>Ga0079305_1002336_pt1 | contig 17038 bp, 10 predicted proteins | sample LMS_cellobiose_e_FD_79183 | JGI IMG/M metagenome (GOLD analysis project Ga0079305, IMG submission 79183) | Rumen-fistulated moose microbial communities from Alaska, USA - LMS_cellobiose_enrichment | ecosystem: Host-associated > Mammals > Digestive system > Stomach > Rumen fluid ... | reverse complement strand
TCCAACTGTTGTCCCCCTCTGAAAGGCAGGTTGCTCACGCGTTACTCACCAGTCCGCCACTGTCCTCTAATTCTGTTGTCCGAAAACTCCGTCCTTAGATTCTCGTTCGACGTGCAAGTGTTAGGCACGCCGCCAGCGTTCGTCCTGAGCCAGGATCAAACTCTCAATAAATCTTATCTTAAAGCCTTCACAGGCCCTAAAATCATTCATCAAGTGCTTTTCCAAGCGCTCAAAGTTAATTTCCGTTTCGGTCGGGTCCCCCCGACCGGCCCTTCATTTGGTGCGTTCGCTTTCTCTTACATTGTTTAATTTACAAGGTACACTCGCGCCTTTCCGCCGTCGTCAGCACCGATTTCCCAGTGTTGCCGCTCGCGGCAGCGTGATATTGATTTTAACATGTCGAAACTCGCTTGTCAAGAGTTTTTTGCTCCCGATTCAACTTTTTTCGACCGCTTCAATCCTTTTTCACGAGCCTCTCGGTGAGGCGCTCAACTAATATAGCATTTCTTACTCTCTCTGTCAACACCTTTTTTTGAGATTTTTTCGGTTTTTTTACCGCTTGCTTTCCGGCGCAAAGTACCATATAATCTGTATAACACCAAACGGTATCAAGGAGGCTTCGTCCATGCCTGTTAAAATTCCCGATTCCCTGCCTGCCCGCGAAACGCTGGAGCGGGAGAACATATTCGTTATGACGGAATACCGCGCCATGCATCAGGATATCCGTCCCCTCCACCTTCTCATTCTCAATCTCATGCCCACGAAGATCGTAACGGAGACGCAGCTCCTGCGCAAGCTGTCCAACACCCCGCTGCAATTTGAGGTCGAGCTCCTGCAAACGGCAAGCCACGAGTCGAAGAACATCAGCTCACAGCATCTGGAGACCTTCTACACGACGTTCGAGCAGGTCCGCGAAAAGCATTACGACGGCATGATCATCACCGGCGCGCCGGTCGAAAATATGGAATTCGAGAACGTGGACTACTGGCCCGAACTCTGCGATATCATGGAGTGGACGAAAACGAACGTCCATTCCACGCTGCATATCTGCTGGGGAGCGCAAGCGGGGCTTTACTACCATTACGGCATTCCGAAGCGATCTCTGCCGAAAAAGCTCTCCGGTATCTTTTCCCACCGCGTCGTCAAGGAGACTTCCCCCTTCTTCCGCGGCTTTGACGACCGCTTCTATGTGCCGCACTCCCGGTATACCTATGTCGACGAGGCGGACATCCGCGCCGTGCCGGAGCTGGAGGTCCTGGCCGTTTCGGATGAAGCCGGGGTCTTCGCCGTGAAGACGACGGACAGCCGCCGCTTTTTCATCACCGGCCATCCGGAATACGACGCCGACACGCTCGCGCTCGAATATCGCCGCGACGTGGAAAAGGGGCTGGATATCAAGGTGCCGCAGCACTATTTCCCGCACGACGACCCCTCCCTCGCCCCCATCGTCACCTGGCGCGCGCACGCGCAGCTCATGTACACGAACTGGCTGAACTATTACGTCTATCAGACGACGCCCTACAACATCGCGCAGGCCGGTATCGACGACCCCACGACGGACACGCCGTCATAAAATTTCACACGAATGGAACGCCGGAGAGACGCTTAAAAGCGATCTCATCCGGCGTTTTTTCTTCTTAATATCATATAATGTACCAGCATCGTCACGAGGAAAACGGCGCTCGCATAGCCGAAGATCGGAAAGAGAACGCCGATCAGATCGCCGAAGCCGAAAAGCCCGGCCAGATAGACGCCCAGCGTGAAAAGCGGTGTAAACAGCCGGCGGCGCAGATGGATCACGGGGAACTTGCTCCGCAGGTAGTCGACGAGCCCCACAAAGCTCGAAACGGCCGTGCCGAACATGGCGGCGAGCAGCAGCAGCGCATAGAGCCAGGCGCAGCCGGCGCCGTAGCCCGCCGCGATCGAGAGCATCGGCAGCTCCGTTTTCTCCGCGCCCGGCACACAGGCGACGGAAATGAGCACGCCGGCGGCAATGAGCAGCAGGCCGACAGCGCCAACGATAACGCCGAGGAAAACCGTGCACCGCCCCCGCAGGGCAGCGCCGAAGGGCGTCAGGATACCGATCGTGCCGAAGACGTTATAGCAGGCAAAGGTCAGCGCCCCGGATACCCAGCCGCCGAGAAGCGGGCTGACAGCGCCGGTCGTCGCCGTATCCTCGGCGGGGAGTCCGTACCGGGAAAGCGAAAAAACGCCGAAAGCGACAGCGGCGGCCGCCAGCAGCGGCACAGACACGGAAAACACGGACACGACGCCGCGCATGCCGAAAAAGGCGGATACAAGCAGCAGCAGGCTGAACAGAAGGCTGCCAAGCCAGTGCGGCAGCGCCAGCATCTCTTCCGCGAGACTGCCCGCGCCGGAGCACATGATCGCCGCGATACCGAAAAGGTAGAGGGCCTCCAGAATTCCCACGGCCACTCTCAGGGGCGGCGCTTCCCACGGCACGACGACACGGTCGACCTCGCGCTCCCCTGTGAGGACGGCGAGGCGCAGAATAACGATCCCGAAAAGCGCCAGCAGCGCGACGGCTATCAGGAGCCCCGGGACGGCGGACGCGCCGTAACAGCCGAAAAACTGCCAAAGCTCCTGCCCCGACACGTACCCCGCGCCGAGAAAGCAGCCGGCGAATACGAACGCCAGCCGCAGCGGACCGAGCTGTTTCAACGCCGTTCCCCCTTTCCCGACAGATGAAAAATATACCATCAGCCCGCGCAGGTGTCAAGCGCGGGTTTTCTCCTGTTATTACGAAAGGAGGGCCCGGCGCGGGCCCTCCCCTTTATCTCTGTTGATGCTGACCGTCAGTCTCTGAGCGCCACCAGGCGGCCCTTGACCTTGCCGTCGCGCAGCATGTCGATGCCCGCGCCGATCTCCTCGAACTTGATCTCGGTAAGCAGCGGGTCGAGCGCGCCGGAGGCCATGAGGTCATAGCAGTCGCGGATATCGTCCGCGTTGCCGCCGATGCTGCCCTTGAACGTGACCTGCTTCATGATCATGGACATGGTGCACACCTCGGCATAATCCTTGGACATGCCGACGATGACGACCGTGCCGCCGGGTCCGATGGCCTCGATCGCCTGCGCAGTCGTGACGCCCGCGCCCGCGAAGTCGACGATGACGTCCAGCTTCTTGTCGGCGAGCTCCATGATATTGCTGGCCGCTTCCTTACAGCCGAGGGAGAGCGCCATCTCCTGCGCTTCCTTCTTGCGGGTGGCGACGTAGGTCTCGCAGCCCTTGACGACGGAGATACGCGTGGCGATCTGCCCCAGCCCGCCGACGCCGATGATACCGACCTTCATGCCGGGCTGGATGCCGCCCGTCACGCAGAGGGCGTGGCGCGAGGTCATGCCCGCGTCGGTGGCCGCGGCCGCCTTGGCAAAGTTGACGGCGTCCGGCACGGGAATCAGCGTTTCGACCGGCGCGGTAGACATGGTGGCATAGCCGCCGTCGCGCGTGTAGCCGGGGGAAGTGCCGTCCTTCGCGCCGAGCGGGCAGACGCCGACCCGGTCGCCGATCTTGTAGCCGGTGACGCCCTCGCCGATGGCCGTGATGACGCCGGCATACTCATGGCCCATGATGACAGGGGGCGTCATCATGGAGAGCCAGCTTTCATGCTCCAGCGCGGACACGTCGGAATGGCAGAGACCGGCAGCCTTCACATCGATGACGACATAGCCGGGCTTGGCGACGGGGTCCGGTTTCTCTATCAGCTTCAGCGGTACGTTGGTAGTGGTAAATTCCCATCCTCTCATAATGATGCTCCTTTCAAAATCGTAAAATCCGCAAGAGGCGATACGGCCGCCGACGGGTCCCCGCGCCGACGTCCGGTCGGCATCAGTCTGGCGGCGACAGGCTCGCGTTATTTGTTATTTGTTATTTTATGGTATTTAAGCCATAAAGTCAATCTTTATTTCGGTAAATCGCTGCTAATATTCGAACATCTTCCTGTAAATTTCATTTGCCCCCGCAAGGCTGCCGCCGGGGACGGCCGAAGCGCAGGTCAGGTCTATCCTGTTCCACGTCCCGGCGCTCACCGTATAGCCCTCCTCGATCTCCCCGTCGGAGAAAGCGTAAAACTCGTTCCACGCATGATAAAGCCCCTCCGGGCCGACGCGCCCCACGACTATTTTCGCCGGTATCCCGCGGCTCCGGAGCATGGCCGCCGCCAGCGAGGCGTAATCGAAGCAGATACCCCGCCCTGTCTCCAGCGTCGCGTCCGGGTCCGGCAGATATCCGGCTCCGACGCTCGCCGCCTTCTCCGCGTCATAGGACACATGCTCCCGGATATACGCGCCTGCGGCCGCCGCAATCTCCGCGCTGTCCGCGCTGTCCGGCGCGAGCGTTTTCGCCGCCCTGACGCACGCGGAGGACGCGGTGTAGTTCACGTATTCGTTCGGGTGCAGAAACGGCTGTAAGGCGTCTGTGAGCGTCACAGACGCCTTTGCGGCGTACACCTCGGCGTAGCGGTCCCCCGTCACGTTTTCGAGGATACGGAAGCGATACGCCCCATCCCCCATGAGCAGCGGAAAGACGCTCTGCGTGCCGTCGGAGGCCATGTCGTAGGTGCAGACGCCTTTCTCCCCCACGACCTGGAATTTGAGACGGCGCGCCGCAGAAAAAGCTGCGGCGACACAGCCGGCGTCCGTATGCGAGAGGTCGACGGCGGGACCGCCGTCCCCCTCCTCGCGCCATAGCAAAAGTCCCGCTGCCTCTCCACCGGCAGACGGCCGGAGGGGCGCGGCGCTTATCCGCTCGCCGGCGGAGAGAGAAAACACGGCAAAAAAGCAGAGCAGCGCCGCCGCCCTGCGTATCTGTACTCTGATCTGCATATCGTACCCTTTCGGTCGGAAAAAGAGTGTCAGATACTATTTTGCCGTGTTTTCGGGCCGTTATCCCGGCCAGCTCATACAGTTTTACAAATCGATTCTCTCGAATTTACTCACGGCTGCCCGGCAGGACAGGAGCGTCGCCGCGACGGAGACGGCCGCGGCTGCCGCGAGGACGGAAAACTGCAAGGAGAGCCTTTCGCCCGACGGCGCGTTGAGAAAAGCCAGCCCCGGCAGATGATGGAGCGTCTCCCCTATGCCGATCAGCACGAACGCGCCGCCCCCGAAGGCGAGGAACGGCATCCCGATACCGTAGGCCGTTTTGAAAAAACCGCCGAGGAACAGGACGTTGAACGCGGCGAACACCAACAGCGCGAACGCGAGAAAAACAGGCGAGGCGTTCATCAGGGCGTTCGTCCGGTAAGGCGCGGCGCCGGCGAGCAGCGTCATCCGCACCGCCGTCAGCGCCGCCATGAGCAGAAAGCCGACCAGCTCGACGCAGGCGACGAAGGCGAATTTGGCGAGGACGAAATCGCGCTTTCTCACCGGCAGCAGCACCGTATACAGCGTATCGTTCGCCTCGCGGGCGTTCTGGAAGGAGTGGAAAATCCCGAAACAGACGAAAAACGCGCCCATGAGGATCGGATACCCCGGCAGGAGCGTCATGAAGGCCGCCGCGAGAAAGATGAACGACAGCGGCGAGGCGGCCAGCCGCAGCTCTTTATTCAGCAGCTTTTTCACGGAGCTCCTCCTTTTCATAATGCACCATGATCTCGTCGAGCGTCCCGCCGAGGCCCTTCCCGGCGCAGTCCGCCAGAAAATCCGGGAGCGCGCCCGACGCCGCGATCCGCCCCCTCACGATATACGTGATCCCGTCGGCGCACTTTTCCAGATCGGAGGTGATATGTGTCGAAAACAGGATAGCGACGCCCTTTCCCCGCAGGTAGCGGAACACGTCCAAAAGCTCCTCGCGTGAGACGGGGTCGAGGCCGCTCGTCGGCTCGTCGAGGAGCAGCAGCTCAGCCCCGTGCGAAAGCGCGAGCGCCAGATTGAGCTTCACGCGCATCCCCTCGGAGAGCTGCGCCGGCGTCTTTCCTTCGTCGAGCGAAAAAAGCTCCCTGTACCGCCGGTACGCCGCCTCGTCCCAGTTGTCGTAAAAGCCGCGCGTCACGTCGACGAGGTCGCCTATCCGCTTCCGGCGGTAATAATCGACCGCGCCGCCGGCATAGCCGATCCGCTTCTTGATCTCCCCCTCGTGCGCCGCGAAATCCATCCCGAAGCAGCGCACCTCGCCGGCGTCCGGACGGACGAGACGCAGGATGGATTTGAGCGTCGTCGTCTTGCCCGCGCCGTTGCGCCCGATAAAGCCCATGACGCTGCCCGCGTCCACGGAAAACGACACATCCTCCAGCCGAAACCCCGGATAAGCCTTGCAGAGGCCCCGGACCTCCAGCACCGTCATGACGGCTCCTCCTCTCCGAAGATCACGGCCGACAGTCTGGCGACCGCCGAACGCGGCGGTATGGCAAGGCCCTTCTTCTCGTCGGCCAGCAGCAGCAGCGTATCGCCCGGCTCGATACCCAAAAGCATACGCGCCTCTTTCGGGATAACGATCTGCCCCTTCGTGCCGACCGTCACGGTGCACGCGAATTTTCCTTTTGGCGTCTTCATCGTCCCGCCTCCTTGTAGTATGATTTGTTATATAAATCATACTAAACATACCGCCGTTTGTCAAGAAAAACATCCCGCGCGTTTGGGAAACGCACGGGATGTTTTTTACAGTCGGTAAATCAGGCCTGCGCGCCGGCCGGGGGCGCGGGGGCGGAGCCGCTGTCGTTGTTCTCGTCGTTCTTCTCGCCGCGATAGCGGAAGAGCATGATGTCGAGCGACCAGCAGATCAGGAAAATGAGGACCATCAGCGGGGTCCAGCGGTCAATCAGCACCATCGGGAGCCGGATATCCTCGGTGAGGATAAAGGCTATGATGGCCAGCACGGAGTCTATCAGCTCGGTGCCGAGACCGATGCGGTAATTGCGGGTGAATTTCTTGAGGTCGTAGCGCTCCGGCTCCTTCTCCGCCAGCTTTTTGATATGCTTGCGGCGGCCGAATTTCGGCCTCAGCCTGTGCAGCGGCATGAAGGTGTAGACCGTCAGCAGCAGGCAGATGAGGTTCACCAGCGCCCAGGAGTCTCTGCCTCGGCTGGCCCTCGGCTCAAACGACTCGAAGAAGCGCGCCAGAGGCGTCGTCGGGTCTTCGATCACCTCGGTGGGAGGCTCGGTCGGTCCGGCAGGCTCGGTCGGACCCCCGCCGGGGCCTCCGGGTCCGCCGGGTCCTCCGGGTCCTCCGCCGGTGGGTCCGGTGGGACCGCCGGTGATGGTGCCGGGAATGACCGGAGTATCGGGACCGTTTCCGTCGTCGGGCGAGGGAGACGGCGAGGGGTCGTCGGGCGACGGCGACGGCTCGTCAGGTGAGGGCGACGGCGATGGGTCTGTGGGGGACGGCGAGGGCGACGGGTCTGTGGGGGACGGCGACGGATCGGGGTCGATCACATCCTCGAAATCGTCGTCGATCACCGGATCGACATGCGGCGTCATGACGGCAAAGACGATCAGTCGGCCGCTGGAGGTGGCGTCGGCGCAGGTAGAGAGGCCGACGATCTTCGTCGCGCCCGCGGCGGCGTCCATGTATTTGATGACCTTCGTCGTGTCGTAGCCGTCTATGTAGGTAAGCAGCGCGGAGAGGCTCGTCGTGGGCGAAATGCCGCTGTAGAAGGTAGAGTCGTAGGCGTCGGTCTGGACCGAGGCGAAGAACTTAAGATCGTAAGTCTTGCCGGCTTTTGTCGTGTCGTTCGTCTGGGCGATGAGCGTGCCCTCGCGGGGACCTGAAAAGAACGTGGCGTCCTTGAACTTGTCGAGGTCGGCGAACATGACGCCGCCGCTCATATGGTGGCCGTACACGAGGTTGTACGGGTCGGAGAAATCGGCGGTGTTCTCGGCGGCCAGATAGATGGCGCCGGTGAGCTTCGGCGTGTCGTCGATATCGCGGCTGGCGTACCAGAGGTTATCCGGCCCTTGCACGACCGGGTAGTCGATATGCGTATCGTAGACGGTGATCCATCCGCGCAGGTTTTTGACCGTGGAGAGGTCAAAGGCGGCGGCCGGCGCCGCGCCGGAGGAGATCGTGGTGTAAAGGTCCTCCCACTTGGAGGTGGAGGATGCGTCCGCGATAGTATAGGCGGAAGAGTAAATGGCGTAGCTGCCGTAAAGCACCGTCGTCGCGGCGAGCAGTCCGGCTATCAGACTGACGAGCGAGCTGCCCTTGACGGCGATCAGATCGAGCACCCGCGCAACGGAAAATTTAGTCGGCATGACGTCTCCTCCTTTCGTTTGAAATCACAGCGCCTTACAGGCGGTCGCGCCGCAGGACGGTGATGACCGTTCCGGCGATATCTTTTTTGCTGACGGGACCGAAATAGCGGCTGTCCTCTGCGCCGCGCCGGTAATCCGAGAGGACGAAGCACTCGTCTTCTCCCAGCGTCACCGGGTATTCGGTGTACCCCTCGTAGCTGAGGGTGGAATAGAAGATGTTGGGCTCCTGCACGTGGTTGCCGTTCACGACGAGGCCGCCCGTCTCGGGGATATCGACGGTCTCGCCTCCGGCGGCCACGACGCGCCCGACGTAGCGGGTGCCGTTCTTGGTGAAGACGATGACGTCCTGCGACTTCACGTCCTTATCGAGCCGGTAAAACAGCAGCAGGTCCCCCGCGTCGATGCGCGGGTACATGTCGCCGTTCGGCATGACGATGAGGCCGAGCAGGAGGAAGAAGATCACCCAGATGATGAGGATAAGCACCACCAGACGCAGAAGGAATGTCTGCCAGTGGCGGAGGAGTTTTTCCTCCTTTTTGGCCGTTTTCCGGCTCTTTTCGAGCTCTTCCTGTTCTTCTTCTGTCAATTCGGTGTTTTCGAGGTTTTCGTTTTCGTTCATATCAGTGGCTCCTTTTTTCCGGGGCTCTTGAAAAACGCTGCGCCATGCGGCGGCTTTCAAGGGACTCGGTGTGTTGTACTTCCCGTAGGGAGCGATGCCTTCCTCGCTCCGTTCGCGTTGCGGACGCATCTGGGGATGCGTCCCTACGGGGCTTTTCCTTCCCCGGCGCCCCCGTTTATCGGCGGGGGCGCCGGGTGTTTTCAGGTCTCGGACTTATTATTCAGTCCTGACGGTCGTCGCGGCCCTTGGGGTCGTCACGGTCGTCCTGGTCCCTTCAGGCCTCGTCCTCTTCCTCTCTCCTGTTGCGGATGACGGGGACGAGCGCGATGCCGCAGCCCATCAGCAGGGCGTAGGGAGCAAAGCGGGTCACATAGCCGGTCGGGGAGATCTGCTCGATGGTGTTGGTCACGGTGATTATCTGGCCAGCAGCATCGTTCGTCTTCAGATCGAAGGCGGCAAGGGTCGCATAACCAGTCGTAGCTGCCATCTTCGTGGCACTGGCGTCACCATCCATGGTGACAGTCGGAGCGGTTCCATTTACGACAGCGGCGCTGGCCTTGTACTCATCAGGAGTATTGTTGAACTCTTTAACCGCGACGGTCAGAGGCGTGGCAGCGGTTTGATTAGACGGAACACCGACAAACTTGACAGATTCACCGTCTTTCAGCTGGAGGGTGGAAGAAACACTGTCGGTACCCTTGGTGATGGTGGTGGTGCCAGCAGCGACGGTTTCCTTCGTGCCGGTGCCGGTGCCGGGGTTGCCAATGTAGGTGTAGGCTGCACCGGCGATGGTATTGGTGATGTTCACATAGAACGGGAACTGATTGGTCTTGTCGGCCAGAGTGCCGCTAACGGCCTTCTTCACCGTGAAGTCATAGGTGGTGTAGTGGTCGGAGCTCGTGTCGCTGGTGTAGTCAATATTACCGCTTGCGCTACCGGGGGTGCCGGGCTCAAAACCAGTGGTCTTATAGGTCGTGGTGGTAATCTGATCTGTCGCGTTGTTTTTCGGCGTGCTCGTATCCTGTGCATCAGTCTTGAAGATGACAGCGCCAGCAAGCTGGAAGCCGGTCTCACCAGTCGCAGGGTTACTGATATAAACATCAAGATAACGCTCGCTGCTATAATCAGCGCCGCGCACCATACCGGCGGCAGCTACAGCAGCCGAGTTGTCCGCCTCGGTGATCTTGTAACGATACACACCGGCGTGGGTGAAGCTGCTCAACGCAACGGTAATCTCAGTGCTCTTTTCAACTGCCACGCCGTCAGCATCGGTCGTTACTACGGCGTTATCACTGGAGTAAGAAATGGTGTTTTTCCCTGTGTCGAAACCAACGCTGCCCGCAATACCCGCATTGACCTTGACGGTAACAGGAATATTGCTGTTAAATTCGCCGTCATCGGTGATCTTGCCCAGCAGAGAAGGATCAGTTACCGGCGCAACGCTATAGGTATACGTAATGTTAGGCTCATAGACATCGGAGCCGTTAAGGTTGAACATAACAATGCTCTTGGTCATGGGAATCTTGTTGCCAGAAACGACAGTCTTGCTGTCATCCTGATAGACGTCGCCGGTCGTGTCGGCCGCGAACGCGGTGACGCTGAGGGCTGCGAGCATCATCACTACGAGGACGATGGACGCGATTTTTTTGAAGGTAGTTTTCTTCATGTTTTTCTCCTTTCGGTTTGTTGCCTTTTGCATTTTTTATTTTTACGAGGTTGAATTTCAGGAAGGTTCGTCGTTTGCGCGCCTCCTTCCCTCACTGATCCGCCGGGCTGGCGGATCGCCTCGGGTCGGGCCGGCTTCCGGCTCTCCCGGGCGTCGGTGAGAGCTTGCGGCAATCGAACGGTTCTTCCCTCTTGCTGGAACCATCTTACCAGAGCGGCCGTCAATAAAGCCGTCAAAGGTTGCGGTTTCTGTGCGTAAAATGGGAATTTTTTTCGATTGCCCTGCCGGGCCTGCCCTGCCTTCTGTTCCGGGCGGCCGCCCGGAAGGACCGGCGTTCGGCGGGTACGGCGGAGAAGCCGCCAGAGCCGCGCGGGCTCCCGACTCTCCGTCGTCGCCTTCTTCCTCTCTTCGCCGTCTGCCCGTCAGGCGCATGACCGCCGTAAGCAGCGCGCCAAGCCCGATCATGAGCAGGAACGGTTTCCATGTGATGTCAAGCCCCGTCGGGGCGGGCATTTTCTTCACATTCGTGAAGGTGATGGTGCCGTCGTCATTGACGGTCGCGGTGACCTTGTTGTCCGTGGTGTCGCCGTCGGTGTCTGTGAAAGTACCCGCTGTCACCGCCGCCGTTGTCGTGTACTGGTCGTAGGTGTGTTCCTCGACGGTGATGACCGCGCCCCATGGGATTTTCAGCTCCACAGGTTGATTGGCCTTAACATAGAACTCGATATTACCGCCTGTGGTCGTCACGCCGCCGCCGACCGTGTCGTAGAGTCTCAACGGGGAGCCCTCCAGCGTGAGCAGCGCCGAGAAATAGTAGCCGTTCGTCGTCTCGAAATCGTCGCCCTCGACCACCTTTTCGATCGTTACGGTCTGGATGGGCCGGTCGTAGATGGTCAGCGTGTGCTTATCCGTCCCGGTGAGCTCCGCGATACTTGCGCTGACCGCGCCGCCGTCCGAAAGCGTAATGGTAAACGGATCGGTTTTCTTCACCGTCAGCATCAGGGCGTCGCTCATGGCGGCGTAGTCTGTCGGCGCTTGCGCCTCCTCCACCTTGTACACGCCCTCCTGCAGGAGGCGCGTCAGCGTGGAGACGGAACTCATGTCGAAATCGATCGCGGTGCCTATGGGCACCCATTTTTTGGTGTTGCTGTCCCATTCCACCGGAGTCAGACGGAATATGGCGCCGTTCAGGCCCGTTTTATCTCGCAGGTCCTGCTTGACAAGCGTAACGGGAACCTTGAGAGCGTAGGTGTAGGTGATCTCCACGTCGCCGAGGATCTCGTAGTTGCCCAGGGCGTTCAGCGGGAGCGGCTCGCGGGTGCCGTCGTCTCGTGTGACGAAGGCGCTGACACGGACCGAATACTGGGCACTGTCGGGAACCGGCGTCTGCTCCGCGATTTGGAACACGTGCCCCAAGCGGCCGTAGTACTGGTAGCTCGTGCCGGCGTCGTTCGAAAGCGTCGTATAGGAAATGCTGTCGTCGCCGTTCAGGGTAAGCGTTCGCGTTCCCGTGGGCAGCGCGTTCTCCACGCCGGACTTATAAGTATAAGTGAAGGTTTCGTTATTGCCATGGTACGCCGCGACGCCGTCCTCCACCACCTGCCTGACCGTGACGGTGTAATATTTCGGCCGCCACATGGCGTAGAGCGTGTTGGCTTCATCGTTAACGGGGTTCTGCATCAGACCGTCCGCAGCCACATACTGTGACGGCGCAAACTTCTCCGGAACCTGATTATCCGGGTTGGCGGTGTTCCATGCCTGCGCAGCGTCGATCTGCTCCTGATACGTACCCTGGAAGAAAGACCAGCCGGATAGCGTGTAGCCGTCCAGATAGAAGTCCTCTTCGTTTTTCAGAATAATGGTCGTATTGATCTCCGTATCCAGCGTGATCGTAAGACGCTGGGAGCCGTCGCGGGCCTTGCCCTGCTTCTCCTCACTGCCGCTGGGATAAATCGGGTCATTGAAGGTGTTTCCGTCGTAGGTAATGGTCGTAAAGCGGGCGGCAGCCACTTCCGATCTCGTATATTTGGCGCGCAGCTTGATGGTCTTGATGACCACTTCATCGTTTTCATCCTTCGTCAGCGAGAACGCCTGATCGTTGCGGACGCTGTCCACGTTGAAGGTGGTGCCGGGCGGGAAGGAGGAAATGCTGTTCCCCTCTTCGTCCGTAATCGTGACGACGTTGCCGTCGCTGTCCACGATCTCCCAGTAATCGAAGTAATAGAGCTCGCTGTAGTTGTTGGGAGCTGCGCCGACGACAATGCTGCTGCCGTCCTGATAGAGCCGCGGGTCAACAGGCAGCGTCGTGGACAGATTGCCAACCCCGTCATACAGGGCCGCGCTGCCGGGGTCGTAAATGATGCTGACGCCCTTCTCGCTGGTGTTGACAATCCACTTGGCATACAGGATCAGAATGCCGCGGACGTTGGAATGCGCTTCATCGTTGTCCCCGTAGCTCTCGCGGGCCGCAGCCCAGCGCGCCGCCGTCTGATAGGTCATATCCACTCCCTCGGTGGAGGAGTTGACCGGGGTGGAAAACAGGAACTTATTCGTAAAGTTCGGGTCCGTGTACCAGCCGTCCAGGGTATAGCCGGTGCGGGTGGCCACCTCGAGAAAGCCGCCGGTGATGCGCTCGTCATAGTCCTTGCGGAAGGCTAACGCCTGGCTGGGATCGAGGTAAACGTTGTCCGCGCCGGGGACACAGACCACGCGCACACGCTCCATGCGCCAGTAGCCGTAAACGGAAACCGGGTGATCCGGCATCGTGCCGCTGAAGTCAAAGGGCGTTGTGTATGCATCGTCCGCATACCAGCCGAGGAAGTAGTGGCCCGCCTTCTGGCCCTCGCTCTGATTGGCATAGGTGCTCAGCGGCGTCTCATAGGGCAGATCATACGTGATCGGCGTAGCGTTCGCATCCGGGAAGAAGACGAGCTGATATGCCGTGCGGTCGAAGCGGATGCGCAGGCCGTTGTTATCGTAGCTCACCGCGGAGCCGTAGTAACCATCCGAACCCTTTGGCGTCACATTTGTCCATGAGGTTCCGCCGTTGGTGCTGTAGGACACAGCATGGAACCCGGTGTATTTATCGTTGATGTGGAAGCTGCCGTTGTTGTTACCCAGATAAATCGTATCGGCCAGAATATAGCTTCCATCCAACTGCTGCTTATAAAACCGGATGGTTCTACCGGTGGTTGTAGCGTTGCTTCCGTAAAACTTAACGTCCAGCTCGCCTTCCAAAGGTTCAAACGTGGTCTTGATCGTCATACGGGAGCCGCCGGTATCGCTTGAAGACAAATTTACTAGCTGGCCATTATTATTCGTATAGCTGTTAGCATTGCCGCCGTCGGCGATCTTTCCGCCGTATTCATACCAGTCATAGTCCATCGGCCAGGTATACCCGTACTGCTCCAGGGTAGCGCCGTAAACGCCGACAAACTGCTTATAAAGCTGCCAGCTGTTCTGCTGGTTGGCCGAACGGGTATAGCGTGTTCCGTCATAAGGGAACTCCGTAAGAACGCCGTCAACCTCTTTAGAATAGCTCCACACCTGCGGATGGGTCACGGTGGCGTTCAGGGGACGGAAGACGCCGTTGGCGTCCTGGCCGTAGCGCGGCTCCGTAACGGAGCCCTCCGAAGTGACGTGGTAAACGCCGTTGTCCAGCGTATAGACCGTCCCGGTATAGGCTACAGGATTATTGTTGGGCGTATAGTAGCGCGTGCCGGTGTATTCCACGCCGTCATGATAATAGGTATAGGAATTTGCCGTGTTGGATCGGTTCAGCGCCACATAACCGCCGCGGTCGTCCACGCCGTAGAGGCCAGTGCTCTGTTCCGTGGTAGGCGTGTACTCATAGCTCCACCAATCGGAGCCGGTGCGGACATAACGGGTGCGGGTGCCGGCGTAGTCGGAGCTGTTGCCGCTCTGCACATAGCGGGTGGCGTCGTCGGGAAGCGTGACCGTTACGCCGTCGCGGGTGTACTGCCAAGCGTACTGTGCGACCTTCTGGTAGAGGTAGACGTGGTTATTATTACCACTAGCTAAACTAAAAGTACTACCATCATATCTCAAATTCTGATTGCCATTACTGAGACGATTGTTTTGAGCATTCCATGTCCACGCATAATTGGTCATGTAATTATCTCTGATTTGAAGACCGCTGTTGTTCGTATTTCTGAAGCAATAGCCTCCGTTTGTAAAATAAAAGTTGTTCCCAGTTGCATTCGCAGTCCACACCGAGGTGCTGTCTACATCGCTTGCATCAATATATATAGTATTATTGGTTGCCGCCGTTCCGTTTCTGACGGTCACCTGATCCACCGCAATATTGGTGCCATTGTGCCCCAGCGCATAGCCGGTACCGTTCGTATTGCGGGAGACAACCAAATACTCATTCCCGGCCGTCAGCGTGGAGGTAAGCGCGTAATACTCGGAAACGGCGACCCTTTGCAACCGCACATACTCGCCGTCCACCAGCGCATACTGGGTGCCGGTGGTGCCGGTAGTGGTCGTGAAGGGATAGTAGGTGTAGCTGTAGCTGCCCACGGCGTTGAGCGGTTCATAAGCGCCGTCGATGATGCCGTACTGCGTATAAGTCGCGCCGAGGTTATCCGGTGCAGCCACATAGGCGGGAGAATAGGTGTAGCTGTAAACATCCTCCGCGCTGTCGTTCTTCGTGAGCCGGACGTATTCGCCGTCCACGATGCCGTACTGCTCGCCGTCATCCGACGTAGTCTCGGTGTACACATATCCGTTGCCCCAGGTGTAGAAGCTGATTGTCATGGGAACGCGGTCATAGTACACATTCATCACGGAGGAGCCGTTGGCCTTCACGATGATGTACTGGTCCGTCTTCTCCTGATTATAGGTGAAATATTGCTTGTCAAGGTCCGTGGAGGTGCCGTCCGCGCCGTAAATCGTAGTGTACTGAGAATTCAGATACACCAGATCGCCGGTTTTCACGCCGTCGCTGATGGAGAAGCTCCGATCAAAGTCATAGTCCGTCGCATTGGGATCGGTCGGCTGCTTCCAGATGATGACGGTGTAGGAGCTGGCCGCGGGAATCCACTTCGCGTGGACGGTGGTGTTGGCCGTCAGAAGCTCGCCGAACGTGAAGGGCTCCGTGCAGGCCGCGTCCGTATACCAACCGCCGAACTCATAGCCGGTCCATTCCGGGTCGGGCGGCTGAACGGTGGGCTGCTGCTCACTGTTGTTGTTCATGTAGAACGCGGGCGGCGTATAGCTGGCGCCACCGGAAACCATCTTGCCCGTGCCGTCGTCCACCAGGTCGTTGTCGTCAAAGACAAGCCAATAGCCGCCCTCGATGACAGGCGCGAGTGTGATATTTTCCGCGATCGTATAAGAAAGACCGCCACGGTATAATGTTGCCGTATCGTCGGCAATCTCATCAAGAAGTCTCCAACCCTTCAGATCCTCCTCGTAACGGGTCGGCTTGATGCCATCCTTTACTATAAAGGTCGTGTCGCCGGATTCGGCCTTTACCACCAAGTCGGTGCTGATGATGCTGGCGGGGTTGACGTCGACATAGGTGATATAGTAAGCGCTCTTGAGCTTGGCGATGATGTCGATGATCGTGCCCTCGACGAATTCTGTTTCCGCCTTGTTCTGCAGCTCGCCGTTGAGCTCCGCGACCGTGACGGCCGGGTCCTGCAGAGTGGCGTTCCCGTCGGTGACTGTACCTTTATGCCATCCCTCAAAGATGATGACCATCTCGCTCTGGCTGATGCCCGGGATACTGGGCTCATAAATCCTCATGCCCTGTATCTGCACATCGCTATAGCGGAAATACTGCGTGGTGATCTCTTTGTATTCCTCGGCTATACCATCATAGTACCAGAAACGGTAGCCGATACGCGCATTTCCGCCGACCGTGCCATCGGTGACTGCGTAGATCGAGAACCCGTTCGTCTCGAACGTGACGGTGTCGCCCTCGGTGGTGGATTCCAGCACCTCAGTTTCGTCGCCGAAGTGGATAACCGCCATCTGCTCGGGCGTATCGTCGTCCATCAAACGGATGCTGACATGCACCGGGGCGTCAGGCTCGTATGTATCGCCGGAGTCACGGCCGACGATGCTGATATCAAACAGCCTGACGTAAGCCAGCGCATCCGGATCCGCCGCCAGCGCGTCGGACGTGCCGTTCACATACTCTTCGTACCGCTCGTCTTCCTCCGTCAGCTCGGAAACAGACAGCTCCGCGTCGTCCGGGATGCCGGCCGCTTCGTCGTAGGTAACAGTAATATAATAGGTATTGCCGTCCGAGGCGTCGATCGTCGTTTCCAGCGTCGTCGTCAGCGCGTAGACGGAGAAGCTGGCCGCGTCAAACTCGACGCTCTCCCCGTCGGGGGTGGCCTTCATCACGAACTCCGGCTCGGCGTTTTCATCCGCCAGATGGTAGACGGCAAGCTCTTCCGTAAGCTCGGCCAGCGCGCGGCTCTCGATATGAACCGTGATCTTATCGTCGGCCGGCTGCCAGGTCTTGCCCTTCTTCTGCTGGTTGGCGTTGGCGTATATTTTAATATCGTAT
>Ga0079305_1002335_pt1 | contig 17045 bp, 15 predicted proteins | sample LMS_cellobiose_e_FD_79183 | JGI IMG/M metagenome (GOLD analysis project Ga0079305, IMG submission 79183) | Rumen-fistulated moose microbial communities from Alaska, USA - LMS_cellobiose_enrichment | ecosystem: Host-associated > Mammals > Digestive system > Stomach > Rumen fluid ... | reverse complement strand
GGACCTCGCGCTTGGTCATGGGGACTCCCTCCCCACGCTCAAACAGCTCGTCCGGCACCCCGGGCGCGCGGCGCTCGATGCGCGGCGCGGCCTCCGCCAGCAGCACGTTGAGCGGCGCAAACTCCGTCTCCGTGAAAGTCTCCGCCCTGCCGCGGACGATGCGCTCGCCCGCGAGGCCCAGATTCTCTCCCACAGTGACCGGCAGGAAGCCCAGTCCGGCCTCGGTGATCCGACGGCAGAGCAGGGCGGGGCCGCTCTTTCCCCCGGTCAGGAAAAAGCAGGGCGCGCCGGAGCAGAGCTCCTCGGCGGCATCGCAGTCGACCCCGTGCGCGGAGCAGAGCCGCCAGTCCTGCCAGGGCCGCCCCAGGCGCGCCGAAAGCAGTTGCACGCTGGAGATCCCCGGCAGCAGCTCATGCTCGTATCCGTTCAGGAGCGGCAGAAGCCGCCGTGCGCCGGAATAAAAGCCGCTGTCGCCGCTGAGAAGCACGCAGACTGCCTGCGCCTCCTGCGCCTGCGACAGCTCGCGCAGGACGTCCTCCGGCCGCAGCGCCGCGACGCGCCTGCAGCTCGCGCTCGTGAAGCCCTCCGGCAGCGCGTCCAGCAGGCGTCCTGCGCCCAGCACCAAGCCGGCTTCGGCAAGGGCGCGGCGTGCCGCTTCCGTCAAAGTATCCGGGCCGCAGCCCGCGCCGATCCATGTGATCTTCAAGCCTTCACTCCCCGCCCTTCTCCTCTGCAGCACTGCGATAGCCCGTATGGAAGTCCGGGTCATAGAGCCTGCTGCGCTCATAGTCCTCGCCCAGAAAATCCCCCGCCAGCACCAGCGCCGTGCGGCTGATCTCATTCTTTTTCCCGGTCTCGGCCAGCGTCCCCACGGTGCAGCGGAGCAGCTTTTCCTCCGGCCAGCTCGCCTTGTAGACGATCGCGGCCGGGGTGTCCGCCGTATAGGCGCCCGCGAGCAGCTGCGCCTGCACCTGCTCGAGCATCCCCGCCGACAGGAACAAAACCATGGAGGCCCCGTGCGCGGTCAGCGACGCGAGCTCTTCGCCCGCGGGCACCGGCGTCCTCCCCTCCGCGCGGCAGAGGATCAGGCTCTGGCTGACGCCGGGCAGCGTGTATTCCGCCTCCAGGGCCGCCGCCGCCGCGCTGAAGCTGGATACGCCCGGCGTGAGATCGTATGCGATCCCCCGCGCCTTGAGCGCGTCCATCTGCTCGCGGATCGCGCCGTAAAGGCTCGGGTCTCCCGTATGAAGGCGCACGGTGCTTTTCCCCGACGCCTCGGCGCGCTCCATGACCGTGAGCACCTCCTCCAGCGTCATGCGGGCGCTGTCGCGGATCTCGCAGCCGGGGGCGCACAGCGCAAGCAGCGCGGGATTCACCAGGCTTCCCGCGTAGATCACCACGTCCGCCTTCTTTAACAGCTCCGCCCCCCGCAGCGTGATCAGGTCGGGCGCGCCCGGTCCGGCGCCCACAAAATGTACCATCTTTTTTCTCCCAATATGCACAAAAGCTCTGTCTTCCGGCAGAGCTGTATGTCCTATTCTTGCAGCGGAAATCTCTTCTGACTGCCTGGTTTATTATAAACCCTTGCCTCGGGGCTTGTAAACAGGAGATTGAAATTTGCAAATAATAGTTTTCTTTCACCGCCGGATATGGTAGAATAAAGTATCTATCGATATTGTGGAGGTGTTTGTGTGAAGAAGATCGCATTGGGCTCCACCGGCCTGTACGTCTCGAAGCCCGCGATGGGCTGCCTGCCGCTGCAGCGCTGCAGCAAGGACGACGCCGTCAAACTGCTGCGCGCCGCCTTTGACGCCGGCATCAACTATTTCGACACGGCCAACGCCTATACGGACAGCGAGGAAAAGATCGGTCTGGCCCTCGCCGACGTGCGCGACAGGATCGTCATCTCCACGAAGAGTCAGGCGCGGGACAGGGACGGCGTCCTGGCCCACATCGAGAACAGTCTGCGCATGATGAAGACCGATTACATCGACCTCTTCCAGTTTCACCAGGTGCCCGGGGTCCCGGATCCCGAGGATCCGAACGGCGCCTACGCCGGAGCCCTGGAGGCCAAAAAGCGCGGCTGGATCGGGCACATCGGCGTCACCACCCACCGGGTGAACGTCGCCGAGGACTGCATCGCCTCCGGTTTTTTTGAGACCATGCAGTTTCCCTTCAGCTACATATCCAGCGAGCGGGACCTTGCGCTGGCCGAAAAATGCAAGGAGGCCGGGATGGGCTACATTGCCATGAAGGGGCTTGCGGGCGGCCTGCTGACCAACGTGCGCGCCTGCACGGCCTTTATGAACGAGTATGACAACGTCGTCCCCATCTGGGGCATCCAGTATATCGAAGAACTGGAGCAGTGGCTCGCCATGGCCGAGGAGGACCCGGTCATGGACGAGGAGCTGTGGGCCTTCGTCCGCAGGGAGCGGGAAGAGCTGTCCGGCTCCTTCTGCCGCAGCTGCGGCTACTGCATGCCCTGTCCCATGGGCATCGAGATCCGCAACTGCGCGCGGATGGACAGGCTGCTGCGCCGTTCTCCCTGGCAGCAGTACATGACGCCGGAGTGGCAGGCCAGAATGGCGAAGATCAACGACTGCATCGAGTGCCACAGCTGCTCCAGCCGCTGCCCCTATCAGCTGGATACCCCGAAGCTGCTCAAATATATGCTAAAGGACTATACGGAGTTTTATGAGAGTCACAAACATCTCCTGTAGGCGAAGGCGCGGCCTCGTCAGACTGCTGTCGGTACTGCTCTGCCTTGCGATGCTCCTGCCTCTGAGCGCCTGCGGCGAGACGCAGCTCGAACAGAAGCAGGTCTTCGCCATGGACACCGTCATGACCCTGAGCGCCTACGGCAAGAACCGCTCGGCCGGTATCCGCGCGGCGGAGGGCGTCATCCTCTCCATGGACGCCGCGCTGGACCCGGAGCTTCCCACCAGCACGGTCTATGCCATCAACCACGCAAACGGCGAGAACGTGGTGGTCTCCGCACAGATCGCCAAAATGCTCAGCAGCGCCATCACCGTCTACAGGCAGAGCGGCGGCGCCCTCGACCCTACGATCTACCCGCTGGTCAAGCGCTGGGGCTTTATCGACCACAAGTATTATCTCCCCTCCGATGAGGAGATCTCCGCGGAGATGCTGCGCATGTGCTTCGACCAGCTGGTGCTCACGAGCTTTCCCAGCTCCGGCGCCTATGCGGTCAGCCTGCCTGCCGGGGCGCAGCTGGGCCTCGGCGCGGTCGCGAAGGGCTGCGCCTCGGAAAACGCGGTCGACGCCATGCGCCAGGCGGGCGTCACCAGCGGCATCATCTCGCTCGGCGGCAATGTACAGACCCTGGGGCTCAAGCCGGACGGAAGCCGCTGGGCCGTGGCCATCCAGGACCCGAACAATACCGCGAGCTATCTCGGCGTCATCAATGTGGGAGAGACGGCGGTCGTCACCAGCGGCTCCTATCAGCGATACTTCGTCGCCAACAACGGGCGGACCTATCACCACATCCTCAACCCCCAGACCGGCTATCCGGTAACCAATTCCCTGCTCTCCGTCACCATCATCTGCGAGGACGGCACCATGGCGGACTGCCTGTCCACGGCCATGTTCGTGCTGGGCGAGAACAAGGCCCTCAACTACTGGCGTACTTACGGAGGCTTTGACATGATCCTGGTGACGAACGACAGCCGCATCATCTGCACCAAGGGGCTCATCGAGAACTTCACCCTCACCAACGACAGCTACAAGCTCAGCTTTTCCGAGTGATCCATGGCAAATCTGAACACCGACGTACGATACATCAAGGGCATAGGAGAGAAAAAGGCGCAGGCGCTCAACAAGCTCGGCGTCTTTACTCTCTATGACCTTGTTTCCTATTTCCCCCGCAAATACGAGGACCGCAGCCAGTTCAAGCCCATTGCGTTTGCCATGAACGGGGAGTCGGTCTGCATCCGGGCCCTCGTGGCCGACACGCCGCGCCTCACCCGTGTCCGCCGCGGCCTGGACCTCGTCAAGCTGCGGGCGGTGGATGACAGCGGAGTAGTTGACATAACTTTTTTTAATCAGCCTTATGTAAAGGATAATCTCCATCGCGGCGAGAGCTATGTCTTCTTCGGCAAGATGGAGGTCAAGGGCTCCCATCGGAGCATGGTCAATCCCGTCTATGAGCGGGAGGGCACGGAAAACGGTGTCACCGGCAGGATCGTGCCCGTCTACCGGCTCATCGCCGGACTCAACCAGCGCGTGCTGATGCAGGGCATCCGGCAGGGCCTGAACGCGTGCGGGGAAGAGCTGCCGGAGCTGCTGCCGGAATCCGTGCGCGTGCGCTGTCAGCTGGTGCAGGCCCGCTACGCCTATGAGAACATCCACTTCCCCGCCGACTTCGGCGCGCTGGAGCTGGCGCGGCGGCGCCTCATCTTTGAGGAGCTGTTCGTGCTGGCCTGCGCGATGGGCAAGCTGCGCGGCGAGCGTGTGCGCGACAGCGGCGTGGCGGTGCAGGAGGCGGATCTCTCGGAGTTCTGGGCCAGTCTCCCCTTCTCTCCCACCGGGGCGCAGCGCCGCGCGGCGGAGCAGGCCGCGGCGGATCTGCGCTCCGGCACGGTGATGAACCGCCTCGTGCAGGGCGACGTGGGCAGCGGCAAGACGCTGGTCGCCGCGGCGCTGATCTGGTACGTCTCGAAAAGCGGCCTCGCCAGCGCCTTCATGGCGCCCACGGAGATCCTGGCGGAGCAGCACTTTGCCACGCTCTCCGCGATGCTCTCCCCCTTAGGGCTCCGTGTCGGGAAGCTGACGGGCGCCACACCCGCCCGGGAGAAGCGGGAGCTCAAGGCCGCGCTCAGGGACGGCGCGCTCGACCTGGTCATCGGAACGCACGCCCTCTTCAGCGACGATGTGGAGTACGCAAATCTCGGCCTCGTAATCACCGACGAGCAGCACCGCTTCGGCGTCGGGCAGCGTTCGGCCCTGATCGGCAAGGGCGGCAAGCCCCACGTGCTCGTCATGTCCGCCACGCCCATCCCCCGCACGCTGGCGCTGATCATCTACGGGGATCTGGACGTCTCCGTGATCGACGAGATGCCGCCCGGGCGGCAGAAGGTGGATACCTTCGCGGTGGACGAGAGCTACCGCCCGCGGCTGCTCGCCTTTATCCGCAGGCTCTGCGGCGAGGGGCGGCAGGTCTTTGTGGTCTGCCCCATGGTGGAGGAAAACGAGGAGCTGCCGACGCCGCTGAAATCCACGCAGGAGCACGCCGGGGAGCTCGCGGCGCAGTTTCCCGAGCTGCGCGTGGCCTGCGTGCACGGGCGGATGAAGGCCCGCGAGAAGGACGCGGTCATGGCCGCCTTCGTCGCGGGCGAGACGGATATCCTGGTCGCCACCACCGTGATCGAGGTGGGCGTGGATGTGCCAAACGCCGCGCTGATGATCGTGGAAAACGCCGAGCGCTTCGGCCTGAGCCAGCTGCACCAGCTGCGCGGGCGGGTCGGCCGCGGCCGGCACAAGAGCTACTGCGTGCTGGTCTCCGACGCCGAGGGCGAGGACGTGCGCGCGCGGCTGAACATCATGTGCAAAACCAACGACGGCTTCAAGATCTCGGAGGAGGACCTGCGGCTGCGCGGCCCGGGCGATTTCTTCGGCTCGCGCCAGCACGGCCTGCCGGAGATGCACATCGCAGACCTCGGCGCGGACACGCAGGTCCTGCAGCGCGCCCAGCAGGAGGCAAACGCCCTCCTCGAGCGCGACCCGGAGCTGACGCTTCCGAAAAACGCCCGCCTACGCGAGCGTGTGGAGCTCCTTTTCCAGCGAAACTCCGACAGCTTCAACTGAACAAAGCCGCAAAAGCAGACTCGTAAAGAGTTTGCTTTTGCTCTTTTTTTATTGCTTAAGAAATTTATAAATTATTTTTGCAAAATATACTTGACAAATTTTGCGATGCAATGTATACTGTACATCGTCGAGAGGTGATGAGGACATGCGCAATCTGAAAATGAAATTCCGGCGCATCGAGCTGAACATGTCGCAGACGGAGCTGGCGCAGAAGGCCGGGGTCACCCGACAGACCATCGGGCTGATCGAATCGGGGGAATTCAATCCCTCCATCAAGCTGTGCGTGGCCATCTGCAAGGCGCTGGACGTAACTTTAAACGATTTGTTTTGGGAGGAAGACTGAGATGAAGATGCGGAAAAACAATTTGGATGAGATGCAGGAGCAGAAGCTTTTGAACATCGAGCACAACGGCTGCTGGCTGGCCTTCTGGGGCCTGCTCATCGCCATGGCGGCGCAGATGCTGCTCTTCGGTCCGGATGCAAGGATCCTTGCCGGCGAATGGATCGTATTCATGGTTCTTGCTTTTTACCTGGCAATCGCCTGCATGCGCGCGGGGATCTGGGACCGGCGGCTGCAAATGAATTTCAGGACCAATCTGCTTGTGAGCGCCGTTGCGGGCCTGGCCGCGGGGCTGTTCTGCGGCGTGTTTATCTACCTCCGCTACGAGATGGCCCGCGCTTCCCTGTTCTCGGCCGCCGTCATGGCCGTCTCCACCTTTCTTCTCTGTCTCCTCGTCCTTACGCTGGCGATCCGGAGCACAAAAAAGCGCCAGGAGGCGCTGGAAAAGGAGCCGGAGGAGGACTGATCCGGAGCATCGATGCGAATCCCCGGACCGCAGCTGCGGCCCGGGGATTCGCTTTTGTGTCTGCGGCTTCCCTCGGGGCATGGGAAAGGCGCCCGGGCCCTCCGGTCCGCTCCGGGACGGACCTGTGCTCTATGCCTTCTCCTCCGGCGCGGCCTCGGCAAAAGCCCGGATGATCCTGACGGCGCCCTGCACGCCGGTGCGGGCGCTGTTGATGCAAAGGTCAAAGTTCTCCTTCTCGCCCCAGACCTGATCCGTGTAGTATTTATAATAGCTGGAGCGATCCTTGTCCACCTGCCTGATGAGCTTGCGGGCCTGCTCCTCGCTCAGCCCCCGCCGCTCCATCATCGTCCGGATCCGGAAGCTCTCCTCCGCCATGATGAACACGCGCAGCAGGTCGCTCCGGCTGCGCAGCACATAGTCGGCGCAGCGGCCGACAAAGATGCAGTCGCCCTCCGCGGCCAGATCCCGGATGGCCTGGAACTGGGCCGCCGCGACCTGCATGTTCAGGCGGAAGCCCTCGCCCATGCCCATGGTATCCGACATGGGGAGGATATACGGCGAGACGCGCTTCTCGTCATAGGAATCCAGGATCTCCTTGCTGAACTCGGAGCTCTCCGCCGCCTTGTCCACGATCTCCTTGTCGTAGCATTTGTAAGCGAGCGCCTCGGCCAGGGCGCGCGCGATGAGGTGGCCGTTGCTGCCGTGCTCTCTGCCTATGGTAATGACCATTTCCCTCTCTCCCTTCGCCGGAATGTTCTGTTACATTTTAGCATTTTTCCCGGGCAGTTTCAACTGCCCGGCGAAAAGCCCGGTCAAATTTTCCGTTTCCCTCTCATAGAATGGACCATGCCCTGTAATGTGGAGGGAGGTCCGGGATGCAGCGCAGGAGACTCGTATACAACACCGCCCTGCTCACCGCCTCCTCGCTGCTGATGAGCTGCATCGGCATGGCCTTCCAGGTCTGGCTGGTCGGCAGGATCGGCCCGGCGGGGATCGGCCTCTATCAGCTCACGATCTCGGTGACGAACCTGGGCGCGACCTTTGCCATCTCGGGCATCCGCTTTGCCTCCACGCGCCTGGTATCCGAGGAGCTCGGCAGCGAAAACCCCGGCGGCATCCGGGAGGCGATCCGGCGCTGTCTGATCTATGCGTCGATCTTCGGCCTCGCGGCGGCGGTGATCCTCTGGTCGCTGGCCGAGCCCCTGGGCTTTCTCTGGATCCGAGACGCGCGCACGGTCCTGTCGCTGCGCATCGCGGCGCTGTCCATGCCCTGCATCTCGCTGTGCTCCTCCATGTCCGGCTACTTCACCGCCTGCGGCCGGGTCTGGAAGCCCACGCTGGTGCATCTGATCGAGCAGCTCGCGGGCATCGCGCTGGTGGCCCTCTGTCTCGGCCGCGTCCCGGCGGGCGATATTGAAAAAAGCTGCGCCGCGGTCACCCTCGGGCGGCTCGCGGCGGATGTGCTGTCTCTGATTTTGATGTTTCTCCTGTATCGCGACGACAGGAGACGCCATTACCGCGCCCAGGCGCAGGGCGGCGGCCTGACGGGGAGGATGCTCAAAATCGCGGTGCCGCTGGCGGTCTCCGCCTATGCGCGCAGCGCCCTGAGCACTCTGCAGCACCTGCTGGTGCCGCGCGGCCTGAAGTCCGCCGGCTATTCCGCCGACGGCGCGCTTGCCGGCTACGGCACCATCCAGGGCATGGTGCTGCCCATTCTCTTCTTCCCCTCCTGCATCCTCGCCGCGGCGTCGGAGCTGATCGTGCCGGAGCTCACCGAGGCCCAGATGCAGCGCGACGGCGCCGGGATCCGGCGCACAGCCGGAGAGCTGCTGCGTCTCAGCCTCGGCTTTTCGCTGGCGGTGGCGGCCTTTCTGTTTCTCTGTGCCGACCCCCTGGGCCTCGCGGTCTACCACAGCGCGGACGCGGGACACTATATCCGCATCCTCGCGCCGCTCATCCCGGTGATGTACACCGACATGATGGTCGACGGCTGCCTCAAGGGCCTCGGCCAGCAGGTCTGGAGCATGGGCATCAATATTCTCGACGCCCTGCTCGGCCTGCTGCTGGTCTGGCGGCTGCTGCCGCGCTACGCCCTGGCCGCCTATATCGCGATCATCTATTTTACCGAGATCGTTAATTTCTCCATGAGCGTCTGGCGGCTGAGGCGTGTCCTGCGCGGCGCGCCGTGAGCGGTCTGTCAGGCCGTGGCGGTCTTGCCCCGGCGGCGGTCGTCGTTGCGGTGCAGGATGGGCGAGATGCGCTTATAGAGCAGCATGGTCAGCAGCGAGACGACGAAGCCCTTGAGCAGATTGAAGGGCACCACGGCGAAGAGCACCAGCGTGGAGACGCTGTGGATGGCGCTGTTGACGGCGGTGCCCATGGAGATGATCACCTCCATCGGCATGCCGAAGAGCTGGGCGAACTTGGGCAGCAGGTAAACGGCGTTGAAGGCGCTGCCGAACACGGTCATGACCAGCGTGCCGGCGACAAGGCCCATCAGCGCGCTTCTTCTGCTGGGATTGGCATGGTAGATCACGCTCGCGGGCAGCACGAAGGAGCAGCCCACGGCGAAGTTGGCAAAGTCGCCCACAAAGGCGGTGGTGGTCCCCTTGAGGAGGAGCTTGATCATGATCTTCAGCAGCTCCGCGATCACGCCGGCCACGGGCCCGAGATAGAAGGTGCAGATCAGCACGGGCAGCTCGCTCAGGTCTATCTTGTAAAAGCCGGGAGCGAAGAACAGCGGGATCTCCAGCAGCATCAGCACGCCGGCCATGCTGGAAAAGATCGCGACATAGGTGATGTAGTGCGTCTCGGAGAGGGACTTGCGGTTTTTGCAGAGTTTTTTCTCCAAGAACCAGGCCACAAGAAACAGTCCCGCAAAGATGAGCAGGCACACCGCGATGAATTTGAGATTTTCCATATTGACGCCTCCAAAAAAATACGCCCGAAGATCATCATCTTCGGGCTGCAGATTTGCAGGACAGGAAAAGGGATCGGAACGACAAGCGTCCCTCATCTTCTTCCATCCAGACTGTACTGTCGGTCCCGGGATCGCACCGGATCATGCCTTGCGGCTCGCGGACTCAAGAAATGCGCGCTGCGCATCGCTTATACCGCCGGTCGGGAATTGCACCCTGCCCTGAAGATGGTCTTATTATAGCACTGTATTCTTCTTTTGACAAGACCCTGTTTTCACGCTACAATGAGAGGCAGAAACGCTTCCCGGAGGACAGGCATGGACGTGAGCTCGATCAGCTGCTGCTTCACCGGTCACCGGCCGGCCAAGCTGCCGTGGGGAACAAAGGAAGACGATGCGCGCTGCCGTGCGCTCAAGGAGGAGATCGCCATGCGCCTGCAGGGGATCTATGAGGCCGGATACCGCCGTTTTCTCTGCGGCATGGCCATCGGCTGCGACATGTATTTTGCCGAGGCGGTACTGGCGCTGCGCCGGCTGTACCCGGATATCAGGCTCGAGGCGGCCATCCCCTGCGGCACCCAGCCGGACAAGTGGAGCGCAGAGCTGCGCAGGCGCTACAACGCCCTGCTGGACAGCTGCGACACGGTGACGGTGCTGCAGATCCAATACACGCCGGACTGCATGATGCGGCGCAACCGCTACATGGTCGACCGCTCCTCCCTGCTGCTGGCCTGCTACGACGGCCGCCCCGGCGGCACGATGAGCACCATCCTCTACGCCGAGCGCCAGAACAAAAAAGTCATCCTCATAGACCTGTGACCCGCCGGGAAAGGCTCCCGCCGGGTCTCTTTGTTTATGGGGCAAACCGCGCGGCGGCGTTCCAATCTGTTCCAGCTCCGCCGCAGCATTGCCCCGGCAGCTGTCAAGCCCCGCTCCCCTCGCACATCGCCACGTTGACCGCCGCGCCCACAAAGATAATCTGACAGCTCATATAGAGCCAGAGCATCAGCAGGATCATCGACGCGAGCGAGCCGTAGACCAGCGGATACCGCGCCGAGGCGGCGATAAACACGGAAAAGACAAAGCTCATGACCACCGTGGCGACCGTCGCGAAGAGCGCACCGCACAGCGTGCGATACCGGTCGCTCCGGCGTTTGGAGACCTCGTACACGCCCCAAAGGATCGCAAACTCGCTCCCCGCCAGCAGCACGAAGCGCAGCCATTGCCAGGAGTTTCTCACATCGACAACGGGCAGATAGCCGTGGATCAGCTCCAGAACGTCCCGTCCGGTCAGCAGGACCACGACGGCAAAGTACATCGCCGCAAGAAACACAAGGGAAAACAGGATGCTGAACAAAAAGCCCATCAGCCCCTGAAAACGCTGGCCGCCCTGCATCTCGCCGATGGTGCTCTGCAGCGTCCGCACTGCGGCGGACGCGGTGGTGAGCAGCACCGTCAGGCCGGCGAGCAGGATCGTTCCGCCCCGGCTGATCGACACATGGAGCAGAAATCCGCGCATCAGACGCACCGTCTCCGCGCTCAGGAACTGCTCCAGAAAGCCGAGGACGCGGATCGCCCTGTCATAGTTTTCATCCAGCAGCCCGTAGAGGCAGATGATCAGCGGGAAGATCGACATCGTCAGATAGTAGGAAAGCGCCGCCGACGCCCGCTTCACCCGCTTTTCGGTGTACAGCTCCAAAACCCGGCGCGCAACGCGCTCAAAGCTCCCCATGCGCTCGCCCTCCCATACCCTTTCAGTATATTCCCGCGAGCGCGCATTATGCTTTTTGCAGCAAAAAGCTCCTCCTTGTCGGAGGAGCTTTTCCACGATCCAAACGGATCACTTGGTATTGAAAATCTTGAAGATGCTGTCGAAGGGATCCTCGGCGGGAGCCTCGGGTTCGGGGGCCGGCGCTTCGGGCTCCTCAAGCGGAGGGGGCACCGCGGCGGCGGCAGCAGCCTTCTCGGCGGCGCCGGAGTAGAGCCCCTGCTGCTTTGCGGCGGGACGCACGCTCTGCGGAGCCTTCTCCCCGCCGGCGCTCTCTTCAAAGCCGGTGGCGATGACGGTCACGCGGATCTCGTCCTGCATGGTCTCATCAAAGGTCGCGCCGAAGATGATGTTGGCCTCGGGATGCGCGGCCTCCTGCACCAGATTGGCGGCAGCCTCGACGTCCTCCAGGCCCATGTCCTCGGAGCCGGTGATGTTGATGAGCACGCCGTGGGCGCCGTTGATGGAGGTCTCCATCAGGGGGCTGGCTACGGCCATGCGGGCGGCGTCCTCCGCCTTGCCCTTGCCCGCGGCATGTCCGACACCCATGTGGGCAAAGCCCGCGTTCTTCATGATGCAGGAGACGTCGGCAAAGTCAAGGTTGATAAAGCCCGTGTTCTTGATGAGCTCGGAGATGCTGGTCACGGCCTGATGCAGCACGTCGTCCGCGATCTCAAAGGCGTTGGCCAGCGTGACCTTTTGGTCGGTGGCATACTTCAGGCGGTCGTTGGGGATGATCAGCAGCGAGTCCACCCTGCCGAGCAGGTCCTTGATGCCGGTGTTCGCCTGATCCATGCGGCGCTTGCCCTCGAACTTGAAGGGCTTGGTCACCACGCCGACCGTCAGCGCCCCGGCCTCCCGCGCGATCTCCGCCACGGTGGGCGCAGCGCCGGTGCCTGTGCCGCCGCCCATGCCGGCGGTAATGAAGACCATGTCCGCGTCCTCGATGGATTTGGCGATGTTGTTGCGGCTCTCCTCGGCAGCGCGCTTGCCGATCTCGGGATCGGAGCCGGCGCCCTGTCCGCGGGTGATCTTCTCCCCGATCTGGATCTTCTGATCGGCGTTGGAGACCGCCAGAGCCTGCTTGTCTGTATTTATAGCGATAAACTCGACACCCTGCGTGCCGGCCTTAACCATTCTGTTCACGACGTTGTTGCCGGCGCCGCCGACGCCGACGACCTTGATCGTCACGACATTTTCGGGCCCCGTCTCGGACTTGAAATCCATACTATTGCCTCCCTGTCTATTTTTGCATACAGCAAAGTACACAGGCGTTTGCCTGAGGTATTCATATATTATTACATTTTCTTTCAATAGTCAATCGCTTTTTTACATTTTGAGAAAACTTTTGTAAGCGAATTGTAATTTGGCTGTTTAGTTTGGGCTGAAATGCGCCCGCACGCCGTCGGAGACGTCGATCACGCCCGCGTCGCCCTCTTTCAGCATGTCCAGCACCGCGACAAACATACCGAACTTGTGCTCCACATTGCGATCATTGCCCAGGACCACGGTGTATTTCCCGCCGTAGGAAAACTCCGGGCTGTTGTAATTTGAGAAATTGATGCGCGTCACTCCGCCCGCGAGGCCGCGCTCCTGGATCTGATAGAGGATCTCCGCCAGATAGTCCACCGGCTCCTGCTCCTCGCCCTCGGTGTGCATCTGCTCGCCGATGAGCAGCGTGCCGGGACGGATGCCCACCACCGGGATGAGGGAGGCGGTCTCGCCCTCGGCGGCCTTGCCCAGCACCTTGCAGGTGTGGTCGAGCGTCCACTGCTCCTCGCCGAGCTCCAGATAGGCCAGCGCCGTGCTCTCCTCCACCGTGATCACGACCTTGTTGGGCAGGCTCCGCTCCACGGAGACCTGCTCGATATAGGGCAGCTTGGAAAAGGCGCGGCCGATGGCGGCGAAGCGGTCGAAGAAGAAGAGGTTGTCGCCCTCCTCGATGTCCACCGCGCGGATGATCTCCTCGTCCGTATAGTGGACGTTGCCCACCACCTGAATGTCGGAGACGCGGAAGAACACGCTCATCACAAAGATCACGGCCACGATCACAATGACAAACATCAGCGCACCGCCGAAGCTGTTGCGCCGCCGGGGCCTCATATAGGCGCCCCGTTTCTCCCCGCCCGCCTGTTTGCTCTGCAGATTATCCGGCATATCTGTTCATCCTCGGTAAAAGATTTATGGGATCAGTACTCCAAATAGATGTCCGCGCCCAGAGAGCGCAGACGCATATCGAAACGCTCATAGCCCCGCGTCACATGTCCGTCGTCGCAGATGACCGTCTCCCCCTGTGCGGCCAGGCCCGCCACGATCATGGCGGCGCCGCCGCGCAGATCGCTCGCGGTCAGGGCCGCGCCGTGCAGGCAGTCCACGCCCCAGATCTCGGCGCGCCTGCCGGCGGTGGTGATGTCCGCCCCCAGGCGGCAGAGCTCCGGCACCTGCCGGTAGCGGTTTTCGAAGATATTCTCCGTGATTGCCGTGCGCCCCTCGGCCTGCAAAAGCGCCGCCATGAGCACCGGCTGGGCGTCGGTGGGAAAACCGGGGTAGGGCGCGGTCTCCAGCTCGCCGATCCCGCGCAGCCGCTCCCGGGCGCTCACGCGCACGCTGCGGCTGCCGCTTATTATATCACAGCCCGCCTGATTTAGGAAGTAGAGAACCGTAGAAAAATGTCTGGGGTCCACACCGCGCAGCTCCACATCTCCGCCCGTGGCAGCGGCGGCGCAGGCGATGGTCGCGGCCACGATCCGGTCCGGGATGATCCGGCAGCTCACCTGCTCCTTCGGACGGATCCCGCGGATCGTCACGGTCTCGCTGCCCGCGCCGCTCACCTGCGCGCCCATGGCGCACAGATAGTCCTGCAGCGCCACGATCTCCGGCTCTCTGGCCGCGCCGTGGATGACCGTCTCGCCCCTGGCCGTGCAGGCGGCGAGGAGGATGTTCTCTGTGGCGCCGACGCTCGGAAAGGGCAGCCGGAGCTCCGCCCCGTGCAGCCGCGACGGGCGGCAGACGATCTCGGTCCCCTCCTGCTCGATCTCCGCGCCCATCTCCCGCAGGGCGGCCAGATGCAGATCGATGGGGCGCTTTCCCAGCTGGCAGCCTCCCGGCAGGGACATGCGCGCTTCGCCGCAGCGCGCGATCAGCGCGCCCAGGAAGATGACCGAAGAGCGCATCTCCTCCATCAGCGCGTGGGGGATGCTGCTGCAGGACAGGCCCGTGGAATCTATGTACACATCACTTCCGCGCTGCTCGGCCCGGCAGCCCAGATGGCGCAGGATGCGCAGCGCCGCGTCCACATCCCGCAGCTGCGGGACGTTGCGCAGCTCGCAGCGCAGCGGACAGAGGATGGAAGCCGCCAGGATGGGCAGCGAAGCATTCTTGGAGCCCTGCACAAAGCACGCGCCCTCCAGGCGCTGCCCTCCCCGGATATGCCACAATTCCATAAAAAGTTCCCCCTGTGCATTCAAATCAAGCCATCCTATGCCACAGGGGGAAATTCTGTTCAATTCCGGCCGCTCTCAGCGGCGGCAGAGGCCCAGGACAAGGTCGCAGATCTTGTCGGCGGCGTCCGGCACGGCCAGCGCCGCCATGGCCGAGGACATCGCGGAGAGCTTCTCCGGCGCGTCCAGCAGCGAGCGGATCCGCTCCAGCAGCGACGATGCGTCGAATTCGCCCTCGAGGAGGACCTGCGCCCCGCCCGCGCTCTCCAGGACCCGGGCGTTTTTCTCCTGGTGGTTGTTGGTCACATTGGGCGAGGGCACAAGGATGACGGGCTTTCCCATATAGCTCAGCTCCGCGAGCGTGGACGCGCCCGCGCGGCAGAGGATCAGATCGGCCGCGGCCATGACCCGGGGCATGTCGTAGATGTACTCGCGCAGCTCCGCATTGCACGCGGCGGCGTCGATCTGCGCGCGTCTCAGCTTCTCCGTCACCTCGGGCATATAGCGGCTGCCGACGGCGTGGATCAGCCGAAACTGCTTCTGCCCGTGCATCAGCGGCAGCATGTCCGTCACGATCTCGTTCATATGTCCGGCGCCCAGCGAGCCCCAGACCGAAACCACCAGCGGCTGCTTCGGATCCAGGCCGAGCTCCGCCTTGGCGGCGTCCTTTGTAAAGCAGGAGAAGGCGCCGCGCACGGGCGTGCCCGTCACGGCAACGCTCCCGGGATCGGGATAGTACTGCCTGCTCTCCTCAAAGCCGACCATGATACTGTCCACGCGCTTTGCCAGGAGCTTCGTGGTGAGTCCGGGCACGGCGTTGCTCTCGTGCACGGCGGTGGGGATCCGCAGCCCGGCGGCCGCCGTCAGGACCGGATAGCAGACATAGCCGCCGGTGCCGATGACCGCGTCGGGCTGAAACTCTCTCAGGATCCGCCGGGCCTCGCTTCCGGCCGTCAGGACATTTTGCAGGGTCCGCAGGTTGTGCCCGACGTCGCGCAGGCTGCGGCCCCGGCTGAGATTCGTGATGCGCAGGGGGCGGATCTCATAGCCCTCCCGCGGCACCAGCTCCATCTCCATCTTGCCCTCCGCGCCCAGGAAAAGGATCTCGCAGTCCGGCAGCAGCTCTCTCAGCCGCCCGGCCACCGCCAGGGCGGGATTGATGTGTCCGGCGGTCCCGCCGCAGGTCAGCACAAACTTCATATCTCTGTATCCTTTCCGAGTTCTTTTTCTCATCGTCCGGTCATGATATCTCTCGATGCGCTCAGGATGATGCCCATCTCGCCCAGCTGGATCAGCAGCGCCGTGCCGCCGTAGCTGAACAGAGGCAGGGAGATGCCGGTGCAGGGCACGAGGTTCGTGACCACCGCCACATTCAAAAACACCTGAATCGCCAGCAGCGCGCTGATCCCGGCGCAGACCAGAAAGTCAAAGCGGCGGCGGCAGTGCAGCGCGATCCAGAAGCCCCGCAGGATCAGCAGCGCGAACAGGCACAGGATCAGCGCCGCGCCGATGAAGCCGAGTTCCTCACAGATCACGGAGAAAATAAAATCGTTGTGCTCCTCCGGCAGATAGAGATACTTCTGCCTGCTGCGGCCCAGGCCGAGCCCGCTCAGCCCGCCCGAGCCGATGGAATAGAGCGACTGGACGATCTGATAGCCCTCGTCGGAGGAGCTGGAGAAGGGGTCGCGCCAGGTGACGATCCGGGAAGAGGCGTAGGGAAAAAAGGTCAGCAGCACCGCAAGCCCCGCCCCGGCCGCGCCGAGGGCCGCGGCGAACCAGCCCAGGCCCGCGCCGCCCAGGAACATCATCACGCCGCCCAGGGCGATGATGATGATCGAGGCGGAGAAGTGCGGCTCGAGGATCAGCAGGCCCACGATCAGCGCCAGGATCCCCACAAAGGGGAGGATCCCGTACCGGAAGCTCCGCATCCGCTCGCGGAAGCGGCAGATGAGCACCGCAAAGGACAGAATGACCGCGAGCTTTGCCAGCTCCGAGGGCTGCAGCGTCAGACCGCCGACGCCCAGCCAGCGCCGGGAGCCGTTGGCCTTCACCCCGATCACCGGCACGAGCAGAAGCAGAAGCAGCGTGACGCCGAGAAAGGCGAAGGCATAGCGCCGGTAAAACTGCATCGGAAGGCGCGAGGCCAAAAGCATCAGAAAGCTCCCCAGCACCGCGAAGATCAGCTGCCGCACGAAGTAATAGGCGGCGTTGCCGCCCGTGATGTGCCCCGGGTCGTAATAGGCTCTGGCAAAGCTGGACGAGAGCACCATCACCACGCCGATCAGCAGCAG
>Ga0079305_1002334_pt1 | contig 17061 bp, 15 predicted proteins | sample LMS_cellobiose_e_FD_79183 | JGI IMG/M metagenome (GOLD analysis project Ga0079305, IMG submission 79183) | Rumen-fistulated moose microbial communities from Alaska, USA - LMS_cellobiose_enrichment | ecosystem: Host-associated > Mammals > Digestive system > Stomach > Rumen fluid ... | reverse complement strand
GGCTTTGCAGCATCACGATGCCCGCCGGGGTCTTGTCATCACTTGTCCGCACCACCTCCACGGCGATGCCCTTTTCCTTGCCCAGGCGCACGGCGTTTTCTTCCGTTTCGCCGATCAGGTAGGGGGCCTCGGTGCGGTTCATGATATTGCGGCCGATCTGCACGGCGCCCAGCCCCAGCCCGGCAACCACAGCCAGGGAGAGCAGCGCCACCAGAATGCGGTTGCGCCAGCGCTTTTTGCGCCGCTGGCGCAGGATGCGCTCGGTGTTGCCGGTATGCACCCGCACGGGCTCCTGCAGGCCGGTGACCGGGGTATCGGTCTTCACCGTGGCCTGCGGGTTTTCCAGGGCGGCGCGGATGGCCCGGGCCATGTCCGCCGCGTCGTGATAGCGGTTGCGCATTTCCTTGCTCATGGCGGTCAGCACCACCTGTTCCATGGCGGGGGAGATGCCGTCCGCCACCAGGCTGGGGGCTTTCGGCAGGGCCGAAATATGCTGCATGGCCACGCTGACCGGCGTATCGCCGTCAAAGGGCACCTTGCCCGTCAGCATTTCATACATGACCACGCCCACGCTGTAAATATCGCTGGCAAAGGTCACATCCTCGCCCCTTGCCTGCTCGGGAGAGAAGTAGTGCACCGAGCCCATCACGCTGTCGCCCTTGGTCAGGGTATTGCTGCCCGCTACCCGGGCGATGCCGAAATCGGCCACCTTCACCATGCCCTCGGCGTTGACCAGGATGTTTTGGGGCTTGATATCCCGGTGGATGATGCCGTTATCGTGGGCATGCTGCAGGGCGGAGAGGATGCGGATGGCGATCTGCGCTGCCACCGGCTCCGGCAGGCGGCCCTTTTCGGCGATGATCTCCTTCAGCGTGCGGCCCCGCATATATTCCATCACCAGGTAGCGGTAGCCGTCCTCCTCGCCCACGTCCAGCAGGTTCACGATGTTGTGGTGGCTCATCTTGCTGGCGGCCAGCGCCTCCCGGCGGAAGCGCTCCAAAAATTCCTCGTCGCTGTTGAATTCGGGCCGCAGGATCTTGACCGCCACGTTATGCTCCGTGCGCAGGTCCGTGGCGCGGAAAACCAGGGCCATGCCGCCCTTTCCCACAAACTCCTCCAGCCTGTACCTTCCGGCAAATACACGTCCGATCATGCATCTACCTCCAACAGCAAAACGCTGACGTTGTCATGTCCGCCGTGCAGCAGGGCCAGGTCGATCAGCTTTTCCACGGCCTCCTCCCCACGGCACGTCTCCAGCACCTGAACGATCTCTCCGTCCGGCACCATGTCGCTGAGCCCGTCGGAGCACAGCAGCCATTCCTCCCCGGGAGACTTCAAAATCTCCATCACGTCGGGGCGCACGCTTTCATCGGTGCCCACGGCGCGGGTGATCACATTGCGGTAGGGATGGGTGCGGGCCTGCTCCTCGGTGATGGCCCCGGCGCGCAGCATCTCGCCTACCATGGAATGATCCTCGCTGATCTGGCGCAGGCGGCCGCCGCCGTACAGATAGGCGCGGCTGTCGCCCACGTGCCCCAGCAGCACATGGTCATCCTTTTCCCATAAAACGGTCAGGGTGGTGCCCATGCCGGAAAGGTTTTCATCCTCCAGCTGGCGCTTGTATACGGCGCTGTTGGCCCTGCGGATGGCGGTTTTCAGCAGTTCCGCCGAGGGCTGTTCCTGGCCGTTCAGCGCGTCCATCAGGGTGCGGGCGGCCAGGTCACTGGCTACTTCGCCCGCCTTGTGCCCGCCCATGCCGTCCGCCAGGATGTAGATGCCGCGTTCCTCGTTCACCAGCACCGTATCCTCGTTCTGCTCCCGCACCAGGCCGGTATGGGATTTGCAGTATGCTTTCATTGCTCCTCCAGATAGTGCCGCCGCAGCTGGCCGCAGGCGCCCTCAATGTCGTCGCCCATCTCCCGACGCCGGGTCACGGAGATATGGCGCTTTTCCAATTCCTGCATGAAGCGGGCGATCACCGCCTCATCCGCCCCGCGCAGGCTTTTTTCCTCCACCGCGTTCAGGGGGATTACGTTCACATGGCACTGCATGCCCCGCAGGCGGCCCGCCAGCTCCGCGGCGTGCTCCGGTGCGGAGTTCATTTCATTCAGCGCGTATTCGATGATGACCCGGCGGCCTGTCTTTTCAATGTAATACCGGCAGGCGTCCAGCACCTCCTCCATGCGGTAGGCGTTGGCCACCGGCATCAGCCGGCGGCGGATCACGTCGTTGGGGGCGTGCAGGGAGAGGGAGAGCGTCACCGGCAGCCCTTCCCCGGCAAAGCGCCGCATCTGGGGCACCAGGCCGCAGGTGGACAGGCTGATGTGCCTCAGGCCGATGTTCAGCCCCTCCGGATGGCTCACCAGCTTCAAAAAGCGCACCACATTGTCATAGTTGTCCAGCGGCTCGCCGCTGCCCATCAGCACGATGTTGCTGACGTGATCCCCCTCGATCAGCGTATTGGCACAGTGCACCTGGCCCAGCATCTCCGCGGCGCTCAGGCTGCGCACGCAGCCGTTCAGCGTGCTGGCGCAGAAGGCGCAGCCCATGCGGCAGCCCACCTGGGTGCTGAGGCACAGGGTATAGCCGTGGTGATAGTGCATCAGCACGCCCTCGATGCAGTTGCCGTCCCGCAGGGCGTAGAGCGTTTTGATTGTACCGTCCAGCTGAGAAACCCGCTTTTCCAGGATGGATACCGGCTGGGCGATATATTGCCCCGCCAGCCGCTGCCGCAGCTCCTTGGGCAGATTGGTCATGGCCTCGAAATCCGCCCCCCGGTGCAGCCAGGTGAAGAGCTGCTTCACCCGGAAGGCGGGCAGGCGGTATTCCGCCAGCTCCAGGGCCAATTCCTCCGGGAAAAGGCCCATCATTTCCTTCTTATCCATGGTCACGCCCGGCGCTTCATCCGCGCCACAAAGAAGCCCTCGATCCCGTCCCGGTGGGGCAGCAGCTGCAGGCCGTATTCCCCGGCCTGCTTCCGCAGGGCGGTGGGCACGCTGTCGGGCAGGGGATCCAGCGCATAGTCCGGATGCTCCCGAAGGAAGCGGGCGATCTGCCGCTCGTTTTCGTCCTTCAGCATGCTGCACGTGGAGTACACCAGCACCCCGCCGGGCTTCACATAGCGGCAGCAGGTGTCCAGCAGGGCCTGTTGGGTCTGGCACAGCAGGGCCACGCTCTCCGCCGTGGGGCGGTATTTCACATCGGGCTTGTCATCCATCACGCCCAGGCCGCTGCAAGGCGCGTCCAGCAGCACGGCATCCATGCTGTCGGCCAGCTCCTCCCGGAAAACAGAGGCGTCCCGGGCGGCCATGCGCACATTGTCCAGCCGCAGGCGGCGGGTCATGGCGCGGATCAGTTCCACCCGGTGGCTGTGCAGATCCCAGGCGTATACCCGGCCCGTGCCCTCCAGCCGCTCCGCCAGATAGGCGGTTTTGCCGCCGGGGGCGGCGCAGCAATCCAGCACGTTCATGCCGCGCTTTGCGCCCACGGCCTCCGCGGCCAGCATGCTGCCCTCGCCCTGGATGGAGAAGACGCCGTTCAGATAATCGCTGTCCCGGGCGATCTGCATGGCCCCGTAGACCCGGGTGGCCCCCGGCATCACGGCAGGGGCGGTTTCCCACACCTTGCGGCCCAGGCAGGCGGCGAATTCCTGCTCCCGCCCATGGGTGGGGCGAATGGTGATGAAGTGCCGCTCCGTACGGTAGGCGGCGATGCGGCGGGCCTCCTCCGGCCCGTAATCCTCCATCAGCTGCTGGGCCAGCCATTCGGGCAGGGAATACACCACGGAGAGGTATTTCGCCCCTTCCTCCTCGGTGGGCCAGGCGATCTCCTGCCGCTTTTCCACCAGGCGGCGCAGCACGGCGTTGACCATGCCGGAGAAGCCGTCCAGCTTCATCAGCCGGGTCAGCTTCACCGCCTCGTTCACCGCGGCGCTGTCGGGAATGCGGTCGTGCAGCAGAATCTGACAGGCCCCGGTGCGCAGAATGTTGCGCACCGTCAGCGCCAGGGCGTCGGTATCCCGCAGGAAGCCGGACAGGGCGAAATCGATATAATACAGGTTTTCCAGCGTGCGGTAGACGATGCTGGCGCACAGCCGCCGATCCAGCTGGTTCAGGTTCACCTGGTTCAGCCGCTCATCCAGGGAGAGGGCGGCGTAGGCCTCCTTTTGCAGCACGTCGTCCAGCACGTTCACCGCCACCAGGCGGGGGTTGGCGTTGCTGCGGGGGCGCAGCTCCGCCCGGCCGTAGCCGTGCTGCTGCCTGGGGCGGTCGGGGCCGGTGGGGCGGCCAGTGCCCAGGCGGCCGTTTTGCGGTTTATTCTGCATCTGTCATATCAGGCGCGATGGGCGCGCCCGCCTCCATCTGATGTCCGCGCAGGTAATCACAGGCGTTCATGGGCTTGCCGCCCGCCGCCTGCATGCGGGTCACGCGCAGCGCGCCTTCCCCGCAGCGCACCAGCAGGCCCTGCTTGGGGTCGGCCCGCATAACGGTGCCCGGCGCTTCGGGGCCGTCGTACGCTTCCGCTTCCGCCGCCAGCACCTTGTAGGGCCCGGCATAGGCCCCCGGCCAGGGGGTCATGCCCCGCACGAAATCGCTGATCTGTTTGGCTGTCTTGCCAAATTCGATACGGCCCATTTCCTTTTTCAGCAGGGGGTAATAGGTGGCTTCCGCCTCGTCCTGCTTCTGCCGGGGGCAATCGCCCCGCTCGATGGCCCGCAGGGTTTCGATCAGCAGCTCCGCGCCCACCTTGGACAGCCTGTCCACCAGCTCGCCCGCGTTTTCCCCGGGCAGCACGGCCACCTCCCGCTGCATCAGGATGTCGCCGGTATCCATGCCCTTGTCGGTCATCATGGTGGTGACGCCGGTCACGGTCTCTCCCTGGATCAGCGCCCAGTTGACGGGAGCGCTGCCCCGATATTTGGGCAGCAGGGAGGCGTGCACGTTCACTGTGCCGATGCGGGGGATATCCAGCACCTCCTGGCTGAGGATGTGGCCGAAGGCCGCCGTGACGCACAGGTCGGGGGCCAGCTCCCGCAGGGGGGCCACCCCGTCCACCCGGGTCTTGGCCGGCTGGAACACCGGGATGCCGTGGGCGATGGCGCATTGCTTCACCGGGCAATAGGTGATCTTTTTGCCCCGTCCGCTGGGCTTGTCCGGCTGGCAGAAAACGCCTGCGACCTCGTATCCGGCTGCAATCAGCGCCTCCAGGGAGGGAACGCCGTAATCCGGCGTGCCCATAAAGACGATGCGCAGGCTCATTCCTGATCCTCCTCCTTGATTTCGTGATCCTCCACGTCGATATACAGTTTGCCGTCCAGATGGTCGATCTCATGGCAGAAGGCCCGGGCCAGCAGCCCTTCGCCGGTGATCTCAAAGGGCTTGCCGTGGCGGTTCATGGCGCGCACCGTCACCTTTTCGGGCCGCACCACATAGCCCTGCCGTCCCGGCTTGCTCAGGCACCCCTCGGGGCCGCCCTGCTCGCCCTCGGCGCTTACGATCTCGGGGTTGATCAGCTCGATCAGCTGGTTGCGCTCTTCGCTGACGTCGATCACCACCACCCGCCGCAGAATGCCGATCTGCGGGGCGGCCAGGCCCACGCCCTCAGCCTGATACATGGTATCCGCCATATCCCGCAGCAGCAGCGCCAGCCGCAGATTGAATTTTTCCACCGGGTGCGAGATTTTGCGCAGGGTTTCGTTGCCGAATTTCAGTATTTCCTTGACTGCCATCGTTTTTCTCCTTTACGCCATGGAGGCGGGGTTGATTTCCAGTAGCACTTCGCAGGGCCATTCCATTTCGGAAAGCTGCTGCATGTATTCGATGGCGGCGCGGCTGTCCGGGTGCTCCAGCAGCTTGACCAGCACCTGGGCCCGGTAGCGGCCCCGCAGATATTTGAGCGGCGCGTCATCCTGCCGCAGGAACAGCACCCGCCGCTTGAGCGAAGGGGTCGCCCGCACGAATTCCTGCATTTTGTCCAATAATTGCAGGCTGACGCGCTGGGCGGTTTCCGCCTCGGCGGCCACGCACAGCAGCCGGGCCATCATGGTGAAGGGGGGATAGAGATTGCGCCTGCGCCGATCGAATTCCATGCGGTAAAAAGCGCGGTAATCCTGGGCTGCGGCGGCTTGGATAGCGTAATGCTCCGGGGCATAGGTCTGTATAACCACCTGGCCGGGATGCTCCGCCCGGCCCGCGCGCCCGGCCACCTGGGTCAGCAGCTGAAAGGTGCGCTCCGCCGCCCGGTAATCGGGCATGTTCAGGGAGGTATCGGCCAACACGGCCCCCACCACCGTCACCTCGGGAAAGTCCAGCCCCTTGGCGATCATCTGGGTGCCCACCAATACCTGGGCCTCCCGGGCCCGAAAGGCGGAGAGCAGCCGCATGTAGGCGTTTTTATCGCCGGTGGTATCCACGTCCATGCGCAGCACGCCCGCCTCTGGCCAGCGCTTTTTCACCTCCAGCTCCACCCGCTGGGTGCCCACGCCGCAGGTGCGGATGTAGGGGCTGCCGCAGCTGGGGCAGGCATCGGGCATGGGCACGATGCTGCCGCACCAATGGCAGTGCAGGCTGTGGTCGACCTCGTGATAGGTCATGCTCACGTCGCAGTTGGGGCAGCGGATGGGCTGGCCGCAGGCCCGGCAGTTGACGAACTGGGCGTAGCCCCGCCGGTTGATGAACAGCATGGCCTGCCGCCCTTCGCGGAGGCAGGCGTCCAGCTTCTGAACCAGCTCCTGGGAAAAAACCCCCTTGTTGCCCAATCGCAGCTCCTCCCGCATATCCACCACGCTCACCTGGGGGAGAGGCCGCCCGTGCACCCGCTGGCGCATTTCCAGCAGGGTATAATCCCCGCGCTCCATGCGGGCGAAGGACAGGATGCTGGGCGTGGCGCTGGCCAGCACCAGCACGGCTCCCTCCCGCCGTGCGCGGCTGGCGGCGATCTCCCGGGCGTCGTACTGGGGAAAGTGCTCGCTCTGGTAGCTTTGCTCGTGCTCCTCGTCCACCACGATCAGCCCCAGGTTTTCCACCGGGGCGAACACGGCGGAGCGGGCCCCGATCACCACCCGGGCAAGGCCCCGGCGGATGCGCCGCCACTCGTCAAACCGCTCGCCCGCGGAGAGACGGCTGTGCAGTACGGCGGCCACGTCGCCAAAGCGCTGGCGGAACCAGGTGACCATCTGCGGGGTCAGCACGATCTCCGGCACCAGCACGATGGCCCCGCGCCCGGCGGCGATGCAATCGCGCACCGCCTGGATGAATACCTCGCTTTTGCCGCTGCCGGTAACGCCGTGCAGCAAAAAAGCGCCCGTTCCGCGGCGAATGGCAGGCAGCAGCTCGGTCAGCACCTGCTGCTGCTCCTCTGTCAGCGCGGGATCGGGCACTCGCATCAGCGTATCGGGATAGGGGGAACGCAGTATTTCGCGTTCAACGAGCTCCGCGTATCCGCGCTGGCACAGGTCGTTCAGGCCCGCCCGCGCATCCTTGACCAGCTTGCTGATCTCGGAAACAGGCTGTTCACTGCCGTCGGACAGCAATTCCAGCAGCAATTTGCGCTTCCGCGCGTTTTTGCAGGCGGCGATGGCCGCCTCCAGCGCCTCGCCGGCGATGGTCAGCCGGGCGACGGCCTCGGTTTTGCACCGCACCCGGCCGCCGCGCATTTCGGCGGGCAGCATCAGCCGCAGCGCCTCCGCCAGGGGGCAGTGGGTGTCGCGGGCGATCTGCTCTGCCAGGTCGATCAGCGCCGGCAGCAGCGCCGGATAATCCTCCAGCGGGCCCAAAACATCCTTGATTCTGTCCTCCGCCAGCTCCGCGCTGTCGGAAAAGCCCAGCACATAGCCCTCTTTCTCCCGGGGGCCGAAGGGTACGCGCACCCGCATGCCCCGTTCCAGCGCCATGTCCTCCGGCACGCGGTAGGTGAACACCCTGTCCACCGCCTCACTGGCGATGTCTATGATGATCTGCGCGTATCTCATGCCCGGCGCAGCGCCAATACGCGATCCCAAATGGCGTCCGCCAGGGCGCGCTTGGTCATCAGGGGCAGCTCCTCCCGCCCCTGCCGGGTGATGCACTCGGCAATGTTTGTATCCACATCAAAGCCCGCGCCGGGACGGGTCACGTCGTTGGCCACGATCATATCCAGGTTTTTGGCCTCCAGCTTTTTCAGGGCGTTTTCCGTCAGGCCCTCGGTCTCCGCGGCGAAGCCCACCAGGGTTTGCCCTGGCTGCTTCCGCTCGCCCACGGCCTTTGCCACGTCGGGGGTGGCCACCAAGCGCAGGGTCAGGGAACCGTCCCCCTGCTTTTTCAGCTTCTGGGGGGCGGCCTGCTCCGGCCGGTAATCGGCGGGGGCGGCGGATTGGATGATCACATCCTGGCTGGGGGAGAGGCGCAGCATGGCTTTCAGCAGGTCTTCCGTGCTCTGCACGCTCTCCAGGGCGACGCCCGCGGGGGCGGCGATGCTCACCGGCCCGGAAACCAGCGTTACCTGCGCGCCGCGCTGCCGCGCCGCTTCGGCCAGGGCATAGCCCATTTTGCCGCTGGAGCGGTTGGTGAGAAAGCGCACAGGGTCGACGGCCTCCCTTGTGGGCCCGGCGGTGACCAGCACCCGCAGACCGGACAGATCCTGCGCGCGGGTCAGCAATTCGACGCACTTTTCCACAATCTGCTTTGGCTCGCTCATGCGGCCCGCACCCACGTCCCCGCAGGCCAGCAGGCCGCCCTCGGGGCCGATGGTCATCACGCCCCGGCGCAGCAGGATATCGAGGTTTTTCCGGGTGGCGGCGCTTTCCCACATGCCGGTGTTCATGGCGGGGGCCAGCAGCATTGGCGCGCGGGTGGCCAGCGCGGTGGTGGACAGCATGTCGTCCGCGATGCCGTGGGCCAGCTTGGCCATGATGTTGGCAGTGGCGGGGGCGATCAGGAACAGATCAGCCTGCTTCGCCAGGGCCACGTGCTCCACCTCCCAGCGCTCCGGCCGGTCAAAGGTATCGGTGACGCAGGGATTGTTGCTGAGGGTTTCAAAGGTGAGGGGCGCAACAAACTGGCAGGCGTTCTTGGTCATGATCACATGCACCTTTGCGCCCAGCTTGCGCAGACGGGATACCGCCTCGCAGCTCTTGTAGGCCGCGATGCCCCCCGTCACGCCCAGCACCACCGTTTTTCCATCCAGCGCGCCCATGGCTTCTTAGTTCTCCTCGTCTTCCAGGTTGCGACGGTAGGTCAGCAGCCCGCGGTTGATCTCCTCGATGGCCACGGTGACGGGCTTCATATCCTTGGCGTCGATCAGGGGCTGGCTGCCGCTGACCAGCTGATGGGCGCGCTTGGCGACCTCCATCACCAGGGTATAGCGGCAATCCACCTTCTTGGACAGCTCCACGATGCCGGGTTTATTGACAGACATAGTTTTTTCCTCCAATTTATTTATTCGTCGACGATGGGAAAATAGCGGCATGAGCGCTGTTTTTCAGCATCCACGATGCCCTGCAGCGTTTCATAGGCGGCGTTCACATCGTCGTTGATCACCAGATACTGATAGCGGCCCATCATGGCCACCTCGCCCCGGGCGTTGCGCAGACGGCGCTCGATCTCCTCCGGCTGCTCGGTGCCGCGCCCCTCCAGGCGGCGGCGCAGCTCCGTAAAGGAGGGGGGCAGAATGAATACCGACACGCACTCGGGCATCTTTTCCATTACCTGCAGCGCGCCCTGGGGATCGATATCCAGCATCACGCTGCGGCCCTGCTCCAGCGCGTCCAGCACGGGCTGGTGCGGCGTGCCGTAATGGTGGCCGTGCACGGCGGCATATTCCAGAAAGCCGTCCCGCTCCACCATCTCCGCGAAGGTCTCCTCGCTGACGAAGCAGTAATCCTTGCCGTCGATTTCCCCGGGCCGGGGGCCGCGGGTGGTATAGCTGACGGAGAAGGTAAAGCTCCCGTCCGCCTGCAGCAGCCTGCTGTACAGCGTGCCCTTGCCGGCGCCGGAGGGCCCGGAAATCACCAGCAGCATGCCCTTTCGTGCCTCTCTCATATTCAGTTTTCTCCTTCGCTTTCGTTTTGCAGCCGTGCCGCCACGGTTTCCGCCTGCAGGGGGGAAAGGGCTGCGTAGCCGTTATCCAGTACCAGCACGCACACGGCGCGGTGGCCGGCGGTGCCGTCGATCAGCCGCTTGTCCTCCCGGGCGTCCTGCACCATGCGGCGGGCGGGCGCGCTGTCCGCGCTGACCACCGCCAGCACCCGGGTGGCGGCGATCATATTGCCGTAACCGATGTTGACCAACCGCATGGCTCACTCCACATTCTGAATCTGCTCGCGCAGCTTCTCGATCTCCGATTTGGCGTCCACCACCAGTTTGGCAATTTCGCTGTCCAGCGCCTTGCTGCCGATGGTGTTCACCTCCCGGTTCATCTCCTGCACCAGAAAATTGAGCTTGCTGCCGCACTCGGCCTCCCCCGCCATCAGCGCATAGGCCTGGCGGATATGGGAGTCCAGCCGGGAAAGCTCCTCGTCGATGGCCGCGTGGTCGGCAAAGAGGGCCACCTCCTGCAGGATGCGTTGGTCGTCCGGAGCGGTCACGCCCAGCTCGGCGATGCGCTGCAGCAGGCGATCCCGGTAATCCCGCACCACGCCGGGGGCGCGCTGCAGAATCTGCTGCCGCATTTCCTCCAGCAGCTTCAAATGCTCCGTCAGGTCTTGCCGCAAAGCCTCGCCCTCCCGCAGGCGCATTTCATCCACCTGCGCCAGGGCCTCCGCCAGCGTGCGGCTCAGCAGCGCCCACACGGCCTGCTGATCCTCCTCGTTTTCTGTCACCGTCAGCACGTCCGGCAGCTGGGCGTACTGCCACAGCGGCATGTCGTTCCTCGCCCCGGTGGCGTCGGAGAGGGCCGCCATAGCGTCCCGGTACGCCCCGGCCAGGGCGGCGTCACAGCTGACGCGGCGCGCGTCGGATCGGGTGTTGCGGTAGGTCACAAATACGTCGGCATGCCCCCGCCGCAGGGCGTCGGCCAGCTGCTTCCGCATGGCCTCCTCCGCAAAGCCCAGGTGCCGCGGCAGGCGCAGCGCCGCATCCAGAAAGCGGTGGTTCACCGTTTTGACCTCCACCGTCATTTCCCGTCCGTCCTCCGTCAGCTGCCTGCGGCCATAGCCGGTCATGCTTCGCATCATGCACCACGCTCCCTATTTTGAAATTATACCATAAAAAAACCGCTCTGAAAAGACCGCGCATCCATATCCGCAAGAATTTTGGCGGCAAATCCTGCGTGCGGCGCGCAAGGCGGCTCCCATGCAAAAACCGCCGCGGAAAACCGCGGCGGCAGTGGGTGAAAAGAAATTACCTCTTCACGTTGAAAGCGCCCATCTGGGGATAGACGGCGGAATCGCCCAGCTCGTCCTCGATGCGCAGCAGCTGGTTGTACTTCGCCACGCGCTCGGTGCGGGAGGGGGCGCCGGTCTTGATCTGGCAGGTGTTCAGGGCCACGGCCAGGTCGGCGATGGTGGTGTCCTCGGTCTCACCGGAGCGGTGAGAGGTGACGGCGGTGTAGCCGGCCTTGTGGGCCATCTTGATGGCTTCCAGAGTCTCGGAAACGGAGCCGATCTGATTCAGCTTGATCAGCACGCTGTTGCCGGCGCCCAGCTTGATGCCCTTGCTCAGGCGCTCAGTGTTGGTGACGAACAGGTCGTCGCCCACCAGCTGCACCTTCTTGCCCAGCTTGGCGGTCATGCGCTGCCAGCCTTCCCAATCCTCTTCATCCAGGCCATCCTCGATGCTGATGATGGGATACTTCTCCACCAGGCTCTCCCAGTGAGCGATCAGCTCATCGCTGGTATACTCGGTGCCGGCCTTGGGCAGCTTGTAGAAGCCCTTGCCCTTGGGGCTCTTCCATTCGGAAGCGGCGGCGTCCATCGCCAGCATGAAGTCCTTGCCGGGCTTGTAGCCGGCCTTTTCGATGGCCTTCAGGATCAGCTCGATGGCGTCCTCGTCACCGGCCAGGCTGTTGGGAGCGAAGCCGCCCTCGTCGCCCACGGCGGTCACGTCGTTCATGTCCTTCAGCAGCTTTTTCAGGGAATGGAACACTTCAGCGCACCAGCGCAGCGCCTCGCGGAAGGAGGGAGCGCCCACGGGCATGACCATGAATTCCTGCGTATCCACAGAGGAATCGGCATGCGCGCCGCCGTTCAGAATGTTCATCATGGGCACAGGCAGGCGGTTGCCGCTGATGCCGCCCAGGAAGCGGTACAGGGGGATATCCAGGCTCTGCGCCGCGGCGCGGGCACAGGCGATGGACACGGCCAGAATGGCGTTGGCGCCCAGGTTGCTCTTGTCCTTGGTGCCGTCGGCCTTGATCATGGCGGCGTCGATGGCATAGATGTCGGAGGCGTCTTCGCCCACCAGCACATCGGCGATCACGGTGTTGATATTCTCAACGGCCTTGGTCACGCCCTTGCCCAGGTAGCGGCCCTTGTCGCCGTCGCGCAGCTCCAGCGCCTCAAATTCGCCGGTGGAAGCGCCGCTGGGCGCCATGCCGCGGCCCACAGTGCCGTCCGCCAGGATCACTTCCGCCTCAACGGTGGGATTGCCGCGGGAGTCCAGAATTTCACGTCCGATGACATCTACGATCTCCAGATAAGCCATGGTAACATCTTTCCTTTCATCTTGCATTGCTCTCACATGGAAAGCTTGGCATACAGGCCCAATCGAACCCATATTATCGTAAATTATTATAACACAGGAACCGCCTTTGTCAAGCTTTTCCAGCCATGCAAAGGCGGTTCCCGACCATATGTTTTTGAGCAGGGGATTATGCCAGCTCCACGTCCCATCCGGAAACGTGTTTCAGCAGGCGAATCACGTCCATGATGTTCACGTTGCCGTCGCCGTTCACATCGGCGGTGTCAAGGTTCACATCCACGCTCCAGCCGGAAACATACTTGAGCAGCCGGATCACGTCCATGATGTCCGTCTTGTCATCGCCGGTCACGTCGCCGGGCTTCGCGGCGGGGGCCGCTCCGCCCACGGTGATCTCCACCTTGAATTCCACCTGGTTCTGGGCAAATACCCGGATGGTGGTCTGGCCGGGGCCAACCGCCGTTACCAAACCGGAATACTCGTTGATAGTGGCCACTTCTTCGTTATAGCTTTGATAGCGTACCAGCTGGTTGACGCAGGATTGATCGCGCATTTTCACGTTGGCGGTCAGCTGCAGGGTGTCGCCCACGTTCATCTGCGCGGCTGCAGGCGCTGCGCTGATCTCGGTAACGGGATAGCACACGCGGACGGTGGTTTCAGCGGTTACGCCGGAGAATTTATCCGTTATGGTGAGCTTTACATCCCCCAGCGCAACGCCGTACAGAGAGACGTAATTCTTGTCGTAAGGGTTAGCCGTTGCCCACGCAAAAGCGCGATCCTCCGTCTTGAAGGAGAGATCGGTTTCCGCGTTGGCAGGGGTAAGGGCGATGGGCATATTGCTGGAAGAATTCGCTGGAACGTAAGCCAGCTCGGGCAGGGTGATTTTTTCCGCCAGGGGAGCCACCCGCACCTGAGTGGTGGCCGATACGCCGTTCACCGTCAGGGTCACGGTGGCGGAGCCCGTCTTCACGCCGGAAGCCAGCCCCTCCGAACCCACGGCAACCACCGCGGCGTCGCTGGTCTGCCAGCTGACCTGCTGTCCAGCCTCCGCCGGGAAAATATCAAAGGAGATTTGCTTGCCGAAGCCCACCGCTACTGTGACGCTCTCCGGCAGCTCTACCCGCAGGGCTTGTCCGCCGTCTGTGAACACGGTTTCCAGATTTTGGCGCTTGGCCCACTGGGCGGCGGTGGAAAACTCGCTGCAATAAATGGTGGGCTTGGTGTTGTAGTCGAGCAGAGAATCACCAATAGACGACACAGATACGGGGAAACGGATGCTCTTAAGATGGTAGCACCCTTGGAAGACACCGCTTTCGAGCTGCTTCATGCCATCGGGGATCGTCACGCTGACAACTGCTGCGTTCTTAAAGGCGCCGCTCTTGATGCGCGTTACGCCGCCGGGGATGGCTAAAGCGCTCACGTCCTTATCCACGTCCACCACGGCCAGCGTGCCGTAGTTATCCCCCAGAATGACATGAGGCGCGCTGGGATCGCGGAAGGTGATTTGCGCCTTTTGCAGCAACTTAGCCGCCTGACTGTCCACACTGGCATAGATCAGCCCATCGGGAAAGGCTTGCTTGGCAATGCTGGTCACGCTCTCGGGCAGAACGGTGCCCAGCAGGCCGGTGCATCCATAGAACGCGCTGCCTTCAATGCTGATCAGTCCCTCCGGCAGCGTCAGTTTTTTCAAAGATGCGCAGCCGGAGAAGGCCTGACTGCCGATGGATTGAACGGTGCCGGGAATATCGATGGCTGCAAGCGCAGTACACCCGAAAAACGCATTGCTGCCAATGGAAGTCACGCCGGCAGGAATTGTGATGGACGGCAGGCTGCTGCAGCCGTGAAATACGGAATTGCCAATTTCCGTCACGCCGGAGGGAATGGTAAACCCGGCCAGGGAAGAGCAGCCGTCAAACGCCCAGTCACCGATGCTGGTCACACTGCTGGGAACAGAGATGCTGGCCAGCGCGCTGCAGCTGGCAAACGCCTGCCTATCAATCGCGGTAACACCTTCGGGAATGACGCATTCCGTCAAATCCTTTGAAGCGCTTACCACCTTCAGGCCGGCTGCCTGCCCATCCTGATAGATATATTGAAGCGTCAGCCCGGGATAGACCGGATCAATAAATCCATATCCTCCAACAGCACGCGCGCCATCGCTGCCCAGCCTGGCATAGAGGGTGATCTCCGGCTTGTCATAGCCTTGGGAAAACGCATCGCTTCCAGCTTTTTGCAGCCCGTCCGGGATAATCAGGGACGAAAGATTATTGCAATTGTGGAACGCATATTCATCAATCCTCGTCAGCGTGGAGGGAAGGGTAACACTGGTCAGATTGGAACAATCCGCAAACGCGCTGCTTCCGAGCTGGTGTACGCCTTCTGGAATCACACAGCTTTCCAGCTTTTTATAAGAATCGGATTTCACCACGGTCAGCGTTTCGCCATAATACTGGAGAACCAGCTTGCTTCCGGGATCGGTAAATTGCAGGTTCACAGCGCCCAGCGCCTTGGCCGCGTCGCTGGCCGGATTGGCGTACACAACGGCGTTGCATTGATCAAACACATCTCTTTCGATGGTGCTGACGCCATCCGGCAGGGTGATCGTTTTCAGGTTGTTACAATAGCGGAATACATATCCGGTGATGGAGGTCAGCGTATCAGGCAGAATGATCTCCGTCACTGTGCGGTGATCGTAGAAAAGACCGCCGCTCAGGCTCGTCACCCGCAGCCCGCCGATCTCCGCGGGTACGGTGATGCTTGTTCCGCTTTGCCTGTGCTCCACCAGCTCCGCCGTGGTATCTGACAGGGCGATGTACGTCCACTCCCCTTCGGTGATCTTATTTGGTTCCTCACTCTCCGCCCCGGCGCTCATGCGCAGCGTCAGCGCGGCCAGCAGCATCAGCGCGAACATCCAAACCGTTTTCTTCATGGTCTTCTTCTCCTGCTCTGATAGATTGTTTGTTGCGTTTTATTATAAAGTCAATTGCAAAACCGGTCAACATATTTCCTGTCACATTGATGTGACAATTTGTCACGCCGCAAAAAAGGCCCGGAAATCCAGGTGATTTCCAAGCCGGTTAAAAAAGGTGTACGGTCGGCTCAGGGCTGTACGTCCGGCACGGGCATCCAGGCGGTGAAGGTGCGCTGCGCGCCGCCCGCGTCCGTGCCGGTGACCTGCATGCCAATGCCCACCAGGGGCTGCACGGGCAGGCCGCCCTCAAAGGCCCAGCTGCCGCTGGGGGCAATGGCGGGATCCAGGCCGATGGCCGCCAGCTCGTCGCCGGAATACAGATAAACCACCGCCTGGCGATTGTCCGCGAAGATGGCGTTTTCCAGCCGGTCGATGGTGAAGCCCACGCCGTTCATCTCGTACAGATCAAAGCGGTACATATAAAAGGAAGCGTTGCCGTGCTCCGCTGTTTTCAGCGTCTTATCGATCCGCAGGAAAGCGCCCGCCGGGTCGTTGGCCGCCTCCTGCTGATACTGAGCCACGGTATACACCTGGCCGTTCTTATCGGTGTAGCGCGTCTGCCGCCTTGTCAGCGTCAAAATCAGGATCACCGCCAGGGCCAGCAGCAAAGCCGCTCCGGCCGCGATGGCGATCCACCCCCGGCGGGAAATACGCCGCCGGGGAGCGGCTTCCGCCGGCGCTTCGGGAGAAGCCGCCTCCCGCTCCGTTTCAGCGGGCGATTCCGTGAAAAGCGCCTCCTCCGATAACAGGTGGGCGTTCAGCACCTGCTCCAGCTGACGGATGGTATCCAGCCCAGGCTGGGAGCGTCCCCGCTCCCAGTGGGATACCGCGGAACGGTCTATGTGCATGACGGCCGCCAGCTGGGCCTGGGTCATGCCCTGCGCCTTGCGGGCGGCGATCAGTTTTTCGGCAAAGCTCATCTTCTTATCCTCTTTCGTAATTCATTCCTGTGGGAAATCCAGCCAGGCGGGGAACACCAGCATATCCTCCCCGCCGTCCTCCGCGTAGATCAGCAGGCCAATGCCTCGTACGGGGCCGCCTGTGGCCGGAAAGCCGTCGTCCAGCTGCGCTTCGCCCCCGGCGGGCAGCTGGGTATCGATGCCCAGGGCGGCAAGGTCGGCCTCGGTATAGCTGATCTTCTCGGTATCCCCGGCAGAAAAGACTGCCTGCTCGATGCGCCGCAGGGTGCAAGGCGCGCCGCCCGTCTCCTCCGCCCGGATGGTATACAGCCAGAAATCCATGCTTGACCCCGGGCTTTTCTCCACGCTGCCGGTGATTTCCAGATAAGCCCGGCCCAGCTGCCGCTCCGCAGACTGACGGAAAAACTGCGTTTCATCCGCCTGCGGCACGGCTGCCGGCGCCGATGGCGTATTGGTGGGCGCGGGCGCGCGGGCACGCAGCACCGGGCGGATCCACAGCGCGAAGCAGGCGGCCAGCACCGCGACGAGGCCCAGCAGCCCCTGCATGATCCTGCGCCTT
>Ga0079305_1002333_pt1 | contig 17069 bp, 15 predicted proteins | sample LMS_cellobiose_e_FD_79183 | JGI IMG/M metagenome (GOLD analysis project Ga0079305, IMG submission 79183) | Rumen-fistulated moose microbial communities from Alaska, USA - LMS_cellobiose_enrichment | ecosystem: Host-associated > Mammals > Digestive system > Stomach > Rumen fluid ... | reverse complement strand
TAGCGTTTGACAGGTGTGTCGATATATCTCTCACAGCCCGAGAAATCGATAATTTCGTCGAGTTTCCGGGAAATTTCCTGTTTAGACATTCCCATGATAGCACCGTTCATGTAGATATTCTCTCGGCCTGTCATCTCAGGGTGGAACCCAGTCCCGACCTCCAGGAGGGCACCGATGCGCCCGCGGGCTCGAATGCTACCAACAGTCGGCCCTGTGACTCGGGAGAGAAGCTTCAAAAGAGTACTTTTGCCCGCTCCATTCTTCCCGATGATGCCGACGACATCGCCCTGCTCGATTTTGAAATCAATATCTCTTAGGGCCCAAACGTATTCGCTGCTCCCGGCCTTTGTCCTGTCATTGGTGTCTCCAATCTTTAGGTAGGGGTCATCTTTCCTAAGGATTGACATCTGCCACCACCTATGAAGGTCGTGAGAGAGAGTCCTTGTAGATACAAGGCCGAGGCGGTATTGTTTCCCCACGTGGTCGAATTCTATTGCAGTAGCCATAATGCTGATTTCGGCTTATTTATGTATTCCAATTAGTTCCAAACTCTTCACGGGAGTCCCGTATTTCTCCCAATATTCTTTCGCCCCTTTCTCCAGCTGCGTTCTGTACTCCGGATGGTCAAGGATATACTTGATAGCGTCAGAGAGGTTTTCCCTGCTGCAATCTTCAACAAAGTGGATATTCTTCCCATGTTCGAGCGGGCATGGAAGGTCATTGGAGAGGGGAGAGGAGATAATCGCTTTCCCTAGAGCGAGATATTCCCCAAGTTTCCATCCGTGGCAGTCCCAGAAAGCCGGGGTGTTGAATACAAGAGCTGACCGTTTTGTCTTTTGAAGCCATTCGCTGTAGGGGTAGCTTCTCTCTGAGAGGCAATCTTTGAAAAGGTCAACAGATGAACGTCCTTCCTGAGCGACGAAACCTCCTTCGAACTCAATCCCGTCAATGCCTTTGCAAGCTCGGATAAAGTTTGAGCGGCGAGCATTAACCTTGCTGTCGTTCTGGTTCCACTCGTCATTATACCAAAGGGTGCAGCAGAAGAAGATGTAATCTTTATCTCCCGGTTCATAGGTCATCTCCTCATATGAAGGACGGTTCAGAAGTCTCTTATAGTTGCCAATAAAGGTCTTTAGCTTGTTGTCATGAATGGACAAAAGATAGCGGATCCCATTTGTAATAGCTTTGAGAGCAATTTCTCCATTACTCCAGCAGCGTATGCCGAATGAAGGTACCAGCGAAATCAGTTTATCTCTTCCAGGAGTGTTCTCGAAATTGGCATTGACAGAAGCATATACATCGCACCAATTATATAATTCTTCATCGATCTTCCAACTGTCTGCGCCGCAAATGAAGTATTTTTTCTCGACTTCTCCTTCTCGAAGGATAAACAGTAATCCCCTTGACTGCTGAGCTCCCGGGGAAAGATTCCTGAAGGGACGACTGCTATACCGTATATTCCCCTTACCTAGCACCTTTTCCAGCGCATAGATATAGAAGCTGGAATAGGCGATATGGTTGAACGGATTGAGTAAAGCTTTCATACTATACCGTATCAATACTCACTTCTTATTATCCTCCTTCCTGACACGTTTAACAGTGTGCTTAATTTTCCCGATTATAAAGTTCAGTTCAAGAGAGGATTCTGTTTCGGTGGTATTTAAGTCAGGCATGACGATATCTGTCAACTCTTCTCCGAAATGCTTCATTATCGAAGACTGTTTTTCTTTATCAGTTTCTTTATGAAACTCTACTAATTCACGTTTTAGGCCTCTGACTTTGGCAAAAGTCTCTATTATCGCTATAGTTGCCTCCGTTGCTTTGGTAGACTTCAAAATTGTAGCCAACATGTACAGACCTTTCTCTGTAAAAGCCTTAAAATTGTATTTGGAATGATGTCCTTTGCCTTCAATTTGTTCTAAGGTCAAAAAATTTGACCTTAGAACTGCGGATTCTTCTTTAGAAAGCTCAAAAACATAGCCTTCCGGGAACTTGTCTGGATTGTTACGTACCGACTGATTCACTTCTTTTGTTTGTACACCGTATAGAATGGCGACATCGCAGTCGAGCAATACGCTCTGGTCTCTAATTGTGAATAATCGTTTTTCTACATCCATGAAAGGAATCAATGCGGTTTCTTTTTCTTTTTTCTTTTCCATAATTTAAGTAGTCTATATCATTTTTTACACCGTATCCATAAAACTCTTCTGGACTTTGTTGAAGACCACGATGCCGAGGGCGAGGAGGACAATCATGAAGACGAAGCTGTAGATGAGCCAGCGCCAGCCGACGAATTCACCGGCTCCGAGGAAACCGTACTTGAAGGTCTCGATGACGGGAGTAACCGGGTTGAGGCACATTAGCTTGTGGACAGGGATGCCGAAGTATTGCATGCTCTTTGTCTGGCTGAGAGGATATACGATAGGAGTCGCATACATCCAAAGCTGGACGATGAAAGAGAAGAGGACCTGGAGGTCGCGGTACTTCGTTGTCATCGAAGAGATGATGGTTCCGAATCCGAGGGCAAGGCCTGCCATCATGGCGACAAGGACAGGGAACAGGAGGGCATACCAATTTAGGGTGGCATTGCAGGTCGGGTCGAAAAGAGCGTAGAAGACGTAAATCAGCACGAAGAACCCGAACTGGATGCCGAAGCGGAGGAGGTTACTCACAACGTCAGCAATCGGCATTACAAGCCTAGGAAAGTAGACTTTCCCGAATATGGACGAGTTGTTGACGAAGGTGTTCGAGGTCTTTGTCAGGCACTCTGCGAAGTAGTTCCACATACATGTACCGGCGAGGTAGAAAAGCGGCCTCGGAATGCCGTCTGTCGGGATTCCGGCAATGCCGCCGAAGACGATCATGTACATGATGACCGTCAGAGCTGGCTGAACGACGAACCATACCGGACCGAGAATAGTCTGCTTGTACTGGGTGATGATATTCCTTTTGACGAATAGGGAAGTGAGGTCCCTGTATCGCCACAGTTCCTTGAAATCTACCGAAAGCAGTTTGTCTTTCGACTCAATGACGGTATCCCAATGCTCTTGTGCTGCCATATCTTTAGTGGGATCGTTTATGTTTGAAAAGTATGTTGCCTACGGTGCCCCAGAAGTATCGCCAGTCCGTTGCGTAGGGGTGCTTGTGGTAGGCTTCGATATATCGTTTCTCCGAGGCCTGGACATCTTCGATAGTCTCGGGGGATTTATCTTCATAGTAAAAAGGCGGCAGAAGTCCCGGCTTGACACTCACATGGAGATCCTGCATTTCGGGGGAGTAGAGGCTGAAATAGTGGCGGCTTAGTGGCCTTACCCCGACGAGCTTCATCTGGCCCTTTAATATGTTAATCAGCATTGGAAGCTCGTCCAGCCAGCTTTTACGAAGCATCTTCCCCAGGAAATTCACCCTATAGTCGCCGGCGAATTTGCCTCCCTTCTGAAGGCCCTCATGCTCAAGCATATATGGCTGGAGATATTCCGAATATGAGTGCATTGTCCTGAACTTATAGACTCCAATCATATTCCCTTTGTAGCCGACGCGGTTGAGCTTTACCAGTGCGCCGCAGGTCGGGTCGTCGTCCCAGATCGGGGCTCTGAATTTCCGGCCAAGTATGAAGAATTCTCCCTTATGGAATCTTTCATCGACTACGTCAAATCCAGCCCGGTACATCCTTCCAAGAAGCTCGACCCTTGAGTATGTGCGGTTCTTTCCTTTCGTCACCCACATGTAGAACCACCTGGTAATCTTCAATTTAGCGAATACTCTGTGCCAAAGATAGTGGAAGCAGTAAATAATCTTTCCCCATACTCCGGGGTGGGTTTTCAGTATGATTTCTTTCTTAAGTCTGGATGTCCTTGAGTGGCACCATAGGTATCCGTCATCGACAAGGGCTTCGTTTGCCTTGTTGAGGAAGGTATTGAGATGCCTTATCCTGTTCAGCGGCATCCGGTTGATAATCAACTGAGGATCATGGTGAAGAAGGCTCTCGAGAGCATGTCCGTCGTCTGTGTTGATAACGTATGTGCTTTTATCGAATTCCTGGCTATGGGCGTCGAACCAGTCGAGTATCTCCTGAAGACCCATACTCTCGGTTTCCTTGAAGATACGGCTGAGATCTTGGTAGCCCACAATCTCATTCTCTATCTTAGCTCCTGTCGGCTCTCCGACCTCGGAATAGTCCTCCGGAATGAACACTTCATCCTGAAGACTTACCCAGGGTTTACTTTTTTTGAATAGTTTCATCTAAGAGAGTTGAGAACGCCACTTACAACCTCAAGTATCTCTTCTTCAGTTATATACGGGTGCATCGGGAGAGATAGCACTCTTTCGGAGAGGCTCGTTGCCCTAGGACAGGGACGGTTGCCGCCATTTCCTGAGAATGCGGTCTGAAGATGCATAGGTTTCGGATAATAGACCATTGACGGTATCCCTTTTTCCTTGAGGGAGGCCTGTAGGGAGTCTCTCTGACCCTTATCTTCGAGGCGAATGGTATATTGTGCCCAGCTCGAGCCGAATCCATCTGGAATTACAGGAGTCGCCACCTTGTCCCCGAGTAGGGAAGTGTACCTTGAGGCTGCTTTATTGACGTCTTCGAGCTCATTGTCACGGAATGCCTTGAGTTTTACCAGGAGAACCGCAGCCTGGAGTGTGTCGAGTCTCGAATTCATTCCGATTCGGACATTGTCGTATTTGAACTCTCCCTTTCCATGGACCCTGTATGAGCCCATAAGGGAGGCCCATTCGTCGTTGTTTGTGAATACTGCACCTCCGTCTCCATAGCAGCCGACTGGTTTTGCGGGGAAGAAAGAGGTTGTGGATATGTCTCCAAAACTACAGGCTCTCTTTCCTTCGATCGACCCTCCAAATCCCTGGGCTCCATCTTCGAGAATCAGAAGACCGTATTTATCAGCAATCTTCTTGATTTCAGGATAGGGGGCGGGAAGGCCGAAGAGATCCACCGCGACAATCACTCTCGGGCGAAGAATTCCTTTTTCAATCGTCTCTTTTACAGCTGCTTCCAGATCTTCAGGGTCAATATTGAAAGTCTCTTCCTTTACGTCCACGAAGATAGGTGTGGCTCCTTCCAAGGAAACCACTTCAGCAGAGGAGAAGAATGTAAAATCAGGAACGAATACTGCGTCTCCCGGCCCGATTCCCCATGCTTTAAGGGCAAGCGTCAGGGCGTCTGTCCCGTTAGCGCAGCTCAGACAATGTTTTACGCCTACGTACTCGGCGAGTTCTTTCTCAAGGGTTTTGACCTGCGGTCCCATGATATAGGCACCGCTTGCAGCCGCTTCCAGAATAGCTTTTTCCATGTCCTTTTCAAGGACTTTGTACTGTCTTTTTAGGTCTCGGAATTCCATTTGGTTGTTTTAGATTTAAAGCTTCGCCAATGCACCTCTCTAAGAAAAGTGCAGTAATGCATTCATAATCAAATGCATAACTTATCTTAGAGGATCATTCCCCGATTTTCTCGAGGTCTTCTCCTATAAGTCTGTACTTGCGTCCGCAGGAGCACTCAAGACTATCCTGGAGACGTTTGCCGCATTCGCAGACCCAACCGATTCTTCTAGCCGGGACTCCTGCCATCAGAGCGTAGTCTTTGACATCACGTGTCACTACAGCTCCTGCGGCAATGAGAGCGCTGCGTCCAATTGTGTGTCCACAGACGACGGTGCAATTTGCTCCGAGGGACGCTCCCTCACGCACGCGCGTACGCGCGTAAACCCCATGCACCGGAAAATGCGCTCTCGGGGTTGTTACATTGGTAAATACGCAGGATGGGCCACAGAATACGTTGTCCTCAATCTCGACCCCTTCATAGATCGAGACATTGTTCTGAATACGGACACCGTCCCCGATATGTACGTTATTGGCGACATTGACGTTTTGGCCCAAAGAGCAGTTTTTCCCGATGACAGCGCCGGACTGAATGTGGCAGAAGTGCCATATTTTGGTGCCTTTGCCTATCTTGGCTCCGTCATCGACGTAGCTGCTTTCGTGTACAAAGAAATCCTGCATTTGTCTTATCAGGTAATCCAACGTAGCCGAGGATAATCCCCGGCTACGTTCGATTTATCCTATGTGTTTGATTTTCACAATTTTCGAAAGAAACTACTCTTCCTTGATTGCAGTGATCATACAGCAGCGGCTGAGTTCCTTCTCGTCGTAGAACATGTAGTCTACACCACCCTTGTAGTCAGTAACGAGCTGGTCAGGATCAACTCCGAGTTCCTTGGTGAGGAAGTTGTAGACAGTCTCAACACGGTTCTTGGAGAGCATGAGGTTGTGGGAAGGAGTAGCAGTCTGCTTATCAGCATAACCGCAGAGGAGGTACCTGGTGTTAGGCGTGCTCTTCATGATGTCAGCAACACTCTGGAGGTTGACTTTCTCACGGCTAAGAAGATCCCAGCGGTCGATGATGAAGTTGATGTGGAACCAGAGATCAGGAACGTCCTTGACGTACTGGATCTCGTTCTCCTGGAGCTGCTTGAGGAGGTTGTTCTTGTCAGCGTCAGCGTCAGCAAGAAGCTTCTCGAGCTCAGCTATGCGAGCATCCCTGGCTGCAAGGCCCTTGTCGTTGTAGTAGATTGAGCTGGAGCGGGTTGCTCTCTCCCATTTGCTCTTCTCCTTGCCAAGCTTCCATGCAAGACCAAGGGTACCGCCAGCGATTCCATCGAGTTTGATGTTTTTGAGATAGTGCTCCTCTGAAGGCTCGGAAAGCGAAGACTCACCGTCGAAGTCGTCGGAAACGAGGGCTCCGCGGATATTCAGCAAGAGGCTGAGCCTGTCGGTAAGACGGAACTTGTTGGCGAGACCAACGTTGAAGCTTGCGCCAACAGCCTTGTCGGTAATGCCGAAGAGGATACCACCACCGGCGTATGCGTCAACGGTGAAAAATCTTGAAGGATTGTAACCGCAGAAGAGGCTTCCAAGATCAACATGAGCAAGGGCATAGACATTGCCGGTATAACCTCTCTGGTTGGTGAGGTTATAGTAAGCATAAGCCTGGTCACCTTTGTAGTCATATGCGTCATTGGTCTTGAAGTGAACTTTGTAGAGTTCATTTCCACGATTCTGATACAGACCCTTGAACTGGCTGAAGGTAGCGCCGAGACCAACACCGAAGCTGGGCGATGCCCATTTGGTGAGGTAAAGGTCGATTGTCGGGAAGGAGAACTGCTCTACGAAGCTGTTGACCCTGCGGTCATTCTCTCCGAAATAGATCTGGGTGCCGAGGCCGCCCATGAGCTCCCAATTGTGGAGGAAACCGTTGGTAAATACAGAGTTCTTCTGGATAGTCGTTGTGGTAACGATCTTTCCTTCAGGGGTTTCGGTCTCTTCGACGATTGTCACGGTCTTGTCATCTTCTGTGCGCTTAACCTCCTGCGCGAATGATGCTGCAGGGACAAGAAGGCAAGCCGTTGCGATCAGAAATACTAGCTTTTTCATTTTTATTCGTTTATAAACATTTTCACCTTTAAAGTGCAAACATAGAAAAAAAAATTCTTTCTGCAAAGCTTTATTGCCTTTTTTTGCCCGCAGGAGCCACATTTTTCCTTGAAATTCTGACTTTTGCGGCGAGTAAGGTAGATACGCTTACTACGAGGAACGTCCCTTCGGGACTCTCCACAACTTCACCCTCGACTCCCTTAAGCGATCCTGACGTCACAATGACGCGGTCACCTTTTGCGAATGAAAAGTCATTAACGCACTCAGCATCAGGACTTTCGTCAAGAACCCGGATGAAATCCTCCATCTGCTTTGACGGCACTTCCAAAAGGGTATGAGTAGAGTGGTCAATCAGAAATCTCGCGCTTATCTCTCCGGCGTTGACAAGGGAAAGGGCTCGCTGCTTTGGCGTGTGGAGAAAAAGGAGAGTGTTGTAGACTTTTGGAATATAAAAAGATACCCCGAGCCCGGAGAGAGTCAAGGCGATTTTTTTCCATTGCCCGTTCCTTGTCGTTGCGGCAAACCAGACGGTATTGTCTTGATTATCCATCTATTACTTCTCCTCATCCAACATATGGGGCCTTCTTTCCCTGGTTCTTCGAAGAGCCTCTGCATCCTGCCACTCCCGAATCAGCTTCGGATTGCCGGAGAGCAGCACGTCAGGGACCTTCCAGCCGTTGAATTCAGCCGGTCTCGTGTAGACAGGTGGTGCTACAAGGCCGTCCTGGAAACTGTCAGAAAGTGCGGAGGTCTCGTCTGTAAGCGCCCCGGGGAGGAGCCTTACGATAGAATCTGCAAGCAGGGCCGCCGGAATCTCACCTCCGCTGACGACGAAGTCGCCGACAGAGATTTCCCTTGTCACCAGATGCTCCCTTATTCTTTCGTCAATTCCTTTATAGTGCCCGCAGAGAATAATAATGTTTTCCTTCAATGAAAGCTCGTTTGATATGCCTTGATCGAGGATTTCGCCGTCCGGGGACATGAAAATCACCTCGTCATAATCCCTTTCAGCCTTGAGGTCCGATACGATATTATAAATAGGTTCGCACATCATTACCATCCCTGCGTCTCCGCCGTAGCTGTAGTCGTCAACGGTCTTTCTGCTGCCGAGGCCGTATTCTCTCAGATCATGAACGTAAATCTCTACAAGACCTTTTTTTATGGCTCTTGCTACGATGGAATATTTGAATGGTCCGTCCAGAAGTCCGGGAACTACGGTTATGATGTCAATTCTCATTTTAGACTCTTTTTGTTTGACGATGCAAAAATAGCATTTTATATCCAAATAATTATTATATTTGCATTCTGTAGATTTATTTGTACTACTTAAGTTTTGTTATTATGAGTGAAGAAATTAAGCCTGAGGTGCTTGAAACCCCAGATGTAGCGCAGGACGCTGCCGCCTCTGTAAAGGAGACGATAGTCAATTATTCCGAGAAAACGCTTGCAGAGCTATCGGCTCTTTTCCAGGAATTGTCGGAAAGTGTAGACAGGATGAAAAGGTCCAAGGAAGCCGAGGCTATAAAGGCGGCTTTCTATAAGAGGCTTTCGAAGGAAAAGGCAGAAGCCGGTCTTGATGCGGCTGTGGCTGACCCCGATGATGAGGCTCCTGCTGCAGAAGAACCCGTCGCAGAAGAAACCGCAGTCGAAGCTCCTGCAGAGGAAGCTCCCGAAGCTGAGGCTCCCGAGGCCCCGGCAGCTGATTCTCCGGAAAGTCCGTTCGCAGCTATTGAGGCCGGTTTTAAGTCGCTATATAATAAATTTAAAAAGGAGAAAGCTGAATATAATCGTCAGATTGATGCCGAAAGGGATGATAATCTAGTCAAGAAGCAGGCTGTTATCGAGGACCTCAAGGCTCTTATAGAGACCCAGGAAGACATGAAGGATCTCTTCCCGAAGTTCCGTGAAATCCAGAACCGTTGGAGAGAGATCGGGCCTGTTCCCGCTACTGCCTTCCGCGATGTCAACGATACTTATCAGCTTTATGTAGAGAAGTTTTACGACCTCGTCCAGATCAACCGCGAGCTTCGCGACCTCGATTTCAAGAAGAACCTCGAGGCGAAAGAGAAGTTCTGCGAGCAGGCCGAGCAGCTTGCCGAGGATGAGAATGTAGTCGAGGCTTTCAAGGAGCTTCAGAAGCTCCATGAGCAGTGGAAGGAGTTCGGACCGGTGGCTAAGGAGTTCCGTGAGTCAATCTGGGATCGTTTCAAGGCTGCAACCGCTGTTATTAATAAAAAGTATCAGGCCCATTTCGAAGGACTGAAGAGCCAGCAGGCCGAGAACCTTGTCGCCAAGACCGCCCTTTGCGAAAAGGTGGAAGAAATTGCAGATAAGGAGATTACCTCATCCAATGAGTGGAATAACTGCTCCCGCCAGATTGAAGAAATCCAGACCCAGTGGCGTAAGATCGGGTTCGCTTCAAGGAAGGAGAATCAGAAGATTTACGATCGTTTCCGCGCAGCATGCGATAAGTTCTTCGAGCGCAAGAGAGAGTATTATTCTACGTTCAAGAGCAGTATGAACGAGAATATGGAGAAGAAGCTCGCCATTATCGAGCAGGCTGAGGCTCTTAAGAGCAGCACAGATTGGAAGAAGACTTCTGATCAGTTTATCGCACTCCAGAAGCAGTGGAAGGAGATAGGTGCAGTTCCTCGCAAGAAATCCGAGCAGCTTTGGAAGAGATTCCGTGCCGCCTGCGACGAATTCTTTAATGAGAGGGATAAGCACGCTAAGCCGGAGAATGATTTCTATGGCAACCTGAAGGCAAAGAAGGCCGTTATCGCTGAGATCGAGGCCTACGTCCTTTCAGGCGACGAGGAGACCGATAATGCCGCAGCCCGCGACTTCGCCGAGAAGTGGGGCGCTATCGGATTTGTCCCGTTCAAGGAGAAGGACGCTGTCAATGAAGCTTACCGCAAGGCTCTCCAGGAGAAATTCCCTTCCTTCAATGCCCGTGGTCCTCGCGGCGGTGCTCAGAGAGGCGACAGACGCGCTCAGAGAGGCCCCAAGACCGAGAAGGATATCCTTGTAGAAAAGTATACCAAACTCCAGCAGGATGTCGCTACGTATGAGAACAATATCGGATTCTTCTCAGCTTCCAAGTCTGCGGAATCCATGATTAAGCTCATGCAAGAGAGGATTGATTCAGCCAAGGGAGAGCTCAAGGAGCTCGAGGCTAAGATCCGCGAGATCGAAAAGAAAGAGGAAGAGGCTTCGGACGAGTAGAAAATGGACAGAAATTCAGTAATCGGATTTATTCTCATAGGCCTTATAATGATTGGTTTCTTCGGATACCAGTCTAGGGAATATAAGAAGCAGATCGAGTATCAGGCGCAGATAGATTCAATCGCCCAGGTTGAGCAGATCCGTCAGGACAGTATCCGCCAGGCATACCTTAAAGAGCATCCGAACGACACTTTGGCCGTTCAGAATGCTGTTCCCGGTGCCGCTGAAGGCGATAATACTGCTTTCTATACTGACTCTCTTCTCAATGTGGCTGCGGCTGGGACAGAGTCTTTCCATACGCTCGAAAATGACAAGCTCTCGATAGTCTTTACAACTAAAGGAGCTCAGCCATATTCGGTCCAGGTCAAGGATTATCTCAACTACGATAAGAGCGACCTCTATCTTTTCAAGGATGGCAAGGCTCAGCTCGGTTTCGTAGTATACGCCCCCACAGCAGTTGATACCAGGAAGTTCAATTTCAACTATATTCCCGAGGAATCTTCCGACAGTGTACTTGTGATGAGGCTTCCTTTCTCCAATGGAGGCTACATCGAACAGCGTTATGTCCTTAATGAGGGCTCGTATGATGTCGATGACAGGATCTCCTTTGTCGGAATGAAAGACCTCATCCCGAGGAATGTGATCTCTATGGACGTCGATTTCGACGTGACCATGCCTCGAATGGAGAAGGGATATAAGAATGAAACTCAGTACTCCCGCCTCAATTACTATTTCCCCGGAGACAAGAAGCCGGAGAATATCGGTAATTCCAGAAATGGATCCAAGAGGTTTGACAGCAAGATAGAGTGGTTCGCTTTCCAGCAGCAGTTCTTCTCCGCCTTCATGAGGGCCCCGAAGGAGTTCATCTCAGGCGATTTCAAGATCGAATATGTTCCTGAAGGCGATGAGAGCCATGATTTGATGGCCTGCAGCGCCAAGATGAGGACCGAGTTCACTCCGGGATCGGATAATATCTCTATCCCGTTCGAGTTCTATTTCGGCCCCAATCACTTCAAGACTCTCAAGTCTTATGACCATAAGTACGAGAAGGTGATTCCGCTCGGCGGCTGGCTTGTCGGTTGGTTCACAAGATTCGTCATCATTCCTCTCTTCGACTGGCTCCATAAGTTTATCTCCAACTTCGGTATCATCATTCTCCTGATGACAATCTTCATCAAGATAGTGGTGCTCCCGTTTGCCTATAAGTCTTATTCTTCTTCTGCGAAGATGCAGGCGATCAAGCCGGAGATAGACAAGCTCAACGAGAAGTATCCCAAACAGGAGGATGCAATGAAGAAGCAGCAGGCGACGATGGACCTCTACAAGAGGGCCGGAATCTCCCCGATGGGAGGATGTCTCCCGATGCTCCTTCAGTTCCCTATACTATGGGCAATGTTCCGCTTCTTCCCGGCATCAATCGAGCTGCGTCAACAGCCGTTCCTCTGGGCGGAAGACCTTAGCGCATACGACTCCATAGTCGATTTCGGGGCGAGGATTCCTCTTCTTGGGGACCATATTTCCCTGTTTGCGCTGCTGATGGCCGTTTCCATGTTCCTCTACTCGAAGTTCGTTACGGGCTCCCAGATGAGCGGGAACGACCCCAATGCGAAGATGATGCAGTTTATGAGCATCTGGATGATGCCTATCATGATGTTCTTCATCTGTAACAACCTTTCTTCCGGTCTTAGCTATTATTACCTCCTTTCCAACCTCATTACGATGGGTGAAACTTGGGTGATCAAGAAGTTCTTCATTCATCCGGAAGAGATTCAGGCCAAGCTGAAGGCTACCGCGAACAAGCCTGCTCCGAAGTCAAAGTGGCAGCAGCGTCTTGAGGAAGCCCAGAAGATGCAGCGTCAGATGCAGGCCCAGCAGGCAAAGCAGCAGCAAAAGGGCGGTAAGAGGCTTTAAGCTATGATAGCCGATAATATTCATTCAATTCTTACGGAACTGCCACAGGGTGTGCGCCTTGTGGCAGTTTCCAAATTTCACCCTGTCTCTGCTCTTGAGGAGGCCTATTCCGTAGGGCAGCGGGTTTTCGGGGAGAATCGGCCCCAGGAGTTTGCAGCGAAAGTCCCTCAGATGCCATCTGATGTCGAGTGGCATTTTATCGGTCACCTCCAGACCAATAAGCTGAAGCTCGTCCTTCCGTATGCGGCTCTGGTTGAATCAGTGGATTCAATCCATCTTCTTGATGCAATCAATAAGTGGGCCCTGGAGAACGGACGCTCGGTAGAGGGCGGCAATCCTGTCAATATCCTTTTGGAGCTCCATCTCGGAGCCGAAAAGACTAAGTCCGGCCTCTCCGAAGAGGAGATTCTGTCTGTCTGCCGGGCGATAGGCTCCGTGCCGCGGGTGGCACGTCCTTTAGGTGGTCAGTCCTACGAAACCATTAAGGAGAGGCCCGAAAGAAGCTACTCCGGAGTCAGAATAAGGGGATTGATGGGAATGGCGACCAATACAGATGACGAGACAGTAATCAGGGCCGATTTTGAAAGGATAGCAAGACTGAAACGTCGTATAAATGAAGAGTTTCCGTATCTTGTAGACTTCACCGAGCTTTCGATAGGAATGTCCTCTGACTGGAGAATCGCTGTCGAATACGGAGCTACATTAGTCCGAATAGGTTCGGCTATTTTTGGTCCGAGGAGATATTAGCGGAAATAACCTGCCGCTAAAGTGTCATTCCAATGCTGAGCTCGAGACAGTATGAGCGGTCGCAGTAATGAGCCCTCATATCAAGCCCGGCATAGAGTTTTCCATTCTGTGAGAAATGGTAGCGGGCTCCGACCCTCTGGAAGGTCTTTCCCATATCTTCGGTAAGACCGGTCTTCTTGTAAAGATACAGTCCCCACATAACGTGGAATGAGAGCCTGTTGTAGTAGAACTCATGAGTGAGGTAGGCGGCGGCATAGAAGGGGGAGTATCCGGCTGGATCTTCTTCTCCTTTGAGGACTAGATCGCTGTTTTTGTAGTCATTCCAGGCGTAATTGCCTTCCAGGCCCATTCCAGCGGCGAAAAGGGGAGAGTATCTCCATACTCCTTCGACTCCTGCAAGGAGCCGGGGGCGTGCCGGTATTCTGTATGAATCATCCGGATTGACCTTACCATTCTCATAGCTTTTTCTAAGCGCTTTAAGTTCGACATCGCAGCTATGGACACCTCCTGCAGCGTAGATGTTCCATTGAAGACCTTTTCGGTACTCGGGCTCTCTCATTCTTATTCGTTTTCCGGTATAAACGGGAGCGAGATTGTATCTTAGCGCCCCTCCAGCGGAGAATTCGTTTATGCCCCAGTTGGGGACACGGAGCATTCCGTTGGAATGGTGGGTCAGATATGCGGTCAGGGCAATATCCCAATGTGGGGTCACATGAAAGGCCGTCTCAAGTCCGGCTCCAAGGTCGAAAAATACGTTCGACCCGATGAAAAGATTGTGGGCGTTGGAATGGAAATGATATCTCTCCGGAGAGTATGCGAATCCTAATTCGAGAACAGGAGAAACGGCTATGATAGAGTTCCTTATAATATCAAAACGAGCTGAGCCATAGAGATTTACTATGTTCCCAAGGCGGGAATCGTTCTTGAAATCGAGGCTTCCCATATTGGCAAAAGACGCCCCGAGAGCGAAATGGGGGTAGTTCCATGCCGAGGCATAGTAGCTGCTGTCTTTCGGGTGGGTATCAAAGCCGAACTGGATTCCTCCGAGTGGATAGTTGTAGCTTTGAAGAATCTCGTCATAGATGCCGTGTCCGTCGATTACATGGCTCCATCGGGCAAACCCCATGATATTATGCCCTTTTTCCTGGGCATTGAGGCCGATGGTGAGGAAAAGAGCCAGAAGGGCACTCGCAAAAAGTCTATATTTTTGATTCATAGTTACTTCCGAGAAGCAATTATATCAATAATGAGGGCTATGGCACCGTCCCCCGTAACGTTGCAGGCGGTCCCGAAGCTATCCATGGCGATGTAGAGGGTTATCATCATTGCCTGCTGCTGGGCATCGAATCCGAGGATGGATCCAAGTACCCCGAGGGCTGCCATTATCGCTCCTCCCGGGACTCCCGGCGCGGCGACCATAGTGATACCGAGCATCAGGACAAAGCCCAAGAAAAGGCCGAAATTGAAAGGCATCCCGAGCATCATCATAAGGGCTACGGCGCATGCTGTTATCTTAAGAGTACTTCCGGAAAGATGGATAGTTGCACAGAGCGGGATCACAAAGCCGGCGACCGGTTCGGAAACTCCGTTTGCGACAGCCCTTTTGAGAGTGACGGGGATGGTCGCGGCTGAAGATGATGTCCCGAGGGCGGTGAAATATGCAGGAAGCATCCCTGCGAGAAGCTTAAAGGGATTACGCTTGGTAACTATTCCGGCAACGCAATACTGCAGGATAAGTACAATGATACTCATTAGGAAGATAAGCACTACTATTGCAATAAACGCTTTAAGTACAGGAGCAATCTTCCCGGAGGCTGTGATATCTAGGAAAAGACCGAAAATGTAAATAGGGAGAAGTGGAATGATCACATTCTCAATCGTCATTACGATAATATCCTTAAGCTCATCAAACCCTTTTTTCAGCGATGGAGATTTGAAAAGGGCTATCCCCAGTCCCAGGATGAAAGAAAGGACGAGAGAGCTCATTACATCCATCAGAGGAGGAATTGAAATAGAGAAATAAGGAGCGAATGCCGCCCCGGACTCCTCCAATGAAGAAAGGCTCCCTTCATCTATAAAATAGGGGAAAAGTGCGGTGCTATATCCGTAAGAGAATAGCCCCGAGAGGATAGTGAACAGGTAGGCGAGGGCTACGGTAATGGCAAGAAGCCGTCCGGCATGGTCTCCGACATCTGCGATTGCCGGTGTTACCAGGCCGATAATTATCAGCGGAATCATGAATTTCAACAGCTGATCGAAAAGAGCATTGAAGGTGTTCATGACGCGGACGATAACCTCTGGGACGAAAAGTCCAAGAAGGATACCGACAAGTATCGCAATAAGGACCTTTACAAGGAGTGGCAGTTTCTTGATATTCATACTATTGTAGTTCCTTTACCATTGCACTTGCGACTCTCTCGGATGCTCCTCTCCCTCCAAGGTCTGAGCGAATCTCAGCGTAGTCGGAAAGCATGGTCTCTCGGTAAGACGAGTCTTCAAGGATGCGCCTGATTTCTACGAGAATATTCTCACCCGTAGCGTAATACTGGATGAACTCTTTGAAAGCCTGGCGCTGAAGAATCAGGTTACCGAGACTGATATATTTTGATCTTATTATCTGCCGTGCAATCAGAAATGACAGTGTGGAACTGGAGTAGCAAACAACCTGAGGCGTACCTATTATTGCGGCTTCCAAAGAGGCTGTGCCGGAGTTTATTACTGCGGCCGAGGCATGTTTTACTACTGCATATGTCTCTGAAAAAACTATTTTTACAAAATCCTCCCTTCCGCTTAGAAGGGTTGAGTAATCTTCTTTTGAGCGGGATGGAGCTCCGGCGATAATAAATTTATAATCAGAATATTCCGGGAGGGCGTGCATCCTGTCAACAAAATCCGCGAGAGGTGGCATCATGGAGCTTACCTCTCCTCGGCGGGAGCCTGCGAGGAGGGCGATATAGCGGCAATCCTCAATACCTGTTCTTCCTATGAAACTCTCCCTTGACTCCGAGATGAGAGGGGAGTCGTCGATGGCGTCTATGATGGGATTCCCTTCATAGATGAAATCTACGCCCTTCTTTGAGAAATATTCTTTCTCGAAGGGGAAAACAATGAACAGACGGTCGACGTATTTTTTGAGTTTCTTGATCCTTCCTTCACGCGAGGCCCATACCTTCGGGGCGATGTAGTAGAATACCTTGAATCCTTTCTTATGGGCCCATTCTGCTATCCTGAAATTGAATCCGGGATAGTCGATGAGGATAATTGCATCCGGCTTCCAAGATAGGATATCCTCTTTGCAGGAGCGGAGGTTCCCAAGCAGCCTCGGCGCATTTTTCAATATGGATGAAAACCCCATCACCGCCCCTTCCTTGTAATCGCGAACAAGGCAGGAGACCCCTTCTGCTTCTTTTGCGGCTGCATCCATCAGAGGCCCGCCCCAGAATCTGGCCTTGCAGGAAGGGTCCTCTTTGTAGAGGCCCTTCAGAAGGTTGGATCCATGCAGGTCTCCGGAAGCTTCGCCGGCAATGAGGTAGTACTTCATCTAAAAAATCATGTCAAGGCGGTTAAGCTCCTGATAATCTGTTCTGTCTATAGTGTTCGGGGTGATGGTGATATATCCCTCGTCATTGAGTTTGTGGTCTGCGAGCACTCCGTCAGGCTCATCGTCGATAAAATCGCCGACCATAAGGTAGGCTTTTTCACCTTCCTCTAGGGGAGCCTCGTTGGCGGCGCCG
>Ga0079305_1002329_pt1 | contig 17115 bp, 12 predicted proteins | sample LMS_cellobiose_e_FD_79183 | JGI IMG/M metagenome (GOLD analysis project Ga0079305, IMG submission 79183) | Rumen-fistulated moose microbial communities from Alaska, USA - LMS_cellobiose_enrichment | ecosystem: Host-associated > Mammals > Digestive system > Stomach > Rumen fluid ... | reverse complement strand
GCTTTCGCTCCCATTTTCGCCCGCTCTCCTGAGCGCTCAATTAATATACCACAATCCCCCTCCCTTTGTCAACACCTTTTTTCAGGTTTTTTTTACTTTTTTTCAAACTTTTTGACGGTTACGGATGAATTATTCACCATTTATCCACATTGTTCGTGTTTCCGTCCACATCTTGGGATGGAACAGAAAACCATCCACAAAATCGTTCGCAAAACAACCCGTTTCTGCCCCGACTTTTTTTCACAAAAATCGACCCGGAGGGGAAGAAATCCCCTTCCGGGCGCTTTTTTCGGCCGGAAAAATCAGTTTCCGCAGCGGCGGCACCGGCTGCAGCTGTTGCAGCAGCCACCGTTGTTGCCGCCGTTGTTGGCGGACACGCTGCCGTCCTCGCACAGGTTGAGGGGCGGGAACAGGGGCAGGGAGAAGAACTCGTCGCACACGTTATCCGCAAACTCCTCGCAGGGCGGGATGGAGCAGAAGCCGTAGCTGGGGATCAGGATCTCCACCCGCGCCAGCACCTTCAGGATGATGGAAACGCAGATCGTGAGGCGGAACACGTTATCCCCCAGGTAGCTGCCCGACACGCAGATGGCGCTGGCCATGCCCTCCAGGGCATAGGGCACGATGGAATCATCAGGCACGGAGAGCAGCACATCCTTGTTGACCCGCACAACGCCCTTGCCGATGTATTCCACGCAGCGGGAGTCGGTAAACAGGATATCGATGGGGATATCGATATACCCGCGCACCCGGGCGAAGCAGGGCCGATCCGCCAGGCGCTCCACCGTCAGGTTGGATACGTCGATATCCGTGGCGCTGGAGCGGCAGCTTTCAAAGCTGATAGGCGCCACCGGCGCGGTGGGCGGCACCGTGGTATCCCCGCCCGCACAGTTGTTGACCACCTGGGCGTAGCTGGTGATGGTGATGTCGCGGTTATCCAGCTGCTCCTGCTGCAGGCAGCTGTCATACACGCGCTGCACCTGAATGCACACCTTTTCATTCAGACCGTCCAGCGCGCTGCCGCTGATCTCGCCGGGGCTGTTGACAGGATCCGCATTCTTATAGGAATAGAAAGACATTCCCATGCCTCCTCATACGCCTGCGGATGACCGCAGGAAGATTGACCGCTGACGCGGTGCACACTTCCATGCTATGCGGGGCGGAAAATAAGGTGCGGGCGCAAAAAGACCGGCAGTCGTGCCTGCCGGTCGATCTTCTTCATATTAACTGTTTTGTCAGTTCAGCTCCACCTTCCACCCGCTGACAAATTTCAGCAGGCGGATCACGTCCATGATGTTGATGGCCTGATCGCCGGTCACATCGGCATTCTCCTTTATAATTTCCACATCCCAATTGGATACATATTTCAGCAGGCGGATCACATCCATGATATTCCGCTCGCCGTCGCCGTTTACGTCGCCGGGCAGGCGGGCAGACTGCTTTTCAAACACCGCGCAGATCGTATAATAACCCTCGGCAGTGAAGCGCCATTCCGCGTCGGCGAACAGCAGCTTGTCCGTGTGATCCTCCACAAAATAGCTTTCGCCGATCACGCCCTCATACCAGCCCTTGAAAGCATAGCCTTCATCGGGTGTGGCAGTGAAGGTGAGCTGATCCCCGTTCACGCAGCTGATATTCATGCTGCTCTGTTCGCCATTCAGAGGGCTGTACACATCCCCATGCAGCTGGCTGACAATGGCAAAGCTGCCGCCCGGGGTGATGCCCAGGGCGAGCGCCGCGGTGTTATCCTCAAATACGGCTTCGATCTCCACGTTTTCCGTGCCGATGGTGAAGGCGTTCTCGGCCACGGTGACGCCGCCGGACACCACCCGCCACTCCTTCAGCTTGTAGCTGGCGTCCGGCTCGGCGGTCAAGGTCACCTGATCACCGGTAAAGCCGGAGGTAACGGAGGCGCTGGCCGTGCCCATATACTTGTTATTGGAGGTCACGGTGACGGTATACTGTTTGCCCTCGACGGGCTGCACCATCACCACCACGGTCATGGTTGGGCCGGAATGATAATCCCCCCGGATGGCCGTGGTATACACCTCGCCCCCGGTGACGGCACATTCGCCGCTCAGCTGATACTGGGTTTCATAGTTGCCGGTGGCGGGAGCGCCGCACTTGAAGGCATAATTCTCATCCGCTTTCAGATAAACGGTGCGGTAATAGGTCTGCCCTGCCTCGAAGGTATAATCCTCCGCCACGCTGGACATGCCGCCGCCCCGCTCCAGCCAGCCCGCGCCGTCCAGCTGATAGCCTTGGCCCTCCGGGACGATGACGGCGGGCTTTGCGGAAAAGCGCTTTTGCCCGATGAAGGGCGGCTCCACCTTCAGCTGCACGTCAGCGATGGGCTCCGGGCCCTCCGCCGTGATATCCAAAGTCACGGTGAAGGTGTGCTCGATGCCGTAATTCCCGGTAACGGTCTGCACTGTGGACAAATTTTCGCTGCCCATATCGGCCCCATACGCCCCCTGAATATAATCAGCGTCGCCGATCAGCACAGCGTCATTTTCACCGGAGACTTTGATTTTTCGGTTGTCCCACTTTTCGCCGGTGCTGGTTTCGATGGTATATTCCTCCTTTACGCTGTAGCCCTGGTCGAAGGCGTACTGATACAGCGCGTCCTTCGCCTCCTGGATCAGCCTGCTCACCGCCTCCGTCTCCACCGGCTCCTCGCTGTAGGCAATATCGGTGACCTTTTCGCTGTACACCTGCCGGGTGATCACATGGCCGGTGGCGGAATAGGTCACCCGCATCTGACCGATGACATAGGTAACGCTTTCATTCACTGCGTCATCGATGATAATCTCTTTGGCGTCCTCAGCCTGGGCCGCGCAAAGCAGCGCCGCCAGCAGCGCCAATATCAGCAATATTGAAAACAGTTGCTTTTTCATATCACGATCCACCCTTCAAACACCGTTGCAGCCCACGCGGTCTGCACAGGTAGAATTATACAGCTATATTTTAATGCAAAGCACGGGCCGTTTCAAGCCCGCGCGCGTATGCGCCGGGCGCAAAGGCAGGTTTGTTTTCGATCAGGCTGTTTATTCTGTCCTGAAAACATTCCCGTATTTTCCATTTTCCATGTGTCGCGGCACATACGCGAAAGAACGCCGCCCACACAAAAGAACCGGCAGGTTTTCCCGCCGGTTCCGGTGCAAAACGGTATTCAGTTCAGTTCCACCTTCCACCCGCTGACGAATTTCAGCAGGCGGATCACATCCATGATGTTGACGTTCTGGTCGCCGGTCACGTCGGCGTTCCCTTTTTCAATTTTCACATCCCAATCGGATACGTACTTCAGCAGGCGGATTACATCCATGATATTCCGCTCGCCGTCGCCGTTTACGTCGCCGGGCAGGCGGGCGGGCGTGGGCTCCTCCGTGGGTGCTGGCGCATCTGTGGGTTCGGGCGCATCTGTGGGTTCGGGCGTGGGCTGCTCGGTCACGGCGGGCGTCTCAGTCACGGCAGGATCCAGCTTCGGGATCGCCTGCTCGGATACCTTTTCCCCGCACTTCGTACAAATGATTTCAGACAGGCCTTCTTCCGTCTCGGTTGCCTGACGCACGATCTCTGTGCGGGTTTCGGGATGGCTGCAAACCACCGTCACTTTGCAGGAGGCGGTGACGCCGCTGCCATCCTGCGCCTCGCCCAGGATGGTGACGGTGCCCACGCTGTTGGCCACGAACACACCATCATCCTGCTGGGAGGCGATCCTCGGGTCCAGGCTGCTCCAAAGCACCGTCTTGTTATCGGCGTTTTCCGGCAGCACCTGAACATCCCGGAAGGATATGGTTTCGCCCAGCGCAACGCTTGCGGCTGCCTCCACCGCGATCTGCTCCACCAGCACCGCAGCGCTGCGGATCTCGAAATCAGACTGCACCGCTGTGTACGTGGAAACGCCGTTTTCCACCGTCACCTCGTAGGAATAGCGCCCCGCAGGCAGATCCCCAAAGTTCAGCGCTCCGGTGATGTCCGTGCCCGCCGTATAATCCGTAGACTGTGGATTGGCCACGTAGGAAGCGACACATTCCTTTGTATCCTCATCAATGACTTCCACATAGACGGCGGAAATATTGGTCAGACAGGAGAAGGCTGTGCCGCCCACGTCGAAGGAAAAACCCTGATCGAAAACGCCCTGGGGCGCCTGGGCGTTGACCACCTGGGGCGCGTCCTCCGTCAGCGCGGGCGCGCCGGTGATAAAGTCACCGTCCACCAGCTTAAAGGTGCCCGCCCCGTTGGTTGCGGTGATCACATACTTATAATAGCCGTCATTCAAGTCTCTGAACCGCATGGCCTTATCAATATCGCTGTTGATGCCGAAGGAATAGACCGTGGCGTTGGGGGCAACCGTCTTTTCAAACATAACGGCGCCGCTGCTGCGATCCGTCACCCGGGCGGAGACCTGGGTAATGGTCGATACGCTGGTGATGGTAGCGCCCACACCGAAGCCCTGGCCCTTGGACAGCGTGCCGCTGGGCATGGTCACATTGCTGATCTCCGGGGGCAGCGGGCTGTCCTCCTGGGGCCCGACGATGTCGAATTCGCTTTCGATGACGGGATAGGAACCGGCGGCGTTGGCCGCAATCACTTCATATTTATAGTGTCCGTCCTCCAGCGTTCTGAATTTCATGGCCTTATCGATATCGCCGTTGATGCCGAAGGAATAGGAAGGCGCGTTGGGCGTGACCGTGAGCTCAAACATCACGGCGTTCGTAGTCCGGTTGATGACCCGCGCCGTCACGGCCGTGATAGCCGTCTCGCTGGCGATATCCGCCCCCACGCCGAAGCCCTGGCCCCTGGGCAGCGAGCCGGTAGGCTTGGTGACGTTGGCGGCAGTGGGCGGGGTGGCGGTCACTCCCGCCGGATCGCCGATGGTGAAATCGCTTTCGATCACCATGTAGAAAAGCTCGGAATCCGTTTTCGCGCTGACCTGATAATGATAGTATCCGTCATTCAGCGTGCGGAAGCGCATGGCTGCGTCGATCTCTCCGTTGATGCCGAATTTATACTCGTTGGTATCGGTGTTGACGGTGATGGTGAATTCCGTCGCCCCGCTGGTTCTGTTTTTCACCAGGGCGGTGACCGCCGTGATCTTTTTGCTGCTGAAAATGGTGCCCCCCACGCCGAAGCCCTGGCCCTTGGGGAGATTTCCCGTGGGCTTGGTAACGCCGGTGGCCATGGGCACTGTCTCGATGTTGTTTTCATTGACGAAGCCGCCGCCCTGCACTTCATACCAGGTGTTGCCATATTTATTGGTATACTGCGCGGTCAGCGTCACGTTTTCATTGCCCGAGAGCAGGCGCAGGTTTTCCGCCGCGGCAAAGGGCTCCTTTTTCACGTCCTTCTGGGTGCACGGCACGGAGATCGGCGTCAAGTCCCGCACCTTTCTGAACTGGAACTCGATATTGCCCGTAAAGATAAAGGAGCCGTCCGACAGCCTGGCCCAGATGTGCTTGCCAGGCTCGTTTTTTTCCAGCTTGTTGGCCACCAGCTCCACCACCTCCACCAGGTCGGAGCCGACGTTTTTCGTGCCCACCGTGGGGGAAGCGGCATAGGGATACTGGTGCACCGAGCCATCCCCCGCTGTCACGCGATAAATGCCCGTTTGCCCGTCCGCATGATAATAGGCGTATTTATCCTCATATTCCGGCGCGCCGGGCCACTTGATGAAAACGATATAATTCTTTCCGGAAAGATAGCTGGCCAGGCTTGACCAGGAGAAATAATTGATCCTGACCCTGCCGGTGCCGTCATAGTTGCCCTCCCAGAAGGTGGCGCCGTCCGCCCCGGCGGAAAGGAACATCATGGAATGGGCGCCGTAGCCGCTGCCGTCCGTCTTCACGCCCACGCGGAAATGCGCGCCCGGCGCCGCGGCGGACAGATACTTTTTCAGATTATCCGCGGTGATCCGCTTCTGATCCGCGGGAATATTGCGCAGCAGATCCGCCCCGCCGGTCGAACCCCATATTTTTTTATACAGAAGCTCCGCGTAAAAATAGCAGCACACGTGGCCCTTGCTGCCCGGGGTTTTGCCGTGACAGTCCAGGGTCGGGTGATAATTGATGACCGCCGCATGGGAAATATCCTCCGTAGTCACCGTCACTGAATTGCCGTTGGCGTTGATGGTACGGGAATCAGCCTTCGCGCCGCACGTCGCCCCAAAGCCGATCAGCAGCACGCAGAGCAGCAGCCCCGCTATGATTTTGCGCATCCCATTGACTTTCATCGTTCAGCCTCCTGACTGTATGCAAGGATGAATTCAAACAAATATAATTTTATAAACAGTATATCGCGCTTCCAGGCGTTTGTCAATCAGCGCGGCGTGCCGCAAAAGCAAAGCAGAAAAAGAAAAACCGGCGGGTTTCCCTGCCGGTTTCCCTGCCGGTTGCCGGGGTTTTGTCCCCGCTTATTTCAGCTCCACGCTCCACCCGCTGACGTATTTCAGCAGCCGGATCACGTCCATGATATCCACATTGCCATCGCCCGTCACGTCGGCGTTCTCTTTTATAATTTCCACATTCCAATCGGATACGTACTTCAGCTGGCGGATCACATCCATGATATCGATTTCGCCGTCGCCGTTTATGTCGCCGGGAACACGGGCAGGCGCAGGCGTTTCCGCGGCGTCCGGATCCCACGGCTGGAACATTTCATCGTCGTCGAACTGATGCACCCGCATTTCAGACCGGCTGCCTGGCTTGTAATACACCGTCAGGCCGGAATCATTATAGAAGGTATAGGTGAACCAGATCGCATCCTCATTCTCCAGATAGAGGGATTTCAGATTCTGGCAGGAGGCGAAGCTGGTGCAGCACAGGTTGGTTACGGCGGCGGGCACATGGTAGCTATCCCCCGCCTTGGCGCAGGGATAGTTGATCAGCTTCGTCATGTCCTTGGAAAACAGCACCCCGTCCACCGAGCAAAAGGCGGGGTTGCCCTCCTCAACGCGAATGGCCTTCAGGGAATAAGCGTAGGAGAACACGTAATCCCACATGTTGTCCGTTTGACTGTCACCGAAATAGGCGACGGTGGCGGGGATGGTGACAGAGGTGACGCCGAAATTGCCGAAGAACAGCTGACGCACCAGATTGGTCACGGTATAGCCGTCAATGGTCGAGGGAATGACCACATCCCCGGTCAGGGTGCATTCGGTGATGCTGGCCGTGCCGTCCTCCAGCACCTCATAGGCAAAGCCTTCCTCGGCGGAGGCCGCGCAGGCAGCGCCGCACAGCAGCAGGGCCGCCAGCAGAAGCAGGATCGCTTTCCTCATCCGTCTTCCTCTCCCCATCCTTTATTTTTGCAGCGTTTCCGGCTGGAGATCCGCCTTGTACAAATAGCTGCCGCTGGCGTTGAAGGCCAGGTACACATCGTCGCCCACGTGGAACATGCTTTCGATCTCCTGGAAGGCGGATACGCGGATGGACGTGATGAAGCTGCCCGTCCAGTCGTATACCTGCACGCGGTTCACGCTGTTGTCCTTCTTGTTCTGGGGGAAGTAGATGTAATTGTCATCGCTGTCCATGCCCTGCTTCACCAGGCCGGTATCCTGGCCGCGATAGTAGGCGAATTCGTTGAAATCCGCGTCCAGGATGGCGAAATCATAGGTGCCACTGATGCCCACGGCATACTGATCCCGGGCCTCGTTATAGGTGATGCTGTACATCTGACGGGGCTGATCCCAGGTTTTGACCACCGAAAGGGTGTCGGGATCCACCAGGCTGAGGCGGGTGTAATTGGGGGCGTTGTGCACCACCACCAGCATGCCGATTTTGGGGTTGTACGTCATGTCGTTGCCATGGTCGATCTCCAGCCCGTACACATGGTTGACCAGCGACCAGTCAGACATATCGTACTTCCAGATGGAGCCCAGGTGATCCACCTGGTTTTCCAGAATCAGATAGGCGTATTTGCCGTCGGTGCAGCTGCCCTGCTGCACGTGGTAATTGCGGGTGGCCAGGGTATCCTCCCCGCTGGTGTGAACGATGCGGGTCAGCATCATTTTCAGGCTGCTTTCGGCGTTCACATCCGCCAGGGTCAGCTTTTGTTCCTCCGCCGCCGCGGGCAGCGCAGTCAGCGCCAGGCAGACCGCCAGGGTCAGTACGATCAGGGTTTTCATCATGAAAAACGCCTCCTTTTATTATAACCAATTATGGAAACCGAACCGTCAGGGAGCGGGGAATGCCCCACAGATAATAGGTGACCCGGAAGCTGCGGGATACCTGCTGCCCCTCGGTGCTGGGGATCGACGTAAGCACCACGCACCAGGCGTCCCGCTCCTTACCCGCGCCCACCGTCAGGTTGGCGTTCACCTGGCTGCTGTCCAGGGTGGTGTAGCACAGCACATCGCCATTTACCGGCATGGGCTGGATCTCCACCATTTCCGCCTTGATCAGCCCCCCGTTCTTGAGGCGGAAGGCGTAGGTGAAAAAGCTGTAATCCGCGTAGGTTCCGGGCAGGGTGTCGGTAAAGGGCGTGCCCAGCAGCGCGCCCTGATCCATAGCCGTCTGCAGGGCGGTGAATTCATCCGCCCGCTCCGCCGCGGGCACGGCGGTCAGGGTAACCGCCGTCACCTGCAGCCGCGCGTTGGCCAGGGTGTAAATGCCCAGCGCGGCGGCGATCACCACCAGCACGATCATAAAGATTGCGGCATATTTCATTCTGTTCACTCCAGACCGGACAGGATCTCGCCCATCCGTTCGATCATTTCGGTATCCTTCAGGCGGAATTTGATCTCCACCCGGCGGCTGCGCTCCTGATCCTCCGCGCCGTTGGCGTCCAGGATGGGGTTGGCGCTGGCGCGGCCCTGAGCGGTGACGATGCGCTGCAGCGCCTGCTTCTGGGCGGAGGTCAGCGTGCCCATCTGCTGGCAGTAATTGGCCACGGCCAGCGCCCGCTCCTGGCTGAGCTTCAGGTTGCCCGCATAGGTGCCGGTGGAATCGGTGTGGCCCTCGATGATGATTTCCGCCACGTAATCCCGGTACTCCCCGCTGAGCAGCACGCCCAGGTAAACCGGCATCAGGCGGCTCAGCTCGCCGCGGCCCTCCTCGCTGATTTCGGATTTGCCGAACTCAAACATCAGCGTGCTTTCCAGCACGATGTCGCCGGTGTTGGGATCCACCGCCGCTGAAATATTGGCCGCCGCCAGGGAATTGCGCAGATCCTCCACAATGCGGGTGCGCACGCCCAGCAGATCGCTGATCTGCACCTGATAGCTGCTCAGCTCCTTCTCCTGGGCGGAAAGTACCAGCTGCAGGGCGTCGATCTTGTTCTGCTGGTCGGCCAGGTCGGCCTCCTTCAGCACGATCTGGGCCAGCAGGCGCTCATTCTCCGCCTCCCGCTCGCTGAGCTTCAGGGTGGCGGCGTTCAGATCCTGCTCCTTTGTATCCAGCTGGATCTGAATGGCCGCCAGCTCCTCCTCCTTGCCCATCAATTCGACCCGGGTGGTTTCCAGATCGGTTTCCTTCTGGGCCAGGATAATCTGGGCAGCGTCCAGCTGGGCCTGCTGCTCTCCCAGCTCGCGGGTTTTGATCTCCAATAGATTATAATAGTTATAAATGCACAGCGCAATAGCCAGGATGAAAATAAGCAGCAGCGACGCCATCATATCCGAATAGGATATCCAATGGGTGCCGCCGTCCCCCGCCCGGTACGCGCGCATTTTTCCCTGCCGCGTGCTCATATCAGGCTCCCTTCGCTTCCGCTTCCTTATCGCGCAGAGCGGCCCCGGCATCCTGCAGGCACTGGGTCATATCCCCCAGCGCGCGCTGCATGCGGGAAAGGGTGGCGATCACCCCGTCCGCCCCCTGGGTCAGCTGCTCATTCTTCATATTATAATTGTTCTGCACGGTGCGGGCTGTTTTTTCAATGCTTTCCAGCTTGCCGTCCAGCAGGGCAATCATGCCGTGCATATTCTCTTCAAACAGCCCCACCGAGCGGGAAAGCCCGGCGCTGATGCCATCCAGGAAGGAGGCGTAGCTTTCGCTGAGCTGTCGGCTGCTGTCCCGCATGGCGTCGGAAACCTTCTGGGCTGCCGACGCGGTATCGCCGGACTGCTGATGCACCGCCTCCAGCACCCGGCCCGACCACTGAGCGTATTCCTGCATGCTGTTTTGCAGGCTGTCGTGCCCGGCGCGCAGGGCCATGATATAGTCGCTCTGCTCCTGGGCGGCGGCGTGCATGCTGCCCAGCAGCTGCTGCGTCCGGTCGGCAAAGGCGTGCTGATCCTCCCGGGTGACGGCCAGCTCCTGGGCGTAGCCGTCAAAGCGGTCGGTAATATTCTGCATCACGGCGCGCATCTCCTGCATGCTGCCCAGAATGCCCATGGCGGCGTCCAGGCTGCCGTTCAGCGCATCGTAATCCATGCGCTGGGCCTGGTTGATGGCGGACAGGGTCTGCCCCAGGCGCACAAACTGGCCATCCAGCGCGCCGTTCATGCGATCCACAAAGCTGGTCACGATCTTATCCAGGCCCTGCAGCTGGGTTTGGGTTTCCGCCGCGATGAACTGGCTGACGGACTGGGTGACCGGCGCCATGCCGCGGCTGACCGCCTCGTTGACGCCCTCGCTCATGCGGGCGCCCAGCTCTTTCACCGCGTGGCGCAGGAAGGCGGCCCGATCCTCCTGCTGGCAGATGGCCTGCACGTTGTCGCTCAGGGGCCGCTGCATCACGAATTCGGTAAAGGCTTCATAAAACTCATCCATCGCCTTCTGGGTGCTGCCCATGGCGGCGCGGTTGAAAATATTAAAGGCCAAGGAGCAGGCGCAGCCCGCGATGGAGGTGCCGAAGGCGAAATTCATGCCGCTGATCATGCCGGAAATGCCCGCCATGGTGTTGGCGGCGTCGCTGAGATCCAGCGCGCCCAAGCCCCGCACCAGGCCGATAAAGGTGCCCAAAATGCCCAAGGAGGTCAGTATGCCGGGCAGCACATCTCCCAGCTGGGTATGGCAGTGGGCATAGATCACGGTATCGTCGTTGATATAATCCTCCACATCGCAGTTGATGCCGCGGCTGTCCAGCTGCTCAGCGTTGACCAGGAAGCGGTGCCAGGCCGTCTGCAGCGAGCGGCCCAAAAACAGCGGCTCCTGCCAGACGGGGCCGGTGCCCTCCCGGATGGTCATTACCTCCAGCTGGTGCACGGCGCGGCGAAGCTGCCGGGCACAGCTGCGCCCCGGCATAACGCACTTGACAAAACCGATAATGGTGATCACCGCGATGGCGCCGTAGATCAGCATATCGCTGAGATTGGCTGCCAGGCTTTTCAGGATATCCGCCATGAACACTCCCCCTTTGCGCGGTACTGCCTCTATTTTACCGGATGGCGGCCAAAATTGCAACGCAATTGTTAATATTTTGTTGTTTATTTTTACAATTGTATGTAATTTTTCGATGGAATGGCAAATGAACGGCATCTATGCTATAATCAACACAGCAAACCGAACGGAGGTGGTGTGCATGATCCGGGTGGATGATTTTGTCAGCGCCCTGTCCCTGCATACGCTGAGCCCCTCCACCAAGACGGAGTGGCCCATCGAATCGGCTGATCTGAACCGGCCCGGGCTGCAGTTTGCCGGGCACTATGACTTTTTCGCCAAGGACAGGCCGCAGGTGATCGGCAAAGCGGAAATGGGCTATCTGGACTCGCTGGACAGCGCCGTGCGCACTGAAAGGCTGCAAACCTTTTTCTCCTATGACATTCCCTGCGTCATCATCTGCCGCGGCATGCAGCCGCCGGAGGAGCTGCTCTCCCTGGCCGCCCGGCACGACGTGCCCGTGTACCAGACCGAGGCGCTGACCACCCGCTTTTTCATGAACGCCATCATGTACATGCGCCAATGCCTGGCCCCCCGCGCCACGCTGCACGGGGTATTGCTGGAGGTCTACGGCGTGGGCGTGCTGATCACCGGGCGCAGCGGCGTGGGCAAAAGCGAGGCCGCCCTCGAGCTTGTCAAGCGCGGCCATCAGCTGGTGGCGGACGACGTGGTGGACATCTGCAAGGTGGCGGACGACCGGCTGATTGGCGAATCCCCCGAGATGGTGCGCCACCTGATGGAGATCCGCGGTGTGGGCATCATCGACATCAAGGCCATGTACGGCATCGGCTCGGTGCTGGTGCACAAATCCATCGACCTGGTGATCCACCTGGAAAAATGGGAGGAGCAAAAGGAATACGACCGCTACGGCCTGAACGATGAATACACCACCATCATGGACATAAAAATTCCCCGGCTGGTGCTGCCCGTAAAGCCCGGCCGCAACCTGGCCATCATCATCGAGGTGGCCGCCCGGAATTTCAGTCTGAAGCGCATGGGCTATTCCGCCGCACAGGAGCTGGATCGCCGCACCAACGAAATGATGCAGCAGAAAATACACCAGAGCTAATGAATTGCGATCAAATTGAAACAGGAGTGAAAAGAATGTATTACATCGGCGTTGATCTGGGCGGTACGAATATTGCCGTGGGCATCGTAAGCGAAGAAGGCCGCATCGTCAGCAAGGCGGAAACCCCCACCCTGGCCAGCCGCCCCTACCCCGAACTGGTGCGGGATATGGCTGCCTGCGCCCGCAAGGCCATGGAGGAGGCCGGCCTGACCGACGAGGACATCCACTCCATCGGCATCGGTATCCCCGGCATTGCGGACAAGAACGGCGTGGTGATCTTCTGCACCAACCTGGGCTGGCGCAGCGTGCCCCTGCGGGCGGAAATGCAGCAGTATTTCAGCAAGCCCGTGCTCATCGATAACGACGCCACCGTGGCCGGCTGGGCCGAATTCCAGGCTGGCGTCAGCCGGGGCACCCACAGCAGCGTATTTTTGACCCTGGGCACCGGCCTGGGCGCGGGCATCGTGATCAATGATAAGATCTGGGCAGGCGCTCATGGCGCGGGCAGCGAGCTGGGCCACCTGGTCATCGAGGTGGACGGCGTGCCCTGCACCTGCGGCAAGCGCGGCTGCGCGGAGCGCTATTGCAGCGCCACCGCCATCATCCGCATGGCCCGGGAAGCCTGCGCGGACGCCCCCAACTGCGCCATCATGCGCGCCGTGGGCGGCGACACGGAAAAGATCAACGCCAAGATCGTTTTTGACGCCGCGAAAGAAGGTGATGCCGTCGCGATGCAGGTGTTCAACCGCTTTGTGAAATACCTGACCATCGCCATCAACAACGTAATCTCCTTCCTGGATCCCGATATGATCATCCTGGGCGGCGGCGTCAGCCGGGCGGGCGATTTCCTGCTGGACGCAGTGAAGGCCGCTCTGCCGGAATACCTGTTCTATCCCACCCTTCCCCAGCCCCAGCTGCGCATTGCCAGCCTGGGCAACGACGCAGGCATCGTGGGCGCGGCGCTGCTGGGCAAATAATAATATCCATATTAAATATTGAAAGAAGGTTTTTCCTTTGAATAAAGTATTGATCCGCGATCTGTACCGGGGCGCGCCCAAGGACGGGCAGCAGATAAGCGTCAGCGGCTGGGTGCGCACGGTGCGCGACAGCAAGGCCTTTGCCTTCATCGAAGTGAACGACGGCACTTTCTTCAAAAACCTGCAGGTGGTGCTGGATGAAACGGTGCCCGACTTCCGCGAGGTGGTCAAGGTCACGCTGGGCAGCGCCATCCAGGTGGAGGGCGCTTTGAAGCTGACCCCCGAAATGAAGCAGCCCTTTGAGCTGAAAGCCAGCAAGGTAACCATCGTGGGCCTGGCCGACCCCAGCTATCCCCTGCAGAAAAAGCGCCACACCGTCGAATACCTGCGCACCCAGGCCCACCTGCGGCCCCGCACCAACCTGTTCAGCGCGGTGTTCCGCATCCGCAGCGTGGCGGCTCAGAGCATTCACCGCTTCTTTGGCGATCAGGGATTCGTGTACGTGCACACCCCGCTGATCACCGCCAGCGACGCAGAGGGCGCGGGCGAAATGTTCCGCGTCACCACACTGGACGCCGACAATCCCCCCCGGGATGAGCAGGGCCGCGTCGACTTTAAGCAGGATTTCTTCGGCAAGCCCGCCAACCTGACCGTATCCGGCCAGCTGAACGGCGAAACCTTCGCCATGGCCTTCCGCAACATCTACACCTTCGGCCCCACCTTCCGGGCGGAGAAGAGCTATACCCAGCGCCACGCGGCGGAATTCTGGATGATCGAGCCGGAGATCGCCTTCGCCGACCTGAACGACGATATGGACATGGCCGAGGCCATGGTGCGCTACGTCATCGGCGACGTGATGGAGCGCTGCCCGGAGGAGCTGGAATTCCTGAACAACTTTGTGGACAAGGGGCTGATCGACCGGCTGACCCACGTGCGGGACAGCGATTTTGCCCGGGTCAGCTACACCGAAGCCATTGAAATTTTAAAGGCCAGCGGCGAAAACTTTGAGTTTGGCGCGTACTGGGGCATGGACATGCAGACCGAGCATGAGCGCTATCTGGCCGAGAAGCACTTTGGCCGCCCCGTCTGCGTGTACGATTATCCCAAGGCGATCAAAGCCTTCTACATGAAGCAGAACGATGATGGCAAAACCGTGGCCGCGGTCGACGTGCTGGTGCCTGGCATCGGCGAACTGATCGGCGGCAGTCAGCGCGAGGACGACCTGCAAAAGCTGGAAGCCCGCATGGACGAGCTGGGGCTGGACAAGGAAAGCTATTGGTGGTATCTGGAGCTGCGCAAATACGGCAGCGCCCCCCACAGCGGCTTTGGCCTGGGCTTCGAGCGCCTGATCATGTACCTGACAGGCGTCAGCAACATCCGCGACGTGCTGCCCTTCCCCCGCACCACAGGCAGCGCGGAATTCTAAATCAAAGGACACGATGCGCCGGCAGCGGCGCACCGTGTTTTATGATGCGCAAGCGTGCCATTTTGAAGAAATTTTGATTTTCTTCAAAAAAGGGCTTGCATTTTCCGGCTGGCCGCGCTATAATATATAAGCTGTTGATGGACAGCAAATGCGCCCCTAGCTCAGCTGGATAGAGTGTTTGACTACGAATCAAAAGGTCGTGGGTTCGAATCCCGCGGGGCGCGCCAAAATGAAAAGCTCTCCTTTATGGAGGGCTTTTCATTTTGTTGTGCGCAGTGGGATTCGAACAGAGCGGCAGTGAATGACAGCCCAGTGGGCTGTCAGAGCCGCGACCGGGCTTCGCCCGCAGGCGAAGTCGAATCCCGCGGGGCGCGCCAAAGCGAAAATCCTGTCACGAAGTGGCAGGGTTTTTGCTTTGTATTATTCACTTTTAAGTTTTCAGTCTTCAGTTTTCAGTTGACAGGACAGGATTTTCCAAATGAATACTGAAGACTGAAGATTGAAAAATGAAGAATTATATAATGTCGGCGCAATAGATCAAGCGAGCGCCTTTTCACGGAATAACAAACCAATATGCGAGAATCCTGTCACGAAGTGGCAGGGGTTTTGCTTTGTATTATTCACTTTTAAGTTTTCAGTTTTCAGTTGACAGGACAGGATTTTCTAAATGAATACTGAAGACTGAAGATTGAAAAATGAAGAATTATATAATGTCGGCGCAACAGGCACAGCAAATGCCATTTACCAAATATCAAACCAACAGGCGAAAATCCTGTCACGAAGTGGCAGGGGTTTTGCTTTGTATTATCCTTTTTTAAGTCTTCAGTTTTCAGTTTTCAGTCGACAGGACAGGATTTTCTAAATGAATACTGAAAATTGAAAAATGAAGAATGAATTATGTCCATTACGGTTAGCTTTTTGCTGCTTTCAGATGATGAAGGCGCTATTCATCAAACGCTCCGATGGCTCTCAGGGCGGCGCCCAGGTTTGCCAGTTCATCATCCGGCTGTTTACCTGCCGGCTGATTTGTGATACAATGAATGCAATATTTCACCAGGAGGCGCATATGAGCATTGGCATCATCCTTTGCGGGCTGAACGGCGCGGGAAAAAGCACACTGGGGCGGGCCCTGGGGGCGGCGCTGGGATGCCGGTTTCTGGATATTGAGGATTATTACTTTCCCGAGCGGCAGAGATATGATCAGCCCCGCAGCCGGGAGGATATGCTTGCGGCGCTGCTGCCCGATTTGCGGGCGGCGGGGAATTTTGTGCTGGCGGCGGTGAACGTCCCGGAGGAAGCGATATCGGCGAGGGTGTTCACCCACGCGGTGGTGCTGTGCGTGCCGCCGGAGGAGCGGGCACGGCGGCTGCGGCAGCGTTCCCAGGCGCAATTTGGAGACCGGGCGCTGCCCGGCGGCGATCTGTACGCGGCTGAGCAGCGCTTTTTCGCCATGGCGGCGGCCCGGGACGAGGAGGCGAACGCCCGATGGGCGGCAGGGCTGGGCATCCCGGTGCTGACGCTGGACGGCACAAGGGCGGTGGAGGAGAACGCGCAGGCCATCCGGCAATGGATCAAAAATCAGGAAGCATAAGCCACGGTAAAAGCCGCCGGGCGCTGTGGATCATCGCAGCGCCCGGCGGCTTCATTCCCGATGTTTTATAGCGGATTCAAGTTAAAAACGCATCAAATTTCGGATGGATTTTTCGACCAGGCAAAACCGGGCGAAAAGAAGCGAAGAAACGGCAACGCGGAAAAGACGCCCATCAACTCAATCTTTCAGACGTGAATCGATATTGTGCAGAACGCCCTTTCCGCTTCCCTTTCGGGCTCCGAAAGGGAAGGCTCCATTCACATCCCCGTTCGTTACTTGCTGAACAGCGCCTCGGTGAACTGCTTGGCCTCGAAGGCCTGCAGATCGTCGATGCCCTCGCCCACGCCGATGTACCACACGGGCACACCCAGCTCCCGGCGGATGGCGATGGCCACGCCGCCCTTGGCGGTGCCGTCCAGCTTGGTCAGGATAATGCCGTTGATTTCCACGGCTTCCTTGAACATTTTGGCCTGGTTGATGCCGTTCTGGCCGGTGGTGGCGTCCAGCACCAGCATGCAGCGCATTTCGGCTTCGGGGTATTCCCGGTCGATGATGCGGCGCATTTTGGACAATTCGTCCATCAGGTTCTTTTTGTTGTGCAGCCGCCCGGCGGTATCCACGATGAGCAGATCGGTCTTTTTGGCCTTGGCGGACTGGACGGCGTCGTACACCACGCTGGCGGGGTCGCCGCCCTCCTGGCCCCGGACGATGGGCACATGGGCCCTTTCCGCCCAGAT
>Ga0079305_1002327_pt1 | contig 17135 bp, 15 predicted proteins | sample LMS_cellobiose_e_FD_79183 | JGI IMG/M metagenome (GOLD analysis project Ga0079305, IMG submission 79183) | Rumen-fistulated moose microbial communities from Alaska, USA - LMS_cellobiose_enrichment | ecosystem: Host-associated > Mammals > Digestive system > Stomach > Rumen fluid ... | reverse complement strand
CGCCGCCCGTCCGTTGGCATCCACCGCCCTTGTCTTGCTGGTGTAGGGCTGGCTGGGCTCAATGTACGCCGCCGCGCCGTACTGGCCCGTCAGCTCCTCCATTTTGTCCCCGGCGCTTCCCCACAGCCACACCTTGCCCGTCACCGGGGCATACACCTTAGCAGTCGTCACCGTTACGATGCACTGATCCTGCGTCACCCGATCCCCCACGGCGCAGCGAATTTCGTTCACGTTCCCTTTTGCGAGGCTAAAGATGGGCAGGCTTTGCACGCACTCCACCGTACCCTCCAATGTCAGCGCTTCCGCGGAGGCGGAAAGCAGGGGCAGCATCAGCAGTAAGGTTAGCAGCAAGGCAAGCAGTTTTTTCATGGTTTTTCTCTCCTTTCATGAGGCCCGAACCGGGCGGAAGCGAATGTGATCCCTCCTGCCGTCAGCAGGAACAGGGATACTTGAAACAAGGTGGATGCCAGGGCCACTACGCTACTCTCCGCCGTTTGGCAGAAAACAGAGGCAGCGTTGCCCCGGTGGATGGACCAGAAGCGGCTTAAATAGGACGGCAGGCTCAGGGGCTTTTCGGGAATCCAATGGGGAAACAGCAGCGCTGCTTCGGTCAGGAAATAGACCATCAGCAGGATCACCGCGCCTGCCGCCGCGCAGCCCGCCAGCAAAAGCAGAAACCGCAGGATCAGCCAGCCAAAGAGCTGTCGGTGATACCGGGTCTGGAGCAGCGTGCGATACTGGCCAAATTCCGCTTTGCCAAAGCTGATCAGACGCCCGATCAGTCCTTTGAGAAGGAGCGCCAGCAATACCACGGCAGCCCACCGCAGGGGCATCCGGGCGGCGGCCTTTTCGGAGGCAAGGTCATGGAACGTGCCGCCATCCCGTGCCGCGGACAGGGCGGATTTTGCCAGCGCTGCGGCGTTTTCTCCGGCGGGGAACCGAAGGAGCAGTTCTATCGTCTGGGCGCTGATCCCCGCGTTCAGGGCGGCGGGCAGGGGCAGGAAGGCCGCCTGCTCGTCCGCCTCCCCGAAGCGGGTTTTGTCCCGCAGGATGCCCACCACCGTCCAGTTTGTTCCCTCCAGTTCCACCGTCTCTCCAACGGCGCTGCCGCCGGGGAATAGCAGATAGGCCATGGTCTGCTCCATAACGATTTCGGGGCTGTCGCCCCTAGGGTACCGTCCCTCCAGCAGCGCTTCATGTCGCAGGTCAAAATACCCCTCTGTGACGGCATACACCGTGGCCTCCTGGGCATCCATGGGGCCTACCAGCGTGCTGTGCTGGGCCCGGGCGCAAAGAGCGGTTTCCTCCGTCAATTCCGAAGTACTTTCCAGCGCTTTCTCCAGATCGGACGCAAGGGCCTGCAGCGCTTCTTTCCCCTGAGGCGCGGGGACGGCGTATTGCAGATCGTCCGGTACCGTATGCAGTAAATAGAAACCCCAAAGCGTCAATACCGCGCTGACCGTCAGAAGAATCAGGGCCGGCAGGGAGAAACGCCGCCGTTTGTTATTCATATTCCATCACTTCCGATCCCTCGCTGACGCTTCTGTCCTCCATGTAGGCGACCTGCATCATATCGCCAAGACCGTTCAGGGCCACCATGTCGCCCGCCGCGTCCAGCACCTCCACGCTCTGCTTTTGTAAAACGCTCACCCGCTGACCGAAGGCGTTGTAGGACGATGAAACCGTGAACACATACCCATTGCCCTCGCTGCCCCGGACGGCGGCGGCAGGCAGCAGGGACGCGGCGCTGTCCGCCGTCAGGTTCACGGTCATGGACGCGCCCTGCCGCATGAGGCGATAGCCCGCCCCCAGTTTGCTTACGTCCTCTGGCTTTACCGTCACATCCACCGTGGTTTTCCCCTCCTTGTCGTAGCCCAGGGCGGTGACGCCAGCTTTCACCTGGGCGTCGCCCCGCCCCGCGATCTGGACGGCGGTGCCCGGAGCGATGGGCCGGGCGTCGTCAGGAAGGGTTGCCCGGAGGATGCAGTCCGCGTTTTCCGCGCTGACCGTCAATGCGGGGTGGCTACCGTCCCAGGCGTCGCCCGGAGATAGAAGCACCTCCACCACATAGCAGTCATGGGCCGCCCGCACCGATCTCATGGTTTCCTGAGCGGTCTTAAGATCGGTCAGGCGCTGGGCGGCTGCTTTCATGGTCTCCTCCAGCCTTCGCTTCTGCATGGTGTACTGGTAGGCGTCCTCCGAGATCCCCGCCCGGGCGGCTCGATCCAGGGCGGACTGCGCCTGCTCCTCCATTTGCCGGGCTTTCGTCAGCGCGGCCTGGGCGTCGGCAAATTCCGTGGAGTCCTGCCCGGCGGTTTTTTCCGCCGCGTTCAGGGCGATTTGCTTTTCCCAGGCTTCCTGCCGGGCGGAAAGCAGCGCGTCGTAAGCCTCCAGCCAGGCCTGATCGCTCCGTGTCAAACGAAGGCCTGCGTACTGCCGCTCCAGCGCCAGCATCTCTTTTTCCGCCGCCAGCAAAGCGCTCTCCTGGGCCTCCCGCGCCTCCTGAAGCCCCGTGATTTCCGTATCAAGCAGCGTTTCGCCTGCCTGCACGAAAGCCCCCGGCGCGGCATACATCTTTCCCACCGTAAAGGACACGCCCTCCGGCACCGACGGGAAGGACACGCCCTCCGTCTGCGAAAAGGTGAGATACCCGGTCAGGTTCAAGGTGCTTTTGAGCTTGCCCCACTGAACGGACGTCAGTTTCACCTTGGCGGTGGTCAGCGTTTTCACCGTGCCGGAAAAGAAGAAGCAGATCACCAGCACGCACAATAAGATCAAGAGGCCCTTCAATGCCTTTCGTTTCATGGGAATCCCTCATTTCATTTCGGACAGCTGGATGCCCGTCATAATGTCTTCCTGGAAAAAGAAATAGATCAGCAGCGCGGGCAGCAGATACAGCGCCGCCCCGGCAAATTCGGTGCCCGTGCTCTTTTGCGATAACTGGTTGAACGCCACAGACAGCGGGTACAGGCTGGCTTGGCTGGGCAGGAACACCAACGGCTGCTCCACCATGTTCCAGGCGTCCGCGAAGGACAGGGCCGCCGCGGCGCCCAGGATCGCCTTGGATACCGGCAGCGCGATGGAAAAATAGCACCGTATGGGCCCGGCCCCGTCCATCTGCGCCGCTTCAAAGAGCTCGTCGGGAATGCCGATCATGCTTTGCCTCAGCAGAAACACATAGAAGGGCGACGCGATGGCGGGCAGGATCACGGCCCAGGCGGTATCCATCAGGTTCATATCCCGCAGCATCAATACGGTGGGCACCATGGTGACCTGGAAGGGCAAAAGCAGCAGCATGATCACCAGGAAGGAAAGGGCGTCCCTGCCCGGAAAGCGGAACCGAGACAGGGCGTAGGACAGCGCCGGGATGACCACGGCCTGCCCAGCCAGGATCGCCAGGGTATAGACGATGGAGTTGAAATAGTAACGAAGCAGGCTCATGTCCTCGATCAGCACGTGCCAGTACTGATCCAGCGACACCATGCGGGGGTACAGCTTGATTTCCATCATCCCTTCGCCATACCCGTTCCGGGTCTGCATGAACGCCTTGATTTCCTCCGGGGAAAAGAAGGAATAGGCAAAGGTCAGCACCACCGGGAGCAGGATCAGCACCGACATGAAGGCAAGTATAATTAGAAGTGATAGGTGTCGTTTCTTCATAACAGACCTCCGGCCGAGTGTGGAGTGTGGAGAGTTGAGAGTGGAGTTGAATCGTGTAACCAAATAAAACTCCACACTCCACTCTTCACACTCCACACTCTCTTCCCCATTACTGTGTGGAAATTGTCGCCCTTCGCTGCATCACGAACAAGGCCCCGAAGATCGCCATGACGATCACGGCGAAGGAATAAGCCGCCGCCGTCACCATCTGATAATCCAGACGGGAGAACATATTGTTCATGTAGTGCTGGAGGGTATAGACGGAAGGGTCGGGATAGGAGCCCGCGATCACATAGACCTCCTTGAAGATGCGAAAGGCGTTGATCCAGGCCAGCACCAACACCAGGAACGCGGTGGGCAGGATATGGGGCAGGGCCACCTTGAACGCCCGGGTCAGAAACCCGGCCCCTTCCAGCGTGGCGTATTCGTACAGGGATTGCGGAACGGTTTGCAGCGCCGCCAGGAAGATCACGGTGCAGAAGCCCAGGTTTTTCCATACGAACATGAGAATGATGGGAAACCGCAAGGCCTCGCTCTCCAGCCACAAAACCTTTTCCGTGCCCAGCGCCTGCAGCACCCTGTTGACGGGCCCGCCGTAATCAAAGACCACCAGCCAGATCAGCAGCATCGCCGACGAGGGGGCCAGATAGGGCATCAGGGCCACGGAGCGAAACAGCCCGCCCCGGGGCCGGATGGACTGCAAAATCAGCGCGAAGAGAAAGGATAAAACCCACAGCAGCGGCGCGCAGATCACCGACAGCTCCATCGTGTTTTTCAGCCCCAGCAAATACATCCTGTTCTGCCACAGGGCCAAAAAGTTACTCAGGCCCACAAACCCATTGGCCTTGGTTCCGTCCGTCACGCTGTATCGGATGCCCCCGAAGAATGGGATCACCTGAAAAAGCAACAGCAGCGTTAGCCCCGGCAGCAGAAACAGGAGCAGCGATCCTTTTTTTCGGAACATGACGTTTCTTCCTCATTTGGTTGATCGTTCATTCGTTCTCCGCATAGACCATGCTGATGTATCGATTGCATTCGCTGATAAAGGCGTCCACGGTCATGCCGCCCGCGGCCAGACGATGAACGGTATCGTTGATTTCGCCTGTGAACAGCGATTCGTCCTGCACCAGCATCGCCATGCCGTCCCGCTGCCAGGCCGCAATATCCTCCGCATCGATAAGATACTGGCTTTGCAGTAGGGTATCCCGTTCCTCCTCCAGCGCCTGGATGGCATCGGTCAGTTCACTCGCGTTTTCCTGCGCCTTCATCTCGCTGATCTTTTTTTCCGCCTGCTCAAGATGGGATTGGACATAGGCGTTTTTCATAGGCTTCGTTTGGTCGTGATAGATGGTATAGGACTTTTCGCCCGCCTGCTGCGCAAGATAGGCAAGATACTGGATGGCGGCGTCCTGACGCTGGGAAAAGGGATTCACGATCACCACCCGGGTATAGGTTTCGATAGCCGCCGGGGAATCCGCCGATATTTTCAGCGGCATTTTGGCATCCTTGGAAATGGGAAGCTGGACCCAGTACGTGCTGTAAACGAAGGATTCCTCCCCCGTCATGGCGGGATAGGGGTTCGCTTCCGGCACTTCCCGGAGGATTCGCTCCAGAATTTCTCTCAGCGCGGGGTCGTCGAAATCCAGTTTCTTTCCCAGTATCTCCTGTTCAAAAATGTACCGCCTGACGGCGTAATTCGCCAGATCCTCCCGCTGATAGGGCATCTCCCCAAAGGGCACATAACCCCCGTCTTGAAAAGCGCCCTCCGCCATCAGGACCTTCATTTGGTCCAGCAATTCCCCCAGGGTGGTCGGGGCCGAGAGCCCGTATTGCTTAAGGAACCCTTCATCCGCGTAGAACATATAGGGCTGCGCGTCCAGCACCCAGGCAGCCAGCCTTCCGTCCTCCGTCCTCAGCGCCTTGGCGATGCCCGGATACAGTGCTTCGGAGCGGCTTTTCAGCACTTCGTTCTGCGACAAATCCACGAAGTATTCTTTCTCCTTGACGGTTTTCAGATTGGGGGCTTGGGTGGTTCTCAGAGCGAATAAATCAAAGCTGCCGTCCTGCATCGTCAGCATTCTTGCGATATCCGTTTCAAGAGTGGCGATCATCACGCCGTGCTGCGCTGTGTAGCCGCTGTCGTATTCCGTGTAGAAATTAGCCAGCGTCAGCCTTTCCGTGGCGTCGGCAACGCAGCGGTAGCTCATCATCCTTTCTGATTCCAGGAGGATGCAGTCGTTATTTCCCGCCAGCAGATCCCATCCCACCACGGGCGACGCCGCCACGCGCAGGTCAAGCAGGGACGGGCCGGAATACAGCACGCGGATTCGCGTATTGCCCTGGTTCTCCAGCGAAATTACCCAGAACAGCCCGATGTCCCCATCGTACGCGATCTCCTGCGGAATCCCCTGAACACCGATTTCCACCGCCTGTTTCTCCACCGTACGCTTATCAGGGTCAAATTGGAACAGGTAATAGCCTGTGCTGTAATCGCTGTCAAAGCAGGCCAGCTGATTGCCCATCTGGAAAAGGCCGCCGGTGCCCTCGCTGATGGAGAAGGGGCCGTATGTAGCTATCTGCTGATCGGTCATACCGAACGACGCCAGCACCGACGGCTGACCATCCAGATATTCCAGGAAGTAAAACGTGTCTCCGAAAAAGTAGCCGTCGATCACCCTGCCATAGTATTCATTTCCCATTTCCATGGGGATTTGCGCGAATACTTCCCAGTCCGACGACGCTTCATTGAAGCGATACAGCGTATCATTCGGCCCGTCGTCCAATTTGGCGGTGGTGTAAATGCCTGATTGCGGATCACAATAAATATTACTGCTCGATCCTTCCAGGCGTGTCCCCAGCCTTTCCTGACCGCCTGACAACCTGTTGATGCGGTACAGATTCTGATTCGTCCAGACGATCATGGTATGTTCATCCATCATTTTCACGTCAGTGATCGCTTCCCCCATGGGAAAAGACAGGTTGAAGATTCCAGCGTTCGATTCCGCCGACGCCAAGGTCACCAGCGCCAGCGCGCAGGCCAGGATGAGCCAGAAGCTAATTTGTTTTTTCATGTTGATCCCTCCGTTTTTTATTGGTCTCCACCTATTAGACGAACGCGTGCATCCATATTTCAATGCGTTATAATTGTTTACAATTCACCTCACCCGAACGGCCCGCGTCATATCCCCCTGCCCGTTTTCAACGGGGGCCAGGTACAGTTCCTGGGGGATTTCCTCCAGCGCGGGATAGGTCAGCTCCGCCCAGGCGGAGGCCACGGCGGAGATGCCGGAATGACCAGGAAAAAGCGGTTTGCCGCTTTGGTCCACCAGCTCCATCTGATACAGCGCGGCGCTGAAGGAATCCGGGGGTATTTCTTCCTCGTCGTTGCCAAACAGGCGGTCCTTTTCTTCCTCCGGCAGCCGATAGCGCAGCTTCACGTAGGTCATGAGTGGCGTATAGGTAACCTCGCTGACCCAAACTACCGCGCCGCCGACGTTCGTTTCCAGGTTGGGGCGCTCGGTGACCACCTTTTCCTGCACGCTCCGTGTATCCAGATGGAAGGTCACTGCCCCGCGATCCGGCATTCTGATTTCCTTCGTTTCCGGGTCCAGGAGACCGCGGCGGTATTCGTTGTCCTGCCAGGACCCGATGGGCAGCGTCACGTCCACCGTGCCGTCCAAACGGATGTCCTCGTTGTCCAGCCGCCAGTATTCCGTCACGATGATCTCGCCCGGCGTCAGGCTGCCGCTGATCACCCCGCCGGAGCCGCTGGGCATCCCCACGTCGCGCCCGTCGATCCACATACAGTCCATCCACCAGCCCACCTGATGATCTGCCAGCAGCGCTTCCGCGCCTTCCTTCGCGCCCTCCGGCATGAGGGCGTCCGGGGCCATGCCGTTGGGGATGCGATCCCCATACGCCTCCCGGGCGGTGATGCCCAGGGGCTCCTCCACGTCCAGCATACGGTAGCTGACGCGCACAAACAGCGTCCGCCCGTCGTAGCCCGCCTCCAGCACGGTGATTTCCACATTATTCACCGTTTCCTGATACAGGCCGCTCTGCATCACGCTGTCGGCGCTGCTGGGCGGCGTCTTCCCCAGCAGGAAGGACAGGCTGTCGAAGATCCCCCAATGGGTGGCCGCGTAAGCCGCCGTGGTGAAAAGAAGGATCAGGAGGGCCGCGGCCAGGATCAGTCCCCGCTTCCTGGACAGGAAGACGCGCCCGGTCGTATGCCGCGGAGAAGCGGCGCAACGCCGGAGCGTTGCTTCCGTGCGCGATACAAAGCTCTCCGGCATTTCCGGGTACGCCTCAAGCAGCAAGCGGCAAAACTCAGCCTGTGTCATGTTTCATCCTCCCACTCCACGGACAATAATTCCTTCAGCTTCTTTCTTCCCCGGGACAGCCGGGTGGACACGGTGCCCAGGGGCAGGCCCAGCGCCTCCGCGATCTCCCGCATGGCGTATCCGTCCAGATAGCGCAGCATCATCAGGGTGCGGATGTCCGGGGGCAGCTTTTCCATCGCTTCTTTAACGGAATCGCTTTCCTGCGGCTGCTGCATGGCGGTATCCTCCTGAAGCGGATAGAAACTGAACCGCTTTTTTCGCCTGAGCGTTTGCCTGCATTGGTTCACCAAAATGCGATACAGCCAGCCGGAAAACTGATCGGAGTTTCGCAGGCTTTCCCGCTTCTCCCACGCCAAGGCGATGGCCTCCTGCACGGCGTCCTCCGCGTCCTGCATTTGGCGCAGATGGCTGAGCGCCACCCGATACAGCACCTTTTCCATCGCCGTCACCTTTTCCTGAAATGTCCCCGCATCCACTTTCTTCGTCCCTTCCCGGTTCCGTTCCGTTTCACTTTTCAGATGCGCGAGAGGCGGCGTTTGTTCTTTTCCATCAAAGAATTTACAATTTCCCCCTTCGCTTTTCATACCGCGCCTCCCATCCCGCCCGACAGCGCCATCACCAGCACGATGAAGAGCAAAGCTAATATGGTGACCAATGGGATAATCGTTTCTTTCATTTTTGCTTCTCCTTTCTGATGCGCGGATGCTTATTATACCGACCTCATCCTATCGGAAAAGAGTGTACATAAAAGGCAGATAACGCAAACGACAGCGAATACACCGCAAACAACAAAAAAGCCCTGCCTATGGAAAGGCAGGACGAGATGGAAAAGGTTGTGCGAAACTGTTACGCGGTTTTCGTCCGATCCGGCAAGATAATCTCCACCTTGAAGGAATGATCCTCCTGAACGAATTTACATTGCCCGCCGGCGCTTTCGGCAGTCTTTCGGATATAGCGGGTGCCGAAGCCATGGAGGCGGGTGTTTTCTTTGGAGGAGAGGAGCTGCCCACCGTGGAGGCGGAGGGTGGCGGGGTCGAAGGGGTTTTCGCAGCGGATGTAAAACATATCCCAGGAGCGGGCGAAGGACAGAGTCACGGCGGGCGGATCGTCCGATTTCTGAGTCATCCGTTGGATGGCCTCGATAGCGTTGTCCAGCAGGTTGGAAATCACCATGCAGAAATCCGTTTCCGGGATGGGCAGGCGGCTGAGGGGGTAGGGCTGATAGCGGAAAGCGATGCTGTTTTGATCCATCACAGCTTTCTTCGCCGTCAGCACCGCGTCCATGAGCGCGCAGCCGGTAATAAAGGGCTGGGGAACGCTTTGCACGCCGCGGAGCAATTCCCGCGCCTGCTGATCGGTTGGGGCGTTTCCCTCCCGGAGCAGTTCCTCCGCCGCGGCGATGCGGTGGCGCATATCATGCTGGGCAGCCATCATTTCCGAATACATGGATTGAATGTCCTGGTTGTGCTGACGGCCCATCTCCATCATTTGCAGGGTCATTTCCGCCTGGCGGCGCTTCATGACGGATTGGGAAATCAGTTCGTACAGCAGGATGGTAATCACCATCAGCGCCAGGGCGCACACGCTGATGACGGCGAAGGACGGGTCCGTGGACGGCTTTCTCAGCTGATAGGAGAAAAGCAGCTCGGCGATAACCAGCTGGAGCACCAGCGACGCGAAAAACAGCGACAGCGCCGAAAAGGACAGGGCGCTGTTCCCGCTCCTGCCCGCGATGCGGGGAATGGCGGAGGCCAGCAGGAACAAAAGCACGTTGGTGGTGAGCATATACGTGAGATGGATGGAGGTATAGGCCATCAGCTGCTCGTATTCCACCCCCAGCACCCATTTGAGCACCGCGAAGGAAATATCCGCCACCGCCAGGAAAAAGGCGGCCAGCACCAGCGTCCATAAGATTCGCTGGGGCCAGGCGCTGCGGCCCGTGACCCAGCAATACAAAAGCGGGAAGATGAAGACCAGGTTATCGGTCTGGACGGGCCAGGGGAAAAACAGATACAGGGTGAGGAACCCTCCGCACAGCGCCTCAAACAGCACGTCCCACCCCCAGTGCGGTCGCTTGGCGTCCGGCAGGCAGCGGCTGATGAAATAGATCATTAAGAACCCCTGAAACAGGTTCACCGCCACTTCAAATACGGTCCACATTTCCTCACCTCCCCTGGTTGTAGCGGTTGAAGAGGTCGAAAAAGGAAGCGGCATATTTCCGCCCCACGGGCACGGTCTTTCCGCCCGCCAGGGTGATTTGATTGGGCTCGATGCGGCGGACGTACTGGACGTTGACGATAAAGCCCTTGTGGCATTGTCCGAACATCCCCTTTGGCAAAAGGGACAGGTAATCGCCCAGCTTGGCCCTGGTCTCGATGGGCTCGCCCCCGGCGGTTTCGATGCGCAGGGTATGGCCCTGGGCCTCGATCACGATGATATTCCGGGCGGGCACGAGGATCGTCTGCCGCCCCGCCTGGACGCTCACGCTGTCCGACTGGGCCAGCATCCAGCGGCTCCAGGCGATATCCAGACATTCGGAAACAGCGGATAAAGATACAGGCTTGAGCAGATATCGCAGGGCGTTGACGGTGTAGCCGTCCAGGGCGTATTCGGCGTAATTGGTGATGAAGGCCATGGGGACGTATTCATTCTTTTCGTGGATGCGTTTCGCCACTTCCATCCCGGATAATTCGGAGGGGATCTCGATATCCAGAAACAGCATATCGATGGGCAGGCCCCCTTCCCAATGCTCCAGCAGGTCCTCGCTGGACGAGTAGGCGTGAACGGATACGGCGCTCTCCCGTCCGTGGGCTTTCGTCCAGGCCGTCACGCATTCCTCCACCTGCCGGCGGCAAAGCGCTTCGTCGTCGCAAATCACGATGTTCATGCCGCTCCCCCCTTGATCCTTTTTTCTATTATAGAACATTCCTTCCCTGGTGACAACGCCGAAGGGCTGTCGTTCACGCCGTTTTTCGCGTCGTTTGCGCCGCGCTTCCCATGCAGGGGAAAACCATGTATAATGAAGATGAATCAAAAATGCCTGAAAGGTGCGGAAAGGAGGGGATACCGTTTGCGTCAGAATGCGCGCCGTTCACGCCAGGGCAGCCGCATAAAGTCTTTTTTCCGTTATGCTGGCATGGGAAACGGGAACAATGCCCGTTTTGGCAATGCCGACGAAACGAAGGAGGAAAGAATCATGAAGCGAATGTTGGCGTGTCTGATGGCGGTCATGCTGCTGCTTGGCATCGGTGTGTATGTGCTGGCGGAATCCCCCCTGCATCGGTACGAAAACACCTGGATGCGGGATCAGATCCTGGACGAAGCCGCCGCCTGGGTGCTGGACAGGGATGGAGAAATCACCCGCTGGAAATACGACGCCCAGGAGCCTGAGCACATAGGAAACGTGCAGGTCGTCACAGCGGATATGTTCCAGGGCTATCAGCAGCCTTATAGCGCCCTGCCCGCCGCGGCCCAGGCGGAGATCGACGAGACGGTGACTCAGCTGGCCCCGGACGGGGATACGCTGTACGTCATCAATCGGTTTGCAGGAAAAATCGGCATGGTGGATGATACGGGCGTGCATTGGGGCGCGTCCTTTGATCCCGCGCCGCTTTTCAATGCTGAAGGCTGGGAAAGGGCTTTCCTTGGAAAAACCGTCGTAGATCACCGCCTGTATATACTGCTGGAGGACGATGGGAATGCGCCGTGCGTAGTGGAAATTGACCTGAAAACGGGGGCCGCCCGCACGTTTGACGCCCATGGCTGTCTGCGATTATCCAGGTATAATCCAGGAAAACTACTGTTAAGCGCCGAAGAAGGGGCGGGCTTCGCCCTATATTCCCTGGACATCACCACCGGCAGCCGCACACTCCTGCAATCCAACCTGCCTGGCGGCGAGGCTTTGTGTTACGATGCTCGGACTGACACCGTTTTTGTGGGCAACGACAGCGGTATTTACGCCTCCGTCAGCGGCGAAGAATTTGAGCTGAAAATGAATCTTCCGACGACCTATCTCTACGGCGCGGGGGTCATTACCAAAACCGGGCGGCTGGCGTTCTTCTCAGAAGGCGTGTGGGTGCTGAATGTGCCGGGGAACGCCGCAGAAAAGCCGCGGCTGAATTCGCTGCTAACAGGAGACGATCCCCGGTTGTTTTCTCTGTTCGCTTCGCGTTATCCAGGCCTTCTGCTGAATGTGCAGCATGAATCTGAGCTTACCGCAGCCCTGGCTTCCGATCGCATCCGGGGTGGAGACGAAGATACGGACGTGTTCAGCCTGAAAGCAGATACTGCTTTCACCCAGTATAAGCGAAAGGACTACGCCGCGCCCCTTCAAAACGCGGAGATTCTGGACAGCGTGAACCGGATGTACCCCACTATGGCAAGATTGCTTAAAAACGATCAGGGACAGGTGGTAGCCTATCCCCAGGATGTAATGGTTCAGGGCAGTTGGGCTGTAAACCCGGCGCAGTGGCAAAAATACTTCGGCACTGAGCCCTATCCCGCCACCTGGACAGAATTCTTTCATCGAATGGCGGAATTTGAAGCGCTGGAAAACAACGATAAGGATTTGTTCCTCACCTATTGGGAATATCCCTACATGTTGGAGCAAGTATTAAACGGCTATGTGATACAGCATAGTTATGAAGGCGGGCAGGTGGATTTTTCTGATCCGGCTTTGCTGGAGGCCCTGCAGGCGTTGGGGAAAGTGAATCAGCAGCTGCTGCAACGGGGGATCAGTTCCTATGACGAAGGTGAAATTTTCTTTGACAGCGAAATCATCGGGGAACATTCCATTTTTTCGCCGGGGATGCAGTATAACTCCAATTCGGCAAATTTGGGTATGAAAAATGAACTGCCGCCCTTCGTGTTTGTGAAAGGAGAAACGCCTGTTTATCGAGGTACCATGCGGGTCATGGTCATGAATCCTCTTTCCCATCATCGGGAGGAGGCGGAACAGTTTATCTCCATCCTTGCCGCCAAAGAATACAAGCCTACGCATTATTACCTGCTCCACGCCGACGCCGTCGAGCCCTTCCAGGAAAAGCCGTACAGCTTTACCCTGGAGGATATTGCCGCCTGGCAGGAAACCGTGAGCCGGATCAATTTCGGCGATCAGTCGCCGCTTTTGAGCGACGCCTTCACCCAGCAGATGAGCAATCTTGTCGCCCGTTACGCCGAAGGGCAGATGGACGCGGGCACGTTGCTGCAAAAGCTGAACGAGACCGCCCGGATGGTGGAAATGGAAATCGAGTAATGAACTGAATAACTGGGCGGGCCCAAGCGCGTTGCTTGGCCCGCCTCAGGTTGTCGAAAAACATTTTTCGACAACCTGCGAATGAAAGCAGAATCAGGATTCTGCTTTCATTCGAGCATCAATTTCTTGTAAAATGGCATTTTCGCGAGCGAAAACGCTCATTTTACGGCCAGAAATTGATAGAGGAAGCATCTTTCAGATGCTCCTCGGCGACGCACATGTCGCCGCCTGCGGATTAAAATCGAAGGGGCTGCGGCCCCTTCGATGCATCCCAGCGGTTCACAAACTGGGGCGGCCTGAGCGCATTTGCTTGGCCCGCCTTTTCCGCTTTATTTTTTCTCAATTTATGAAACGGCCTTTCCCGCGTGTCTTATAAGTGCATACGAAAGGAGGAGCACCATGGACAAGGACGCATTCACGCGGAACATCGAAGAAAACCTGGATGCGATGTACCGCGTGGCCTATACCATCACGCGCAACGAGGAAGACAGCCGGGACGCGGTGCAGGAGAGCGTGCTCCGGGCTTGGGAAAAGCGGAATACCCTGCGGGATTTGGGGGCGTTCAGGCCCTGGCTGCTCCGCATCCTCACCAACTGCTGCTATAACCTGCTGAGGAAACGAAAACGCATCGTATCCCTGGACGCGGTGGAGGAGCCCAGCGTGCCGCCCCCGGACCCGGCGCTGGAAATGCTGGTACAGTCCCTGCCCGAAAAATTCAGGCTGCCGCTGATGCTCTCCTGCGCGGAGCACATGACCTACCGGGAAATCGCCTCCGCCCTGCGCCTGCCGCTGTCCACCGTCACCGGGCGCATCCGTATGGCAAAAGAGATGCTGAGAAAGGAGCTGAATGAAGCATGAAATATTCCCTGGCTGATATTGAACATTTGGATTTCCGGGCCGCCTGCCCACCCATGCCTGAGGACCTTCGGCAAGATTTAATGACCCTGGTACGGGGCCTTCGGGAGGAGAAAAAAGCCACGGTCACCGTGCCCCGGCGCTTCGTCCTGGTATTCGCGCTGATCATCTTGCTGACGGCCTCCGTGGCCTACGCCGCGGGCAAGCTGGGCTGGGCGGATTATCTGCTTCAGGCCTTCGGCATCCATGTGACCGACCAGACCCAGCAGACCCTGGACAGCACCGCTCCCCGCAGCTTTGCCGTGGGCCCGGTGACGTTTGAAATGAACGAGCTGTTTTCCGACGGGCGCATCGCCATGGCTGCCGCCCAGGCGCATACGGCGGACGGCAAAGGCGTGTTTGCCGACGATCCCGACCCGGATACCCTGCCCAAAGACGAGGCATGGTACAGGGTGCGGTTCCTGCTGGAGATTCCGCCGGAATACCGGGGAGACGGGGAGGAAATGGAAGACTTTATGCTGGCGGGATCGGCCCTCACCTACCTAAATTTGCTGCCCGTATCCGTTGACAACCATGTGCGCGAAATCCCCGCCACGGCGGTGATGATGGTATGGGAGATCGACCCGGTCACCCATGAAGCTGTGAACAGCTGGCATCTGGAGGAAAGCATCGCCCTGCCCGTGGATCACAGCCTGGAAACGTTCAATTATCTGCCGGAAGGACCCGCGTCCCTCCACGGGATGAAGCTCCTGAACGTGGAAGCGGAAAAAACCGCCGCGGGGGTCTATCTGACCCTGCGGTTCCGGGCGGACGAGGACGCGCAGCCCCGGGACATAGAGTATCTGGAATTTTCCTGGCTGGATGAAAACGGAACCGCGTATGACACGGGCTTGGGCGCCAGCATGACCGTGGACAGGAGCCAATGGCCCCTCGTCACAGTGACCGATATGATCACCACCGATCATCTGCCGGAGGCAATCACGATCCGGGACGCTCAAACCCAGGAAAAAGTCCGGCTGGAAGCGGCATACGGAGGGTAAACCGAACGCAATCAAAAACGCCGGAGGTCTTGTTCCGGCGTTTGGCAGAGGACGAATGATTTAAGCCGTTCCCTTGCGGGGCGTATAGGCGGCGTCGTTCTTGGCGAGCAGGTAAAGGCAGTATTGGTTCATGCTGATGCCCTCCTGCCGGGCGTGGAGAGAAAGGCTCCTGTGCAGGCTCCGCGGCAGGCGCAGCTTGAACTGCCCGGAAAACTGCCCGGAGGCGTTCTCCTGACTGGGCTCCGCGATGGCGACGCCGTCCTCTAAGGCCGCCGCCAGCCAGGCCCGCTTGGCGTCCTGGGCGTTGGCAATCACGCCCTCCATGGTGTCGGCGCAGGTGAGGCAGCCGGGCAGGTCGGGATACCAGGCAGTAAAGCCACCCTCCTCCACGTCGGGAATGATCTCCATGCGGTAGGGCAGCGCCATATATTCTTCAAGCGTTCTCATCGTCGTTTTCCTCGCTTTCCACTACGTTCTTCACCATTTCCACATATGCCCGCTTGATGGGATCGTGCATGGGGATGGTGATGGGATTGCAGCCGGGCTTGCGGAAGGTTTTGTGGCTGCTGCCGCTGGCTGGCCCGCTCATATGATACCCATAATATTCAAGAATCTTCCGCAATTCCTCAAACCGCATATTTTTATCCAGCGCACGGATGCGCTGAATCAATTTGTCCAGTTGTGACACAGGCATACCTCCCTCAAGATGATTATACATGATGTCATATACGATGTCAAGAAAAGGAGATAAAGATGAAAAAGAAGGTTACTTTGTTCTTGTGTACTTTGCTGTGCATCGCTTTCGCCCTCCCTTCCCTGGCGGAGGACAATACCCTGCGGTGCTACTTTGCGATCGATGAAGAGGACGCGGGCTGGCAGATCTTTTCCGCCCGGCATCCAGGCATCAGGCTTCAGCGCAGCAATGACGTTTATTATCAAAACACCGCCGATATGTCCAGGGCCCTGCTGACCGGGGAAATGTGCTGCGACGTGCTGGGTATCACGACCCTGTCCATCGATCCCCTTCCCATGATGAAAAAGGGGTATCTGGCGGATTTATCGGCTGATCCGCAGATTCAGGGGACGCTCCAGCGGATGTATCCCGCCGTGCGGGACGCCGTGACCGTGCAGGGGAAAATCTACGCCCTGCCCTGCTCGGCCCAGATCAATTACCTGCGGATCGAACGAACCGTGTGGGAGGAGGTGGGCCTGGATACGGCGCATATCCCCGATACGGCGGAGGCGCTTTTGACCTTTCTGGAGGATTGGTGTAATCGGATGGAAACCGATCCCGTGGAGGGCGTCAGCGTCATCGCCAATCTTGATCCTACGCTCTATACCGCCGCTACCTACACCAAAATACTGACGGAATGGCTGATCGAAAGCTACTATATGCAGACCCAGTACGCGGGGCAGCCTTTGGAATTTTCGCCGGACACGCTGATCCCGCTTCTGAGCCGCTGTCAGGAGATCGGCGGGCGGCTGTATCAGCTCGAAAAGCATCCCCTGGACGCCACCGGCTTTGGCAAAACGCTGCTGGTGCAGGAGCAGCGGCCGTATTGGGCAGCGGATTACCGGGACGTGGTGTTCCTTCGCTTCAGCGAAGATCAGCCCAAGCTGTTTCTGACCTATTTGAATCTCTGCGCCCTTCCCGAAGGCGCGGAGCATCAGGCCATGGCCCTGGAGCTGCTGGGCGATCTGGCCGCTCACATGGACGAAAGCAAATCGCTGCTGTTGTTTTCCGACGCAGGGCTGGTGATGCAGCCGCACTATGAGGTCAACCGAGCCAACGTGGAATATTGGATCGGAGAAACGGAACACCAACTGCAATCCGATCAGCTGACCGAGGATACGCGGATGAACCTGAAGGATAAGCTGCTCCGCCTGCGGGCGTCCTTGGCGAAAATGGACACCGACGAGGGAAAATACGTCATGACCCAGGAAAAGCTGGACGAGTACAGGCAATATGTAGCGCCTTATCTT
>Ga0079305_1002326_pt1 | contig 17136 bp, 7 predicted proteins | sample LMS_cellobiose_e_FD_79183 | JGI IMG/M metagenome (GOLD analysis project Ga0079305, IMG submission 79183) | Rumen-fistulated moose microbial communities from Alaska, USA - LMS_cellobiose_enrichment | ecosystem: Host-associated > Mammals > Digestive system > Stomach > Rumen fluid ... | reverse complement strand
GCTTCCAGTTCGGTCGGTCCACCGGGGGTCATCGGTAAACCACCAATCCCATCCGAAACTAACATGACAATTTTACCGCCGTCGGTTTGCAAACTTTGAATCAATTCATGCAAATCCATAATTCGATGCACCTTTCCTGTAATTCTTTGGGGGACGTTTCTTCTGCACATGGGAGAAGAACCGTTTTGTGAACAAGTTTTTTGTATTTCACTGTTTTCCCGGAGCTGCCGTCAGAACCAAAAAACCTTTCGGAGAGCGGGAAAATCCTTTTTGAACATTTGTATTCCGGTATTTCGGAACAAAAACAGTACCCGGTTTCTCTGTTTTCCCGTGTTACCTACGGGACATTTGGAAACGTCTGTCGGAACCGAAATGTTACGGAACAGGGAACAACTCGGAAAATCGAAAAACCTGTCTGATTTTACCCGAAAATAGTGATTTCGTCCAGAGTAAAAAGACGTAACATATGAGTGAAATTCTGAAAATTCACTCTTTGATGAAAAATTGACCTTCAATACAAATTTTCATATCGGACCGCAAGGTTCATTATCGATTTCCGGAACGGTTGTTTTGGAGGATTTTCACTAAAAAAGCCTCTCCTGAGACTGTTCCCGTAAAGCAGGACGGAATAAATCAGTTGTCAGGACAGGCTTTTTATCAGAGACCATGTTCCAAAGAACGGGCAGTGAGGTTATTCGAGATCGGGACCTTCGATTCTTTCACCGTTGAGCTGGCGTTTCTGATTTTCGACATTGAACGTTCCATAGAACAGGGCATTGGCTCCATCAATCCAGTTGTAAAGACGTTCCCAGTCCTCCGGGGTCAGTTGGCAATCATAATGCCCTTTTTCCAGGAGTTCAACCAGTTTACTGGCATGACTTCCGTAAAGATACGGTTCGGACATCGGTTCATGGTTTCCGTCCGGAAGCCCCCAGGCGGTATACGCGGTCAGGGGAACAAGAGCGTTGTATGACTTGGAGAACATGCCTTCCGGGGCGCCGGTCAGGTTGATATTGCCGTCGGCACGCTGATCGTTATGACATTCAACACATAAACGGTCAAGAACCGGTTGAATCATAATCGGGTAGGAAAGCGGCTTGCTTCCGTCCGGTCCCGGTTTAATCGGGGAAGGCGCATCCTGTTTGGAAGCGTCGGTCATCTGGACGGAGGAAATGGTCGCGAGCCGGTTTTCATGACAACCGGTACAACTGGAGGTTTCTCCCGGCTGAGCATAAATCAGACTGCGCATTCCCTGAACCATTTTGCCATCTTCACCAATTGCTTGGAGCAGGAACGGGGTGTTGGCCGGAACTTCAAACCAGGCGGAACCGTCTTCCGCAACAGGAACCGTTCCCAGAATTTGTTTGCCCGGCGAAGCGTTGGCGGCGCCAACCATAGGATTGTTGGCGTGCGGCGTTGTTTTCGGCAATACCTGAACAAGTCGGAGCTCTTTAATTTTTTCCGGCATTTTCCAGGGCCAGCTTTCGTAAACATTTTGAACGAAGAACTGACCGGGACGCAGATTGCCGTTTTCGTCGGTCGGTTCCGGCAGTGCCGAGATGTAACGCGGTTGTTCCGGACGCGCGGCAAGCGGAATGGCCCAAAGGCTGGAGATGTTCGGGTCACGATACAGCAGTTCACGATTGCCGAAAGCGTCGCCGATATAAAGTCCGAACTGGTTCGGTATATTGGCGCCCGCTTCGCCCAGCAGTTTGTCAAAACTGTAGGACGCGATAAAATATTTTTCCGAAAGCGGCCAGGGGGATTTGAAACAGTGAACCGGCCAGCGGTTTTCTTCTTCGGTTGGAGTCAGTCGTTTAGCGGGACGGTCGGGGCGATTCACCGCGTCCCAGAATGTCTTGGCCGGAGTATCAAATTCAAAGTAGGCGGGGACCGGATCCGCGTAGGGGAGCGGCGTTTCCGATTCCGGATAGAGAACTTCCGGGGTCAGTCGCGTAACCGGTTCCGGACCGTCGACACCGAGCGAGGTGTCAAGCAGCATGATTGAACCGGCGCTCATGCCATGGTGGGGACCGCCGATCGCCATCACCTTGCTGGAACCCGGGATCGCTTTGCTTTCCCAAATACCGCAAGGCACAAACGTGTTGTTACCGTAAAAAATACGGACATCTGTCCCGTCCTGACGGGTCGACCAGAGATTCTGATAGAAAACGGCGTCCCGGTCAACATAATCCCAGCGGGTGTAAAGAATACGGCCATCGTTGAGAACCGTCGGATTCCATTCCTGAGTTTCATGCCAGGAAATCGGGCGAATATTGGAACCGTCGGCGTTCATTTTAGTCAGTGCATACTCAAAACAGGGCCCACCGCCGCAACGATGAAAACCGCCGCGATGGGTCGAAGTACAAACGATATCGCCATCCGGCAGGAAAATCGGCGCGAAATATTCATGAGCGTCGTTGGTCAGTTTTTTGATACCGGAACCGTCGGCGTTCATTTCATACAACTGATAACAGGGATCGGGGAACAGATTGGGATTGTGCCAGGTTGTTGGGATCTGGTCTTTTTCACAGAAGGAAAACAGAATTTTACTTCCGTCATAGGAAACGGTTGGATGCATATAGTTGCCAGTCGGCATGTCGGAAGTGAGTGACCGGGTCTTCATCGACTTGCCCGGTTCTTCCAAAACGAACAGGCCCCCGCCGGGTCGGGCGAGATATCCGTAAACCTGGGTCAGCTGATGACTCATAATGCCGGGAACGTGTTTGGCGAAAAGAATGGGAGACTGGGTAAACAGTGGGTTGGCAAGCACGATCGTTCGTCGGAGTGAATGAAGGTCCTTCCAGAGTTTTTCTGCCCGGGCGTTGAATTCCGGCGTCGTCTGATCCTCCGTTTTTTTCAGCTCCTCAAACTGAGCGGCCAACAGTTTCCATTGGTTACGGTAATCCTCAAAAACCGCTTCGCTGTCGGCATCACAAACATTCTCGATCAGGTCATCCAGCATGGCGAGTCCCTGCGGCAGTCGTTTTTCAACAGCCTGCATGTAAGAACGCGGTTCAAGTGGCGTTTCGATCCCGTCCTGCATACGCCAGTCCCATTCAATGAGCGCCGCTTCAAGAGCGGGAGTGAAGTCGGGAGAGCAGGCGACAAGGGCTTCACCGGTCGGACGACGGACCGGATCCAGTGAAAGTGGAAGGACGCTGCCATCCCGCATCGTCCGGCGGAAATTGGTCAGGTGAAAAAGCGTCGGTTTGTCCCGGGTGGTAAGCGTCAATTCCAGATCAGAGGACGGCACGTCAGCGGAAAGCGTTTTGACGCCTTCAGGGGCGACCGGCTGGAAATTTTGCGTTTCTGTTTTGTTGGATAATGTCGTAAGGGAAAAGTCGGCCCCGGTATCGTTGGTCAGTGAAAGCTCGCAGGAGACGTTGGCCGCCCCCAGAGAAAGTGTGGCAGGAATACGGATACTGACGGTTTCATTAGCGGCAAGGTCAGCGTAAATCCGATAATTGGGAAGCTGAGCGGTTCCGGCATTCGGGTGACCGAGAAGTAAAACCTGGGATTTCGCCGGATTTTCTTTGGCGTTATCCGCAAAGAACCAGACCCCGGCAACGGTTCCGTTTGACGGAAGAACATCATGTCCGTTGATCTGAAGCGTCAGTTTCATGGGCGATTGGGAAGCGGAATCATCGGCGGCAAACAGAGACGGTCCTCCAGAGAACAGACCTGTTGCGAACACCAGAAATAAAAATAACGGTAAAAATCTTTGAGTTTTCATAAAATACCTGAAAATTTCGTTTTTCTGTTAAAAGCAGAGCTTTACAAAGAGAGAAACGTTTTAAATGTCAGAATGGGCAACAGAACGGTTACCGATTTTATTTTCACTGGAACGGCTGTCTCCACTTTGCATCAGCAGTTTGCGTTTATCATGTTTTGTCTGATATAAATACAGAATCCATTTCCGGGAACCGGACATCAAACAAATTTTTATGTTGTCAATCTTTTTAGTGTCATCAATTTTTCATAACACAAATAATAAGGATAATTTTACCAGAGAAAGGTCCTGATTTCAAGAGTTTTCAGAGGTTTTTGCCAAAAATTCCCCCCCAAAAATTTTTTTAAAGAAAACAACTTTGAAATGATTCAATGAAAGATGATTCCGAGCCGGGAAAACAGGCTCGGAATCGAAAATAAAGAGGATACATTTCTATTTTTTGCAAGTGAGAAAAACGCTTGTTTAATGATTGTTTATTGGGCGGGATTCTCTTTTTTCAGACGTAAAACAGTGAGAGAGAATTTCTCGACGGTCATTTTGAAAGAAGAACCGGGGACCGAAATCCGGATTTCCTTTGGCACGACATTATTCGGCTGGTCGATTGAGTTTTCATCAGTGTCCCGGTCGGATGTCAGAACAACACCCCAGGCATCCTGGGCGGCGATATTGGCCCCATTGATTTCAACATTCACCTCACACGGGGCATCGGCAAAGTTCACCACCCGTAAAATGTATTCGCCGGAGCGCGAGTCAAAATGAGCAAGCGCGGTCAGTTCATCCAGCCCGTCAGAACGGGGGACATTGGCAAGCGTTGTCGTCAGGACGGTATCACCCCGATGATCGTTCAGCATTTTTTCGACATAATACGACGGAATCGCATAATTTCGCGCGTTATCGAATCCAATCAGGTTGATTGGCCATTTACTGTAATTAACGTTATAAAACAGTGGGGCGAACGACGCCATTTTAACCAGATCGGCGTTTCGCTCCAGTCCGAGTAAAAACGCGGCTTCTGCCAGAGCGCCCCGTAACATACCGTTTCCATTATCCTGATTGACGGCGTATTCCCCGATATAAACAGTTCGACCGGTTCGCGGCTCGCTGTCATAACGATGTTCCATTTGCCGCATTTTTTTCGCGTCGGTGTAATAATGATCGTCACGAATCTCGGACTCGTCGCCGCCAATCTCAATATTACTGATGTAAAGAAGCTGCGGATATTTTGCCTTCATTGCTGTAAGAAACGCCTGATAACGCGGACGGTACGCGGCGTCATCCCAGTTTTCATTTCCAATCTCAACGTATTTCAGCGGGAAGGGGTCCGGATGTCCTGCCTCGGCCCGCAGTTTGCCGTAAGGGGTATCCGTGGCCCCGATTGCGTATTCGATGGCGTTGAGCGCCTCCTCTATCCAGGGGGTAAGTTCGTTGAGCGGGACGTTTCCGCCGTCACGGAAATCGCAGGCCATTCCGCAATTAACGACAAGCATTGCCGCCGCCCCCAAATCTTCCGACATTTGTAAATATTCATGCAGACCGAGTCCCTGGGTCGACCGGTAATTCCAGAGTATCCAACGGCTCGGACGCGATTCCGTTGCGCCAAGCGTTGTGGTCGGACGCCAGGCGTTGGCTAGGGTACACCCTTCGACAATACAACCGCCGGGAAACCGAAGAAATCCCGGTTTCAGTTCCGCCAGTTTTTCCGCCAGATCGGGACGAAGGCCGTTAGGACGGCCTTTCCAGGTTTGGACCGGGAAAAGAGAAACATCGTCAAGCCAGAGTGTCCCCTTATTCCGGATAGATAAACAAAGCCGCCCCTGAGTGTAGGTTTCATTGGCTTTCAGGGTCAATTCAAACTTTTTCCATTCGTTTGTGATTCCGGTTATTTTGCCTTCAGCGAGGATCGTTCCTTCCTGTTTCGGAATGACAGCGCCAAGCGACGTGATTTCGTCGGATTTTGCCCAAAGCGTGAGACGATACTCCTGATCCGCCTGAACGGGAACGCCGTGGTATCCCTCATTTTCCAGAATGACAGTCGCAATGTTGTTGTTCGCGAGTCCGTCAACACAAATCTTGAGGGAGGTCGGGTTATTGGCGTTAAGTGAATTCGTATTATCCAGAGACATTGTCGCTGTCGCCTCAATCGGAATCAGTTTCCAGGCGGGCGTCTGGTTGGTTGTGTCGAACTTGAAACGCCATCCCTTGTTGGGACCAACGACCTCATTTCCGTCGAGGGTCATTCCCTCCGGGATTCGGGCGTCCTCAAAGCTTCGGTTCTGAATCAGTTCCGCGTAAAGACCGCCATCGCCGGCGTGATTGATTTCCTCAAAGAAAATGCCGTAAAAATCATCCGAAAGCGAACGACCGGGAGACGCTGCGTCCACTGTTACGGTAAGCGGTTCCGCTGCGTATGCGGTTGTTGTCAGGAATGTCAGCGTGATAATAAATAATACAAACATCGTTGCAGACCCTCGTATTCACAGGTTATGTATCTATCATAAAACAAAGCGGCTGAATAAGCTTTAACAGGTCAAAACCGTCCAGCGTCCGCCGCTTGAACAAGCCGTTTTCCTTACCCCCGAAATGGGACAGTAGATTCCTGGAAAGGAACCTTTTCAGGGGACATAATTATACAAATGGACATTGCGAATCTGACCGGAAAACTGGAAATCGGCACTTTGAGCTGCGGAATACTGGCCCAGATAAAGTGAGCCGGACCAGGGAATCAAGTTCGGCCGGCAGATTTGTTCGGCTACAATTTCCCCATTTTGCGTTATTGTCAGTCTTTCGCCATCAAAGGCGGCGACGAGATGAAGCCATTGATGAAGCGGCGTTTCCTGTTTCGCGTCGCAATCAGTCTGACCGAAATGGAAACGCCATTTGCCGTTTAATTTTTGCAGGAACCAACCGCTTCGATTCCAGTTTCCAAAACCGACGACAACCGGCATGTTACCAGGTTCATTGAAATAAACGTCCAGTTCAAGGGCAAAACATTCCCGGGCGTTGAATTCCGGAGAACCGGGGTAAACGAGGTAATCGTTTTGAAACAGAACGGCGTTGTTTTGGAAAGCAGGATGACCGACGGGTTCGCCGGAGACGGTTTTTTCCGACCATTGTGATTCATCCTGACCGCTTCGGACAGTCGCGTCAAAACTGTTATTTAACGGTGCGGCAAAAATTTCTGCTCGGGGTAACGGTTTCGATTTCCCATTGGTAAAAACCGGTTCCGATTCAATTTTCTTTCGGGAAATCGCTTTGATGGCATACAGATATTCAACATCCGGCGTTCCGGTCCTGTCGCGGAACTGTTCGCCGTAAACCGGTTGATTGGTCAACAGGGTTGCCTTCGATTCATCAAAACCGGTGGAAGTTTTTTCCTGCCGATAAATCAGATAACGGGTATTCGGGAGGGAATCGGATTTTTCCCAGGCAAGTGAAACCGCTTCAAAATCGGATCGGGCGGTCGGGTTTTCCGGCGGTTGAGGACAGGTTGGTTCCGGAACGTCAACTTCCAGAAAGGTTGGTTTTCCACGGGTAACAGAAAAATCCTGACGGCAGTTTTTCGGATTTTGAATACGGCAGGTTCCACAGGTCCGGGAAAAATCGGAAACCGGGATAATGGCGTAATAATGCTTGCCCGGCGTTGCCGTTATATCATCAAAACAAAATCGTTCCGTTTCGGTCAGAAGTGTTGTCGCGTCCGGATCAAAATGGGGGGTATCGGAGCGATGAAGTTCAAACACAAGTCCGATTGTCCGGGCAGACCGTTCCCAGTTCAGCTGGATGATACCGTCGGACGCAACCGTCGCGTGAAAGGTGATCGGCTGTTCCGGTATTGGTTGCGGAATGATCTGGCGGGCATGTCCGGTTACAATTCCGCCGGGGGCTTCGGAAGCATTGGGCATGTCAATTCGCGGATTGGTAAGGATTTGGCTTTGCGCTGTTCGGATGACCGCAAGCATTTTCTGGTACGTTGGGTTTTCCGTCGATTCAAACACACAAACCGGATCGCCGCTTTCGTCCTGGGGAATCCATTCCTGAGTCGGGAACATTTTCAGCTCCTTCACCGCATGCTCATATTGACCGCCGGACATAATGCCGAGTCTCAGAAACTGATGGTGAAACGGTCGGCGCCGGCAAAGCTGTAAACCGGAAACGTTCGGATCGGCTGAAGAACTGTCGTTTTCCGTTTTTTTAAGCGGAGCTCTCAAAATCCGGCTCATTTCCGGATGATTCAGATTGATCCAGTCGTTTTCAAACCGCTGAACAATACCGGTGGAATTGGCATGACATTCCGCGCATCCCGATTCCGGCTCAAGCATGATTTTAATCAGTTCCTGCCGGGCGTTTTCCCAGGGTTGCAACACGGGACCGGAAGCGGTATAGTCCCAGGTACCGAAGTAGAGCCCGTTGGAATCGATCCAGGCGAACATCAATTCACGCTCCATTGGTGTCAGTAAATCACGGTGAACCGGATTGTTTAAAAGGAGGTCGGCGAGAGGGGCTTTTCCGCTTCCGTGTTCGTAAGGTTCAAAGAATTTGCAGGAATAATATGCTGTTCCGTTCATACAGCAGACTCCGGCAATCAGGTCGACCTGATATTGATTATGTCGGCGGCTTGTCAGGTTTTCATAGCTGATATTGAACAGACGAGTCGGACCGTCGGAAAGATCGAGTCCGGCGGCAAGTTGCGCTCCTCCATGACACGAAACACATTTTTGATTAAGTATCGGTTGAATCTGCGACGGATAGTCGAGATACCCGCTTCCCCAGGATTCATCCTGAAGTCTTTCCGCCGCGTCTTTGGGATAATAGACAGCCCCTGTTTCCGAGAGTTCCGGAGGACCGTATTCATGGCAACCGACACAACTCCGTGTGACGCCGGGAGCGGCCTGAATAAAGGTTCGCATACTTCGGACAAGACGGTAATTCTTGTCGAGTAGCTGGAAGTAAACGGCCCGGCCGGCCGGCGCTTCAAAATAGACGGAACCGTCTTCCTTAACCGGGACAATTCCAAGATAATTTTTGGGACTCCAGGCAAGAGCGGCGGAAATGGAGAAGGTCTGATTTAAATTTGTGGTACCCGGCGAGGCGCTGACACGCGATGTTTCCTCGATCACCCGGAGCCATCGGACGGTTCCCGGCTCAACGTTTTTAAGCCCGCGGTAAACATTATTAACATAGAATTTACCCGTCTTTTGGGAACGGTCCGTCGATTCGGAAAGGTGACGCGGGGTCGGTCGGGCGACAAGTGGAATCGGTGAATGAAGATCAATTTCCGGATCTCTTAAAACTTCAATACGCCGTCCCTGACGGTCGGTCAGAAGAATCGAATTATAAACCCCTTCCGGCTGCGGTAAAACGGCCCCGATCCGTTCCGGGACTGACGGGTCGGTCGGTTTTTCGGTCGGAAGCTTGTCGCCGATTATCCCGGAATAAAGAACAATATGTTCGTTCAGTGCCCAGGGATCGCAGGATTGTCCCCGGTCAAACGTCGGGCATTCGGGATATTCAAAATTAAAGATGGCGTTTTCATCGTTTTTGTCACCGGAAACGTCAATCATGGCGATACTTCCGCGAGGCGGCCCATTGTGCGCGGCGAATGTTCCCACAATCAAATCGGGACAGCCGGGAACCTGTTTGGCCTGAAGAATCGCTTCCGGAAAAACCATATTGTTTGCGAACAGGGCGGTTTCGTTTGTCCCATCGGGCATCACGGTCCAGAGGCTTTGAATGGTCAGCGCGTTTTTGTCGATATATTCCCAGCGTCCAAACAGAATTCTACCGTCGTCGAGAAGTGACGGGTCAAATTCGGTCACATTGTTCACGGAAATCGTGTGCACGTCGCTTCCGTCGGCATTCATCACATGAAGCAGGGCGACGCCATTGTTTGCGCAGGGAACCAGGCCGGAATAACGGGTTGATGTGAAAACGATCCGGCCGTCCGGTAAATACGCGGGGCGGATGTCATGCCAGCCGTTTCCCGAACCGAAATAGGGATTGGCGTCAAAATCGAAGCTCGTGATCTGACGCAGTCCTTTTCCGTCGACGCCAATTTCGTAAATCATCGAATTTCCACCCGGGGAACCTTTAAAGCAGAAAAGGATTTTTTTCGCATCCCAGGAAAGGGACGGATCAAAATAAATTCCTTCGCCAAGCGTTTCCGGGGTGGTCGGGTCGATGATCGGACGAATTCGATGTTCTTCTTGGGGATCCGCCGGATTTTCCAGAAGGTAGATTCCGCCGCCCGGACGCCATTGATAAAAAGTGTCGTAGATGTGCAGCCCTTGATAATTATGCTGTTTGACAAACAGAATTGGGAAATTGAGAACGCTTAAATCGGCAGTATCCGAATCATTATCGGGATACGCCGTTTCTGAGATGCCGGTGTCGGCGATGTTTGTCGCGGGGCTTGTTTCCTGATCGGTTGTGTTGCCTGTCAATATTTCACCGGTCGGTTCGGTAAACATTGCCGTGACTGTCTGTTCCGCAAAACGGACGTTTATTAGCGATAATATTGACAACAGCAGAAAAAACTGGAAAAACTTTTTATGTCTCATCAGATGGTTTCTCAACGATTTTAGATAAAATGGCCTGTACCCCCCGACTTCAAAAATGGATAAAACCGGACGGATAAAACCATAAAGAGGCGGGAATGGTTTACGAAACTTTTTCAATCTTCAAAAGAATTCCGATTATTATTATATCATAACCGGGATATTGAAGTCCATAGCCGTATTAAAAATATCCGGTTTTTTCGGAGATCCGGCAGCACCCTTCCCGGGCAAAACGGAAGACGTTTTTATTTCCGCTGTTCCGCCAGCCAGGTCCGGTAAATTGTATCATAAGGACCAAGTCCCCTGTCTTCCGGAATCAGGTCGATATGCGGCTGAGGGGATTCCGTGAAGACATTCCGGATCGCGTCCAGATAGTCAAAACCGTATTCAGTGCAAGGCATCAGATAATGTCCTTCGCTCCATTCGTTCCAGTTGTCAAGCAGGATCATTTTGCTTCCAAGCTGTTCGGCGGGTTTTCGCTCAATAAAAGTTTTGGCCCATCGCAGTAAAATTTCAAATTCCTCCGGCGGTAATTTCCAGACAGATCCCTCATCCTGCCAGCCGCTCCATCCCTGGGTAACGGTTACGATTTGGGGAATCGCGTTGGCCTTTCCCGTTTCCCGAATCATGTTCATTTGCGTTTCAACAGCCTGGGAGGGGGAGGGACTGTTGGGAATCAACCAACTGTATGCAAACGTGTAATCAAGTCCCAGGGTTTTCATCATTCGCAGATATTGAGGATCGGTCCCGTGATATTCTCCCAAAAGGTAAAGACCGTTGAAACCTTCCTGTTGACATGCCTCACGCATTTTGTCAAACGCGCGACGAACATTTTCAACGGAACCAAGATCCTTAACCAGAAGCTCCGGACGGAAAATGGCCAGAACCGGTTTATTATCGATTTTCAGATAGTTGTTCCGTTTGAAGTAGTTTTCCATCCACCAGGGAAATAGATTGTTTATCAGGTCAGCCTCATCAGCAATCCCCGCTTCCTGATTGTTAACCCACATGATTGCGAACTGAATATCATTTTGAAAACGGGAATGAAACAGCGCGTCATGGAGCGCCCCGCCAAACCGGCATTTGATGTTGGCGTCGTACCCGTCACGATACCAGCAGTAAACGAAAAAATCAATACCGTGCTCAACAGCCCATTTGGTTTCCCAATCCGCAACTTCCGGATTTTCCTGAGCGTAAAATCCCAATGCCGGCGTCCGTTCCGGATGTTTTTTCAACTGCCCCCACATGATGTAGTCGGTCGCTCCCCAAAGCGGACAGTTAAGTGCTCCGACCATAATTTTTGATTCCGCTTTTTGAGGCTCCGGAATGGTGTTTTCCGTTGTTATCTCCTTCGGTTCCAAAAAACGGACCGGAAGGCGTTTCATCGCGACAATTTGATCCTCTTCCAAAATTTTCAGTTTGATTTCTTCATAAAGGGGCCTGTCCGCCGTTATTTTCCAATGCAGCGTCACTTTTTCATGAGCGTCGATTTTATCAGGATTGTTTTCCGTTTCCAGCAAGCGGATCCCTGACGGTAACTCAAGCCGTGCCTGAAATGTCACCGTTTCGGACGAAGGGTTACTGAGAACCGCGAGAATCGAAAACTCCCGTCCGGCACGGGTCATCGCTTTTTCACCGAGAAACTCATCTATTTTGAGCGGATTCATAAAATCCGCGCCCTGAACTGATAAAACTGAAAGACCGTAAAAAACTGATAAAAATAAAATCCGTGAAAGGTAACACATTGGGAAACTTCTCCTGTCAGAATAAATGAAAAACCGTCAGCAGCCTGTATCAGAACATGGATAGTCGGCCGTTTCGAATTCAAATGTCGAATGAGTGATTCCATAAGCGCTCAGTTCATGACGAAGATATTTTTTGGTATTTTCCTGCGTGGTAATATCTTTCAGTGTGACGTGAGCCGTCATTGCGTTTTCCGTGGTACTGATCGGCCAGATATGGACATGGTGGATATCGAGAATATTTTCCTGTTCCAGAATCTCTTTTCGCAAACTGTCGAAATCAATACCGCAAGGGATTCCGTCCAGCACAAGCCGGATACTTTCATGAATCAGATCCCGGGCGGAAATCAGAATGACAACGGCAATGATCAACCCGATGATCGGATCAAAATAAGTCCAGCGGGTTATCTGTATCAACACTCCGGAAACGACGACGCCAACGGAAACCAGCGTATCCGCGAACATATGTAAATAGGCTCCTTTGGCATTCAGATCATGATCTTTCCCGTCGATAAAAAGAATCGTTGTTATTCCGTTAATAATAATACCAATCCCGGCAATCAGAATGATCGGCAGGCCCTTGATTTCTTCCGGATGAATAAATTTTTGAAGACATTCCCCAAAAATAAAACCAATGATGACCAGAAGAATCACCGCGTTGACCAATGACGCCAGAATGGTTGACTTGCGAAAACCGTAAGTATAATGGGGGGTACTCTTTTGACGTGCAAGCCAGAACGCCGCCATTGAAATAGCAAGGCATCCAACATCACCAAGATTATGCCCCGCATCCGCAAGCAGTCCGGCGGAATGATAAAGCATCCCGAAAATAAACTCCGCGATAACAAACAGAAAATTTAATACAAGACCGGCCAAATAACGCCGACCGGTTTCCAGTGGCACGTGGTGATGATGACCGTGATGTTCCATGTTTTATTCCTGATTCTGTTCCTTCACATGAGTTTTACATATGTCGAAAAGTAGCTGGACATGATAGTCGTCCAGCGAATAATAAACCGTTTTTCCCTCGCGCCGGCATTTGATGAGACGCATTTGACGAAGTTGCTTTAAATGATGAGAAACCGCGGGTTGCGACATTTGGAGGATTTCCGTCAGTGAATGAACCCGCAGTTCGGAAAGTAACAGCGCGTTGATGATTTTTAACCGTGTCAGATCGGAAAAACATTTGAATATCTCCGTCATTTCCGCGAGTTGCCCGTCATGAGTCATCTGTGGCCCGATCCGCCCGGGAATGTCTTGCTGTTGCGGATTGTCCCATGAAACGGTTTTTTTCATGACGTTCCTCCTGTTATAGGTGTATCGATAAATATATTGTTAAATTTTACGGAACGGTATTTTTATATAAACATATAAACATATATTTATATATTATCGCGGGATTCCATGTTGTCAATGGAGGGGGAACTAGAATGAAAATTTTTGGAGTTACAGTTTGATAAAAATAAGAGAATATTGAGATAGTTGTAAAGCGAGGTACAAACTGATAAAATTGTCAAAGACAGAATGTCGTGTTTCGGATATCCTGTCCCGGTACTATGAAACGACGTAATATCGGGGATTTTTTTGTATGGTAAAATTAGGAGATTTTTAATGAGGAACATTCAACTTTTTTGTGCCGTCCTGTTCCTGTTGCATGGAATGACAGCGTTTGCTTTTGATGGCGATGTTGTTGATCCTGTGATTCCGGATAAACTCGAACGTGTCATTCTTGACGGTCGGGAACTCGGCGGTGAAATCAATCGCCGGATTTGCGATCTGATATACAAAAATTACATGGTACTGGATCTGGATAAAGACTGGATTGACCATTTTCGAAACCGGGAGGATCGCCATGATGCGATAGGCGTTTATTATGGCGTTGGAAAGGTGATTGATGCCGGAACCCTCTTTGCCCGTTATACAAATGACGAAAAGGTCGCGGCGCGGACTCAGTATCTGATTGATGAAATTGTCAAAACGCGGGACGCCGACGGATACATCGGATTCTGGAACCGTGAACCGAACGACCGGCAGAATTTTATTAACTGGATTCTTCATGAACAGGAATATTTTACGCTTGCGTTGACCCGTGATTATCGAATGACGGGAAATCCGGAGTCGCTTGAGTCGGCGAAAATCATGGCGGATCACATTATCAGAACGTTTCCGAAAAATGAGGAAGGCGTTTATTATATTCCATCTCCGATTTCCATTGCCGGCGTTGCGGAAGCTGCTGTCGAATTGTATCGGATTTCCGGCGACGAAAAATATCTTGATTTCGCGCAGAACCTTCAGTATGAACCCCATTGGTTTTATGAACCTTTCGACCAGTGGCGGGCCAGAATTAACGAACGCGGCTTTCATCAATATGTTATGTTGTCCCATCTGTACCCGGAGACGGAACTTTACCGTTTAACCGGCGATAAAACCCGTTTACTGAAATCCGACTGGATGCGGCATGCTCTGCTTGAAAAGGACTATGGTGCGTTACTGGTGACAGGGTCGTCGTCCAATGGCGAACAGTTTACCCGGGATCAGTGCGGAACCGGCAATATTGAGGAATCCTGCGTAACAGCGTATCTGCTCCGCTTTTTTGATTCGCTGCTCCGCCTTGAGGGGGATCTTCGGTATGGTGATATCATGGAGCGGACAATTTATAACGCGCTCTTTGCAGCCCAGGACCCGTTGGGTCGCCGGATACGGTATTTTACCGCGTTTTCCGGACCGCGTGTTTATTTCCCAATCGATACCTTCTGCTGTCCGGGCAACTTCCGCCGCGCTGTCGCCGAATTGCCGCAAAAGGTTTACTATCGAATCCCGGATGGCGGTATTGCGATCAATCTTTATACCGAGTCGAAAAAGACTTTTGACATCCGGGGAAATAAAGTGACGGTGACTCAGAAGACCGATTATCCGACGAACGGACAGGTTGTCGTTTCCGTCAGTGTGGAAAAGCCGACGGAGTTTGTTTTGCGTTTCCGAACGCCGCGCTGGTGTGATAAAATGACGGCTCAGGTCAACACGGAACCGGCGCTGGAAATCGTTCCGAAAGAACAGAAGTCCGGAGGTTTCGATATTTGTCGAACATGGCGTGACGGCGATACGTTGACGCTGAATATGCCGATGACTTGGCGATTTGTTAAAGGACGGATCATCCAGGAAGGACATGTCGCGTTGCTTCGGGGGCCGGTTCTGTTTTGTCTGGGTGGAACCCAAAATCCGGAATTGGTTGCCCGCGGTGTTGAACTTCGGGAACTGGTGATTGATCCGGACAGTTTGGGTGAACCGGTTCCTGACAGTACGACCCGGCCGGATGGCGTTAAAGTGACCGCGAAAGCCTGGCTGAACCAGGAAGCGGCGGAGTCTGATTCAACGGAAAAATTTGATATTACGCTGACAGAATTCCCGGATGAAAGTGGACTCGAGGTTTATTTTCGACTGCCGTCGAAATCAACGGTGAAACCGGTTGCGGACGAGCTTCTGGACGAGCCGTCAACAGAATCATGGGAAACGGTTACGATGGCGCTTTATGGCCCGGCTGAATCCATGTCGGTTGAGAATTTACTGAACCCGAAGGGCGCGGTTGTTGCGGATCTTGCGGACGATTATATTCGTCCGGAAGGAAAACAGGATAGACCGGCGGTTTTCCCTGTTAAATCAGGGAGGGGCCAATGGTCGATCAGCCTGATTCGCGACATGAATCCGGATTCCGCGGACTGCGAAAAGGTAACACTTCATTCATCGAGGAATGTTTTGGCCACTCCCGCCGGTTACGCTTACGGAAGCGGTGAGGCCGACGGACTCGGTTTTATTGCGGATCATGATCCGTCAGATCAACAGGGAGATGAATGGCGTTTGCACTTTACGGAAAAACTGTTTGATTCGCTGACCAGTCAGCAAAAGGATAAACGGTATCTGTACTCACATCCGGTTTCGGATCCGGAAAGATTTCTTGATATCCGTTTTACCCCTGATGAGAATAAAACGGATAATCAGGGACTGATTATTTCCGGAGCGCTTCTTTCTCTGGGGCAAAGCAACGGCGTTACCTTTGACGTTTACTCAACTCCTTTGAAGGTGGATCGGCAACATCTGTTATCTTTTGAATCCGCGTCGGGCACGATGGTAATGAACGGTATCAGCCAAAAGGAATTTTTCCGGATATTGAATAAAGAGGAGGCGAAAGCCCCGATTGATTTCCTGATTGGCAACAATGGTAATTATATCTGTGACTCGGTTGCGATTTCTCTGAAGATTTATTCTTATGAGGGGGCCAGTCAGAAGGATGTTACTGATATTGTCAGGTCGGTTGTCGAAGAGCAGAAGGAATTGAATCCGGATGACTTTGACCGTCTGTTTGGCGATCCGGCTCCCGGTCAGGAAAAAACATTGAAGGTGGTCCTCAAAAACAAAATAACAGGAGCGGTCACTTTTCGTGAAGTGCGGAAAGCCCCTGTTACTTTTTGACGTCTGTCGAAAATATCGCCGTTAATAAGATGACATAATACGCGGTTCGGAATAATTTTGGATGACAATGCTGTCCGTTGAAATTATTCCGAACCCTGTTTGTTTTATGGTCATTCAGTCCGGATAGTCAGGCGAACGCTTCCCCGTTGTTTAATCAGGAGCGATTCGCCGTTTTCGAGAATCTCCGCCGCGTTTGACGGTTCAACGGAGTTGATTTTCGTCCCTTCCGTCAAACGGACATTCAGGATAACGGGAACGGACGAACTAAAGTCCGGCGCGAAATTAAGTTCAGCCGTAACCTCGTTTTTGTCGGCCCGATATTTCATCGACCAGGAAACGTTGCCGAAATGAGTCGGAACGTTTTTGACCGCGACAGTCTGACCAGACGCGAGCCAGGAACGGTCTGTGCCGAGAGCAAGCTGTAATGTCGGTTTGTCGGTCGCATACTCATATTCTTCAAAAACCATCATGTCCCGAACGAGTCGAACAATGGATTCCGGTGTCCAGAGATGTTGCGGATCCCCGGAAATTTGAGTGGTGCCCGGTTCCTGTCCGCGTTCTTCACACCAGGTAAAAAGCGGGGTTCCGTGATTGATCGAGGAATAAAGATAACCGCTTACTTTATCGCCGTTATGGCGGG
>Ga0079305_1002324_pt1 | contig 17148 bp, 15 predicted proteins | sample LMS_cellobiose_e_FD_79183 | JGI IMG/M metagenome (GOLD analysis project Ga0079305, IMG submission 79183) | Rumen-fistulated moose microbial communities from Alaska, USA - LMS_cellobiose_enrichment | ecosystem: Host-associated > Mammals > Digestive system > Stomach > Rumen fluid ... | reverse complement strand
CCCGCCGTAAGAATGGCCTGCCATAGATTTTCGGCAAACTCCGCTTTGACATAGACTTCAAAACCGTCTTCACCTGTGTAACCTGTCCGGGACACAATACAGTTTTTGCCGTCAATTTTCAGTTCCGGGGAAAAATGAAAATATTGAATTTGACTTAAATCGTCATCGGTTAATTTTTGCAGAACAGATTCTGCCATTGGTCCCTGAATGGCAAGTTGCGCAATCCATTCCGAGTAATTTTCCACCTTCAATTCTTTCGGAGCATGTTGTGTTATCCAGGCAAAATCCTTATCCGTGTTTGCCGCGTTGACGACAAGCAGATAGTCATCGTCACCATATTTATAGACGATCAGGTCGTCGACGCAACCGCCGTTTTCGTAACACATCGGGGAATAAAGTGTTTCATTGGGACCGATTCGGTTCAAATCATTCGTAATTAACGACTGTACAAACTCATCTGCACCTTCGCCAACGATGGCGATTTCACCCATATGGGATACATCAAACAGACCAGATTTTTCCCGTACCATTTTATGTTCGGCGAGAATACCTTCATACTGAACCGGAAGTTCCCAACCGCCAAAATCAATGATTTTTCCTTTAAGTGCGACATGCTGATTGTACAGGGGGGTACGTTTTAATGAATTCATTGAATGTTTCCTTAAATTGAATGTAATGATTCTTTCGTATTCGAATATCGGAACCCGAATGCGTTTTTCTGTTGCCGGAAAATTTATCTGGAACAACATTTCCCATAACGCTGCCGAGCCGGTATCAAACCTGGCGGAAACGCAATTTGAACCACTTGAATAAAGTATACCATGATCCTGGGGAAACACAAGAGACAATAATATCCGGTTTTTGAAAGAATCTTTCTAACAAAACAGATCGTTCAACGTATCCTGTATTGTTTTGGTAACAGCCTTTTTCACAAAAAAACAGCGATTATAGCAAGGACGTAATATCTTATAACAGGTTGGCTGATAAAAGACAGGGGATTCGTCCCGGCCCGGGAAATCAGGATAGTTGTCCGGATCGATTTTGCTGTTTATGATAGAAATAAAGGACGATTTTTTCAAAAGGTCTTTTCATTCGGGTGTAAAACGGTTCTTCTTCCGGATGAATCGAAGTGACCAGAATGGTTTTTATACCCGAACGGCGGCCCGCCATAACGTCGGCAAAAATCTGATCGCCGACAATAGCTGTTTTGGCCGGATCAAAATGAAAACGTTTCAGTGCCTGATGGCATCCACGGGAAAATGGTTTCATTGCCTGTGCAATATAGGGGATACCGACGTATTCGGAAAATTTTCCGATTCTTTTACTCATTCCGTTGGACAAAAGACAAAGCCCGATTCCTGCCTGTTTCATTTCGTCCAGCCAGGCGAGAATTTCCGGAGCAACTTCTTGTTGACCATACCGTTTTAGAGTACAATCAACATCAAGAATAAGGTTGACGATTCCATATTCCTCAAGTCGGGTAAGTGTCAGGTCGACTACAGTATCGACCAGATAGTCGGGATAAAATATATTAGCCATAATTAAAAACGGACTTTTTACAAAATGAGAGTAAAATTTTCAGAAATAGTAAAAATTTCGGAAATCTTATATATGGGTCATACCAAATTACATAAAAAAAGTCAAGGGGATTACAGAGAGTATCATGCAAAAACCATTTAAGGACGCGCTACAGGATAGTGTTCTGGTGTTCGATGGAGCCATGGGAACGGAAATCTATCGAAATCATGTTTTTACCAATCAGTGTTATGACTCATTAAACTTGACCCAGCCCAAACTGATTCAGCGAATTCTGACCTGTTATCTTGAGGCGGGGGCGGATATTTTAACGACGAACACCTTTGGCGCCAATCGTTTAAATCTGGGAAAATACGGGCTTGCGGAAAAACTGGTGGATATCAATCGCGAGGGGGCCATTTCCGCGAGAAAGGTTGCCAATCAGCAAACGGAAAGGGATATCTATGTAGCCGGCTCAATCGGGCCTTATCCGGTTTCCGTATCCGATCGATTCCGGGATGAAAAAATTATTGAGCTGATTCAGGAACAGATCGCCGCGTTGAAAGATGGCGGGGTCGATGTGATATTTTTTGAATCCCAGCATTCCCGGCGTTTGGTTTTGTTGGAAGCTCAGGCGATGGCTGCGTTTCCGGAGATGCCTTTTATTTTTTCCTATGCGCTTTCAGGCTGGAAGAAAACATGTTCAGGAGAAACCATTCATGAACTTTTCGCTCCGATTCCTGATACATTGCCGCAACCGGTGGCCGTCGGTCTGAATTGCGGACTTGGTCCCGATGAAATTCTGGAACCGTTGGAAGAAGCTCTCAAACTGGTTGATTGTCCGTTTATTGTGGAGCCCAACGCAGGAATTCCCCGTGAATTTGAAGGGCGGCAACTCTATTATTGTTCTCCGGAGTATATCGCGACTTATGCCATGCGATATATTGCTCTGGGAGTCGCTGCTGTCGGGGGATGCTGTGGTACAACACCGGAACACATTGCGGAAATTGTCAAAATGGTGAAACCTCTTGCCAAAGGCCGCAGAGAAGTCCCGGTTTTTCAATACCATGAAACAGATGCTCCGGAACAGGAGGAGTCGCCATTTGCGGAGCGGAGCCGGCTTGCCTGGAAACTTGCTCATCGAAAATGGGTAACGACTGTTGAAATAACGCCGCCGCGCGGGTACGACCTGACGGAAATCATTACCAAATCGCAAAAATTGGCCCGGCATGGGATTGATGCGATCAATTTACCCGATGGTCCCCGGGCTTCGTCGCGAATTTCCTCGCTGGTCGTCGCAGATCGAATTTTACATGAAGCGGGAATTGAGCCAATATTGCATTTTTGTTGCCGGGATCGGAATTTAATTGGAATGCAGGCCGATCTTCTTGCGTGCGCCGCCCGTGATATCCGGAATATTTTGTTCATCACGGGGGATCCGCCTAAGTTGGGGAACTATCCTAACGCGACAGGGGTTTTTGATACGGATTCTGTGGGAATGTGTCAAATTCAGCGTAAGTTGAATCATGGTGTCGATTTAGGGGGGCAATCGCTTTCACCGGCGACAAACGCGGTGTTTGGAGTGGGATTGGATCCAACTGCCATCGATCGAAAACGGGAAATTGAGCGGTTTCATCGTAAAATAGACGCCGGAGCGCATTTTGCTATTACGCAACCGGTTTTTGATTCTGACTGCCTTTTGGAATTTCTGGATGATATTGGTAATTGCCCGATTCCGATTATTGCAGGGGTCTGGCCGCTTGCCAGTTTAAAAAATGCTATTTTTATGCAAAACGAGGTTCCGGGGGTTGTCATTCCAGATACGACAATGAAGAGAATGGAAGAGGCGGCGACGGAATCCAGAGAAAAACAGTTAGCCGTTGGAATCCGGATTGCCCGGGAGATGATCGAACGGATTCGTTCCGTTGTTGCCGGAGTACAAATCAGTGCCCCCTTTGGGCGGATTGATATTGTACTCGATGTTTTAAATTTGCAGTAAAATCCCAATTTAACGAAAAACGGTCAGACGGCAACAGGGGAGAGGGGCTGACCGGTTTTATTTTTCCTATAAAATACTGTTTTACCTTACAGGTTATTCTCCGATGATTGATTTTAAGCGTGTCAACAAACCGTTCCGTGAATCCAGTCTTGAGCTGAAATGTCTGTTCTTTTTCGGAGTGGCGCTCGCGATTGTGATTGCGTTCAGTTTTTTACTTTATTATAAAGTAATGAAGTCGAAAATTGATACTCAGAATCCGTTGACAGGAAAATTGCTCAGTGAAAGAGAATTTCTGCTTATCCATATTCGCGGACTGTTACTTAAGGAACGAAGCGGTTCTGAAACGCTGACGGACGCGGAAATTCGTGATCTAAACGATTTTATTAACTCGATGGCCTCATTGAGTGAGGAAATCAGCGGTCAGGAGGAACGGGCAAAATTTGAATGCCGGTTAATTCGATCGCGTAAAATGGATCCTGAAGTCAGTGAAGGTGCGGTGGACGAATTTTCTCAAAACCTTTTACAGGAACTGATCGCGGTACCGCCACCTGATCAAAGTCCCAAAAGTGAAGTAAGGGAACGAACAGACGAAAAAGGACGGTATCATTACTATCAGCCGTTGCGAATAGAGCGTTCCTGTCTGAACTGTCATCGGGAAATTATGGGGGACGCGACAATCGATCTTGGTTCGTTGATGGGAATTATTCAGGTAACGATTCCGGAACCCCCAGCGAAAAAGGAGATTACCAGGCTTTGGATATTATTGCTCGGAGCGGCTATTATTACCGCTTTTCTTGGCTTGATCGCCTTTTATGTGGTTATTCGGCTGGTTATTTTAAAGCCGCTCCGGAATTTGCGGGAAGTGAGCGAAGCAATCAGCCGGGGGGATATTACCAAACGGGCCGATCTGCAAACGGGAGATGAATTTGAGGCGCTTGGTGTCGCGTTTAATCAAATGCTGCGGTATCTGGTCGCGTCGCAGGAAAAATTGCGGACTCTTAATCTGGAACTGGAACAAAAAGTTGATGAGCAGGCAAAACTCAATTTGCAGTTATTTGAAACCAACCGGATAAAAAGTGATTTTATGGCAACGATGAGCCATGAACTTAGAACGCCGCTTAACAGTATTCTTGGATTCAGCGAGGTTCTTGCCTCAATCAAAACGCTGGATGAAAAACAACAGCGGTATGTTGGCAATATCAATAAATCCGGACGTTCGCTGTTGAACATGATCAATAATATTTTGGATATGGCGAAAATTGAGGCGGGATATCTTGAAGTTCAGCTTTCTATCTTTCCCATTGAGGCGATTGTCCTCGCGCAATGTGATATGGCAAGACCGCTTATCGACAAAAAAAATCTGAATCTGACAACCGTTATTCCCTCCGGACTTCCCCATATGCAGCAGGATCAGGGACGGATACAGCAGATTTTGAATAATTTACTTTCCAACGCGATTAAATTCACTCCGGAGGGAGGATGGATAAAAATTGAAATTAACCGTGTCAGTATGTATCCGTTTCATCCTCATTCATTTGGAACAGCGGGGCAGAGCGGACGGATTAACAGTACAACGGTAACAAGTAAAATCCCGTTTTTGGAGATGAAAGTTATTGATTCCGGGGTCGGTATTTCTGAGGAGGACTGTCAGATTATCTTTGAGAAATTCCGTCAGGGACAAGCGGCGTCCGAAGGAAACACCATGACACGGGAATACTCCGGAAGCGGATTGGGATTATCGATTGTCAAGGAACTTTGCAAGCTGCTTGAAGGGGAAATCACCGTGGAAAGTCAGCCGGGATTTGGGAGCACTTTTACGGTATTTCTCCCTTGGGAATTGAATCTTTCCGTTCGTAATGATTCACCGATGCAGTCGGAAATCCAGAAGTTTTCACGGGCCGGAATCACTCGTAAAGGAACTCATACCCATGAAATTTTCAACGATCAGTAGAATTCCGTGAAGTACCATTGATAACATGCTCGATTCAAAAAACTCCGTTTCATAACAAAGGGAAGGTTTTCTATATTTGTAAAACAGAGATTTCCCAAAATTACATTTAAGTTATGAAATGACGCTGTCATTATATTATAAATTGGAATATCGGGACCTGGAGTGTTGGAACGATGTTTTCGGTTGAAAGCTCAGGAACTGATTTTAAGACTTAAAAAGGAGAAACGCGATGAAGCAGAACGGGATTTTTTTCTTCGCACTGATTTTGTGTGTAACCGCAGGACGACTCTTTGCGGACGACTCACTTCCTCTTGGTGAACATTATCCGCCAACCACCGATTTTTCCGCGAACTGGATTACAGTTGATTCTCTTCCTGATCCGGTTTTACCCAATTTGTGGATCGCGTTCCGCAGGTCATTTGACCTGGAATCTGTACCGACGGAAGCGCTTTGCCGTATTGCCTGTGATTCAAAGTACTGGCTTTATGTCAACGGTAAAATGATTGTCTTTGAAGGCGGACTGAAACGGGGACCAACCCCCAATGATACTTATTATGATGTTGTTGACCTGAGCTCCAGTCTTCAGAAGGGGAGGAACACAATTGCCGTTTTACTCTGGTTTTGGGGGAAACAGGGTTTTTCGCATGTCAACAGCGGTAAGCCGGGACTTCTTTTTGACGCCTCGACGAATGGAGAAAACGGTTTGAGGCTTTGCAGTGACTCGAACTGGAAAGCGGCCTTGTACTCCGCGATTCCGGAAGGAATCACCGCTCCGAACGTAACGGAACGGAGCTCCAAACATCCGCCTGTTTCTTTCGATACAACCGGTGTTCAGACGGACTGGCGGGAAAAAACGGCAGGGGCTTATGAACTTGTGACTCAGGGGGAACAACCGAACTGCCGGCTTCCTGAATGGAATATCCGGTTTGATGCCCGATATGATTTTGACGGCGACTGGAAAGCGGTTGATTTTAACGATACTACCTGGAAATCCGCCGTTGAACTGGGAGTACCGGACAAAACCCCGGTTGCACCCTGGGGACGTCTCTATAAACGGCTGGTTCCGCTTTTTAAAGATTATGGATACAGTGATTATCTCAATAATCAGGAAATCCCGACGGTTTCCGATGGAACGCCGATTGAATGCCGGCTTCCGTATAACTGTCATGTGACGCCTTATCTCAAAATTGAGGCGAGGGCGGGACAGACAATCTACATGCAGACCGACGATTACAAAGGGGGAGGGGAAAACAATGTCCGTTCTGAGTATGTTACCAAAGACGGGGTTCAGGAATTTGAGACTCTGGGCTGGATGAATGGGCACACAATGATTTACACCATTCCGAAAGGCATCAAAATCATTTCCCTGAAATATCGTCAAACAGGATACAATTCCGAATTTTCAGGCGGTTTCCGCTGTGATGATGAGTTCTATAATAACTTCTGGAAAAAGGCGGTTCGGACGCTTTACGTTACAATGCGTGATACCTATTGTGACTGTCCTGACCGGGAGCGCTCTCAATGGTGGGGGGACGCGGTTAATGAATTGGGGGAAGCGTTTTATGCCATGGATCGTCGCGCCGATTTGATTCCGAAAAAAGGATTTTATGAAATCGCCCGATTTCAGCGACCGGACAATGTTATGTATTCGCCGGTCCCGGATGGTAACTGGTCGACAGAGCTTCCGGCTCAGATTCTGGCGGTCATTGGAACCAAAGGTCTGGGAACATATTCGTTTTTCTCCGGTGATGCGACAACCGCTCAGGATATTTATCCGGCAATCAGAAAATATCTCTCAATCTGGCAGTTTGATGAGGATGGGCTTGTCATTGTGCGAAACGGCGACTGGTCCTGGGGCGACTGGGGCGAGGATATCGATCTGCGGCCACTGATGAACTGCTGGTTCGCGCTCGCTCTGAAACAGGCGATTGAGCTTGCCGGCCAACTTAATTTTCCGGAAGACGTTGAACGGTACCAGACACAACTGACGTCTCTGGAGAAGAATTTCAATCGGGTTTTCTGGACCGGCAAAGATTATCGTGACCCGAACTACACCGGACATTCCGATGACCGGACCAACGCGATGGCAGTCATTGCCGGTTTTGCGGAAGCTGATAAATACCCGTTACTCCGCGAGCATTTCAGACAGGAAAAACATGCCAGTCCTTATATGGAAAAATATGTTCTGGAAGCGCTGTGTATGATGGGATACGCGGACGATGCTCTTGCTCGTCTGAAAGAACGGTTCTTCAAAATGATCAGTCATCCGTTCTACACCACTTTGTGGGAAGGGTGGGGGATTGGTGCCGAAGGGTACGGCGGCGGAACAACCAATCATGCCTGGAGCGGTGGTGGCCTGACCTGTCTGGCGCAGTACATTGTCGGACTTCAGCCGACCCGGCCGGCATTCCGGGAATTCCGGCTTGCTCCTCAACTTGGCTGTCTCAACGACGTTGAATTGAAGTCTGAAACAATTTATGGAAGTATTGAAATTAAATACCGCAGGCAGCCGGAATCGTTCATGGTTGAAATTATTGTCCCGGAGGGAACGGAGGGAATCTTTGGTGTGCCGCCGGAGTATTCTGTCGAAGGGTTTGAATCCGTTTCTTATGACACGGAATCCGATATTTATGCGATCCGTGACTACAGTTTCATTCCGTTAAAAACGGGACTCAATAAGTTTCAGTTTAAAAAAGCCAATTAACCCGGTCACTTCCAATTCAAACGGTCAATCACACTCATAAGAATTTTCTGAAGGTCCTTTGCCTGCTGGCGGTTAGGATGATATTCGGACGTATTGTTATTTGAGTGTGATTTTCCATAATCAGGGATAACGTCATTATTGACAAATGTAAAAATTCATAACGCAAACAAATAATCGGGCAGGGAATTTTATGAAACTGCGTAAGGACGGCGAGGATACACGGCGGAGGATTTTACAGGCGGCGGCGGCAGTGTTCGCGCAGAAGGGGTACCACAAAAGTACCAATGCAGAAATATGTGGGTTGTGTGGGGCCAATACGGCGCTGATCAATTATCATTTTCATAACAAGGAATCGCTCTATCGGCTTGCCTGGGACTTTGCCCGGGAAGAAACCCGCAAACGCTATCCGCTTCAGGCCGATGAAGCTCAAAATTTGACATCAGTAGAAAAACTTCGTTTTTTGATTGACGCTCTTATTCGACGTAACGCGGATTCGACCTGTTACGATCAGCAGATATGGCGAAAGGAACTGGCCCAACCGACAGGGTTCCTGACAGAACGGCGTTATGAAATGGTGTCACCCATTCGTCAGACATTGGGAAAAATCATCGCTGATATTTTAGGCAGCAAGACGCCGGACTCAACGATTCGGCTTTGTACCATGAGTATCATTGCCCAATGTCGGGTTCCTATTATGCCCATGTCTGGCGATTGTCCGCTTTTGATGTCCGACGTGGAACACGGCTGTATTTCCGCAACAGAGCGACCGGATTTGTCGGTGCCGTCATGCGGGAATCTTTCTTTTATCAATGTTCCTCTTGAAACCCGGATTGAACATGTCTATCGTTTCTCTTTGGGCGGTCTGCTGACGCTGCGTGAAACGAGGAACCCGTCTCATCAGAAATAAATTTTTATACTTGTCGAAAGTTCTCCGGTATTTGCAAAAGTGTTCTTCTGGAATCCCGAAAATAAAAAAAGAAAATACTGATCATGTGTTTTTCGTCTGCGGATAAAAACAGAGAAAAATCCTTTTAACGGGAGTTTGAATGTCAGGCAGAATTACAGACGCCATTACCGGTTTCCGATTTGAATGACGCAACGTCCACACCAGGGATATTAAGTTATCATGATATGTATTTTTGGAGGATACGGGATCTTTCCGGCAACGAAGGTATCTGACTGATACCACAAGGGACAATATGATACTGAACCTTGTTGCAATACGATGTTTTCGTAAGGTAGGTGAGTGCCTGAAGCGAACGGGCCGAAAGATAAGTCAAACGATCAATGAAATCGTTCCTGGCAGCAGGATAACCATCCGAATGACTGAAGGTGAGCCCCGGATGGAATGGCCAGGAATGTCTGAAAGAATGAGATGGCAACAGAAGAACGATTTACCAATCCGGTTGGACAGGGATGGTGAATCCATGATACAAACAAAAAAATCTTTCCCCGGATAGATACGCCATTTAAGCGATAATCATATACCGTGATGTAAGTTTCATTATCTAATTTAAACCTCCGATAATCACTGGAACCATGCCTGTAAGAACGGGATGATGCTTCCCGCTACAACGTCCGATAATGTTTCTTATGTTCGGTTCAGCAGTTTCGGCGAATTTTACATAACTCATTATATGATAATTGGTTACGTTCTAATTTCTGATTTTGCAATTTCACTTATTTTTTAAGTGTACGTGTATTACTTAAAATAAGTGTACGTGTTTTTTTGAAACATGGACGGGTATTAAAAAATAAGGCTATTTTGACGATTTTTTTTGTTTACTGAGCAAAAAGAGTGATTGCTATGAGTAATGAAATTTTAGATAGATTGTATGACCGCCTTGATAGAGAAAAAACTCTTTCCGGGCGTATCAGTGATAACGTTTTCGATCTTCTCCCCTGCTCTGAGCCGGATTCTTCCGTCGCGGATTCCTTCGTTTCTGAAGGTGCGTCGGAAAATCCGGCGAATTTTCCCCCCGGTGGACTAACAGGGGGGGTCAATCGTAGTTTTTCGGGTGGTTATGACGGTGGTATTGAAGTTTCCCTGTTTGGCGATTGGTTTCCTGGCGATGATGATAATTGTTCGGCCTTTTTTCGATCTCTTGAATTAGCCAAACATTCCGCACGTGAAAAAACCGGTGATTATAAATCTGGTAATGAGTTCCTCACCCTGGGCGGCCGTGAATGGGTTGTGTCACCTTACGGAACAAGTGGTTCTGTTTGTTATTCTTATCAGCTTCGTTCCGAGGGTGTAGTTTTACTTATTCACAACAACGGCAGTGATCGCATCCCTGCCCTACGTGTCAAGTATGAATTTGATAGTTTATGGGGCCGGGATCTTCAATGTGTGCATTATACTCTGTTGGAATATTTGCGTGAAATCGGATTTGTATTCAATCGTGAGGTTTTAAGCCGGATAGATTTACAAGTTACACTTAATCTTGATATTGATTTTGTTCATGAAGCTTTGTCAGATAATCGTATTGTCAGCCGTGTCAAACGTTGGACAACTGTTGTCAGTCCTCAGGGTAAACTTAAATATTTGCGTGGTGGTACTGATTTACAGATTTGTATTTACGATAAGTCTGACGAGCTTGTCAGCACTAATAAATTTGATAAGTCTGTTAAAATTTATAGTCAATTTAAGGATTTAGTTGATTTATCTTTAACCCGGGTTGAGTTTCGTTTTCGTCGTGAATCTTTGAAGGTGTTTGGTCTTAATACAATCGATGAATTTTATCGTCGTATTGCTGACGTGGTTGATTATTTAACCGGCGATTGGTTTCGTATTTTGGCCTCTTCGAAGGTTCGTGGTTGTGAATCCTCTCAGAAGATTAGTCCTGAATGGGCTTTGGTACGTAAAGCGTTCAGGTCTGTTTTTGTTCTCGATCGTTTAAAAACTGCCCCACTTCATAAAGATAATTCGGTTAAAGTTGATTATTATCCAATTTTTCGTCAGGCGTTAGGTTGTCTTTCAAGTGCTTATTCTATTGATAGATCTTCTGTTTTATCTTATGAGGAATTTTGTGAAGTTGTGTTGAAAGATATATATCGTCAGATGCCTGGTTTGTATGCGGATTATCGTCGTAAGTTAGATCTTAATCGTGTACTGAAGGGGTGCTGATGGGGGTTTATACTGCTGATATAATTAGTTTTTTTTTGGTTGGTTTCGTTTTGTACACTCTATATTATTTTTTGGGTTTGGGTGTGCGTTTTTTGTTTAATTTAACTCATTGGAGGTAAAATTATGTTTGGTTTTGTAAAGAAAAATTTGTTGACTGTTGCAGCGGTTGGGACTTCTCTTGTTGCTGTTGCTTCAAGTGCTTTTGCGGAAGGTAACAGTACTATTTCGGGGGTTCCTTCAATCGATTTGTCTCCCTCGGATGTTGTTACTGAAATTGGATCGGTTGTTGGGCCGTGGATTATTGCTGGTGTTACGATTGCAATTATGTTTATTGGTATTGCGATGGGTTGGCGTTATTTCAAGCGGCTTGGTAAGTGATTTTTTATTGATTTTTTTAGGGGGGGGTCCCCCCCCTTTTTTTTGAAAGGTTCAATATGCGATTTTTAAGGCTATTATTTTTTTTAGTTGTATTTTTATCTTCTTCGTTTTCTTTTGCGACTTTTACGAAAGAGGAATTTCAAGCCGGCCGGACTGAAAGGTATGGTTATAGTTTTTATAATAATGAGCCTGTTTATGTCGCTACAATTCATCGAGATGATTTTCAGACGATGAGTTATTCTCTTTTATCTTGTGTACGCCTTCAAACTGGAGTTGATCCTGATGACTTAGGTTTTCTTTCTAATTCGTCTGGTTATTACCGTATTTGGGATCCGGTTTCTGAAAAATGGGTTCTGCTTGTTACTGCTTCTGATGCGAGTAGCGGTCCTGAAACTCTTACAAAATTTGCTACCCGTAGTGTTCGTTCCAGGCTTCTTTTTGGATCTGATAATTTTTTTGATTTGTTTGATTATGTTTTCGCTGTTGTTCGCCCTTGGTTATTTTGGGGGGTGATACTTGGATTGTTTGTTTTATCGTCTTATTTGCTTTGGGCATTGTTTGTGAAGTTTGGTCAATCTGGTTGATGTTATGGAAGATTTGTTGTCTGAGATATATTTGGTATCTGTTTATCAGTTATTAACGCTTTGGGTTATAGTTGGTTTTATGCTGGCGAGATCATTTTTTGATAGGTGGTTTTAATATGCGGCGTTTATTTTTATTGCTTGTGCTTTTTCTTTCGGTTACAAGTCAATCTTACGCACAATCCCAGTATTACAGTAGTGTTTTACAGGCTGTTACTGTCCATTTAACTTCTTTGAATAGTGGTAACACTGTAGATAATGTTAGCACTTATTGGTCAATTGCTATTCCTGGTTCAAGTGCTCAGTATTATGCTGTTACTTATCGCGTTACATCTAGTTTACAGTCTCATTATGCTGATACTGTTTTGATTGTAGATCGTAATGCTTCAAATAATTATGCCGTTGTTTCTGGTTCTGTTTATCTTCCTTACAATCCTCAGGTATATTCATCACCGAATAGTAACGGTTATACATATGCTGGGATGTCAGGTTTTTTTGATTCGATTAAGATGCAATTTATGACCTGTTCCCTTCCCGTCTCTCCTGCTATAGCTGACTACGCTACTTATGATAGTGATGGTGGAGGTGTTACGGATTTACAAGAGTGGGTTCTTGGCACGAATCGTTTTGATGCTTCTGATGATGTTTCCGGTTCTGGCGGGGGAGAAACTGGCGGAGAAACTGGCGGAGAAACTGGCGGAGAAACTGGCGGAGAAACTGGCGGAGAAACCGGAGGAGAAACCGGAGGAGAAACCGGAGGAGAAACCGGAGGAGAAAATGGGGGTACTGGATATGCTCCTTGTACTTGTGGGGCTTGCTGCCGGTGTCGTTGTACTTGTGGTAATTATTACAGCCTTCCACTGTGTGATGGAACTTTTGCATCTTGTCCTTGTCATGGTGCTACACTTACCGGTACATTGAACGAGGTCCCGCCGCTTCAGCGTGAACAAACTTTGTATCAAACTTATGATTTACAGTCGAAGTACAATCAGTTACTTAGTGTTTTAAGACGTAAACTTGGATTAGATTTTTTTTATATTTTCGAAGGGCTTCAGGGGGATGATATGCCTGTTATCTCCATCTCATTACCTGATTATCCAGGGCTCCCTGACTATTTCGAGTATGATTTGGCGAATATTGCGGATTTTGAGTTTTGGTCTTTGTTGCGTGTTTTTTCTGATGTTGCTTTAGTTGTTTTGTTTTTTCTTGCTGTTTTTAAGTATCTTCGGACAATGTAATTATGACTACTTTGTTTAAATTTTTCTATTGGGCTTTATTTGGTTGGATCCAATGGTGTGTCAATCTCTTTATTGCTGCTTTCAATGCGATAATTGATTTTTTAGGTTGGCTTGTAACGTCTATATACAATTTATTGGTTGATTTTTTTGTTTTTTTATGGGATGGTCTACTTTCTGCGGCTATTTATTTATTGGAACTTCTTCCGGACGTTGATTACAGCAGGCATCAGAGTAAATTTGAGGATTTTTTACGTTTAGTATTACAACTTAATTCTATTCTTCCAGTAGTTGAGATTTTCAGTTTTTTTGTTTTGTTGTTGTCGTTTTATTTCGTTATTTTTGTTATTCGTACTGTTGTTAAGTTTATTCCTAGCGTAGGTTGAAAGATGAAGTCTACTTTTATTTTTTTGAAGCCAGGTTCTGATAAAACTTGTTGTTTGTATTCGATTATTAAATGTTTACACGCTTTGTATATGTCGGAACGGTTAGGGCAAGAGGTTGAAGAACATTTGTATACAAATTTATCGCTTGATATTAAAGCGTTAAATAATTATATGTCTGATCAGTATGGTCCAGATAAAGATATTGATGTTTCTAAATATATAACGGTTTTAGATCAGGATTTTTTCAGTCCTTTGGTTTCCCTTTTGGATGAACAGCCTGAACTTCATCATTTTTGTTTTTCGTACTTTGATTAAATTTATACTTGGCATTGGTTAGGGTGATTGTTATGGGGTTCAGTGTTATTTTCGGTAAACCGGGGTCTGGCAAAACTTATCATTGTGTTGGTCTTATTTCTAAAAGATTATGCGATTGGTATGAGCGGGAACGCGCCGGGCAAGAGGTTAAAGAACGTTTATATACAAATTTGCCGCTTAATATTAACGCTATAAATGATCATATGGCTGATCAGTATGGTTCAGATAAAGGTATTGATGTATCTAAATATATTATCTTGTTGGATAATGATTATTACACACCTCCTGTTCCTTTACTTGATGATTATGGTCTTCAATGCAAGGATGCTAATGGAAAATTGTTATTCAGGTATTGGTGGGATAAGTTTCCTCAAGATGCTTTTATTGTTTTGGATGAAGTCCATAAACTTTTAGGAGCTGAACTTACTGAAGTTTCGACAGCTGAGTTGGTATCTGGCCTTCGTGATTGGGTGAGTACTTATCGTCATAGCCGTCAGGATATAGTTTTTTTGACCCAGGCACCAGAGAATATACATCGCAGCGTTTTAGCTATGGCCGATAGTGGTATGATGATTACCAATCCTAAATATGGTGTTTTTCCTTTTCCTTTTAATATTCCGATGTCTGATGTTGAAGCTGTTTTGAAGGCTTTCGGAGTAACCAGGCAATATTATACCGTACAGTATGGAACTTACCGGGGAAGGTCAATCAGGTTTTCCGGGGCTATCACTCGTCATATAATGTCGCCTGTTATATATCGTTTATATCAATCTACAACTTTGGTATCAGATGGTATTGGTGGTGATAAAGTTCGTCAGTTTTCAAGTCGTTTTGCGGCGTGTTGGTGGTTTTTTCGGCGTCATGCCTGGCATCTTTCTTTGAAGTTGGCTGTTGTTATATTTTTGGCTGGCCTTTCGATTAGTCTTTTTAAGAATTTTCCTCACATTGTATTTTCTTCTGTAAAAATGGTAATGCCTAAATCTGATGTAATGGCAACAGGTTTTGATGATATTAAATCATCCTCTGATAATAAGCAAGCAAAAAATATACAAAAAACAAATGAAATTTATCAAGAAGCTCCTGTATCTGGTCCGATGGATGTATTTGTTGATGAAGATTATGAATTAAGCAAATATCCTCGGGTAACGGCATATTTTCCGGATGGATTTTATACGTCGGAAGGTAATAAATATTCTGTAGGTGATGAATTGGATTTTTTAGATGATGACAAGGAAGTTAAACATGTTGAAAAGATTGATTATAGATCGAAAAGTATTGAAGTTTCAGGCGGTTCTGTATATCCTCGTGATTTTGTCAGGGTGCAACACATCAAGATGGTTCCTCCCCTCCCCTCCTCGTCCGGAGTTTCAACACCGGCAGCGGATGGACAAACAGGTCCTGGCGTCAGGGGCGATGTACCCGGATCGGGTAATAAGTTTTACCTTTGATCATATTACAATTTTTCAGGCGGTTTCAATTCTTAACGAGCGAGAGGGACTTAACTTGTTTTATGCTCCTGAGCTTTCCGGTAATATTATTTCTTATTCTTGCGATAATCTTTGTATTGATGATGCTTTGCGTCAGATGTGTCATTTAAATGGTCTTTCTCTTTCTGTTTATGATCGATTTTATTATATAAGTGATAAATCGTCTGATGGTTTGATTACTCAAGTATATAGAATGTTTGGCGATTTCGATAATTTTAAAACTATGCTTGAATCTCTTGGTGGTGAAGATTGTAAAGTTAATTATTGTGGATCTGTTGCGGTTGTTACTGCTGATTATGCGAAGCATAAACAGATAAATGATCTTATTGAAACATTGCGTTATAACTGCAATCAGTCTTATTTAGCTGAGATTTATTTTTTACGTCTTAAACGTAAAGATTATCTTGATTTGTCTGCCGATTTGCAAACGAGAAATATTGACTTGCTTTCTGGCGGTTTTGATCTTTCTGATTTGTTTTCGGCTTATCTGCGTGCTGATTGTAATCGTGGTTCGAATACTGTAGATCAAAGGCCGGTGATCTATCTTACTGATGGACAAACTTCAGTTGTGAACGTTGGATCTGAAATTGTTCGTTCGGAACGGAGTCTTTCTTCTGAAGGTGTATCCTCGGTGACGGGATACAAGAGTTTTACAGATGGTCTTGATCTCACTTTAACACCTTACAAAATTGATTCAGATACTTTAACTTTAGATGTTTCTTTGTCGGTATCAACGTTTGATCAGTCTGATTCTGATTCTGATGTTCCCCGCTCTGATAAAACTAAAATTGAAAGTAAAGGCCAGGTTATCCGTGATGGTGCAATTGTTTATTTAGGATCTGTGGATCGTCGTGATTCGAATAAGGGATTTCGTCTTTTTGGCGGTGTGGTAAATAATAATGCTGATGTTCTTTCCGTTTGGCTCCGGGTCAGGTCGATTGAATAAAAAGGATAATGGAGGTTTTATGAAAAAAGATGAAATTTATGAAGAGCTTCGCCAGGTTTTGCATGTTTTGTGGCTTGTCGATATTGTCGATGGATCGATTTGTCCTTATCATCGCTGGTTGTTTCGACATTTTTTAAATGATGATTTTTAAAATTATGTTGGGCGGTTTCGTGTTCGGTCTCTTAGATAGTAAACAAAAAAAATATCTGGATTTATTCCAGATATTTTTTTTTAGTTTTTATCCTGGCAAGTTGACGGTGCGTCAGTTTTATCCTGGCAAGTTGACGGTGCGTCAGTTTTATCCTGGTAAGTTGACGGTGCGTCAGTTTTATCCTGGCAAGTTGACAGTGAGCCAGTTTTATCCTGGCAAGTTGACGGTGAGCCAGTTTTATCCTGGCAAGTTGACGGTGCGTCAGTTTTATCCTGGTAAGTTGACGGTGCGCCAGTTTTATCCTGGCAAGTTGACGGTGCGTCAGTTTTATCCTGGCAAGTTGACGGTGCACCAGTTTTATCCTGGCAAGTTG
>Ga0079305_1002323_pt1 | contig 17152 bp, 10 predicted proteins | sample LMS_cellobiose_e_FD_79183 | JGI IMG/M metagenome (GOLD analysis project Ga0079305, IMG submission 79183) | Rumen-fistulated moose microbial communities from Alaska, USA - LMS_cellobiose_enrichment | ecosystem: Host-associated > Mammals > Digestive system > Stomach > Rumen fluid ... | reverse complement strand
TTGATTCAAAATGATGCCTATACCCAGGCTCCGAAGATTTTCGTGCAACAGTGCTCAAGCTGTCATAATTTTGAGCCGTTTGGCGATGTTGCGGAAGTGGAGGATTTCAAATCAATCAACTGTCCGGAACCGAGTGCGCCGAATCTTTACAACTGTGTATCGCCCAACTGGATTCATGGTTATCAGGAGCTTGATAAAGTAACCACCGATGACTATTTTGGAAAAACCGCGTTTGGCGAATCCGGTTCCATGGTTGGATATTTGAAAGGACGTGTGTACGGCGGTCTGGATACCGATGACGGCATGTTCGTTTTAAATCAGAACGGTCTTATTTATTCCCTGATCGCTCCGGATGCCAGTCCGGCCTTTGATATTCTGGAATCGGCTTTTGAGGATTTGCTTGCGGATGAAGAAAATGCGGAAGCGATAGAAAATGGTGAATATGCTTCGCTCTTTAAGGCGGCGATTGCTGCCAAATTTGAGGATGAGGAGTTTATGGCCGGATTGAATCCCAGAATTCCCCAGCCTGTTTTGGAAGCCCTGAAAAGCGTCCTGATGGCGATGACAGAGGACGGGGTTTATCAGGAACTCCTGGCTGATTCCGACAACATTTCGCTGATTAAGGATGATGAAGACTATGCAACGTTCCTGACCGATACTTATCTGGCGACACTTTGCGGAAATGATGAGCCGATTGCGAAAGAGGATTTGACATACATTAACCGGCTGCGAACCGGTATTCAGGACAGTTGCCGGGAAATGGGTGAAGTCCTTTATGAAGAATCCCAGCTTGATGATGTCCGTCCGCTGGTTGATGGTGAATACGCCGGGTTACGGGCTAATGCCATTGACGATATGAAATTCCTGACCTGTACTGAATGTCACGCATTTTACGGAGTTGAAAATGATCACGCCTGTGATTTGCGCGGCTACATGTCAAAAAATTGGATCAAGGGAATTATTGCCGATCCGGGCAACGTCAAATATTATGGCGCCAAGAACGATCGGATGCCGGCATACCATCCGGCTGAAGGCGAAAAATTGCTGGACGAACGGAGTATCGAAATGCTGGCCGATTGGTTGCATGGAAACTGGTATCGCGCTCCTGAGCTGAAAACGGGAAATATCCGGTTCAGCGAATTTTTCGTTCCCAAGGATATTGCTCAGACAACCGCGAGGGACGCGGCCGAAATCCTTTATGCCGAATTACAGAAAAAAACGACGGCCTTTAATGAATTAAAGGATAAAGCGGATCAGCAGTTGAAGGAAAGAGCTGAGAAGGCGGTTGAGGATGAGGCAAACGCTCAACTGGCGATGGTTGAGAAACTGAAGAAAGAAAAAGAAGAGGCACAGGCCGCCCTTAAAGAACTGAAAGAATCGTCCGCTAAAGAGCTGGCGGAAGTGAAAACCGCTTCTGAACAGGCTCTTGCCAACGCGAAAAACGCTGTTCAAAGTGAGGCGGACAGGGTATTGACCGAAGTTCGGGACAGTGCCAATAAGGAGATTTCCGAGTTGCGTCAGAAATACGAGGAAGCGATTGCCGCGCGGGACGCTGCTTTGAAGACCCTTGCCGAAAAAGAGGCGGAAGCAAACAGTTCCGGCAATCAGAGTCCGGAACCTGCTCCGGAAAACTGAGTTTTTGATATGTCTTTACATTGATTTTCACCGTTCGTCAGATCCCGCGTGACTTCTGGGGAACGATAAAAATGGCGGCTGAAACAGAGACCAGACCAGTCACGGGAATCAATGTTGTGTATTACGGATTTAGATATTATAAAATCCAGACGATTTTCAAAACTCATTGATTAAACGTTATCCGACTGACAATCCCTTTAAACATTCTGTATGGAATGCTTCAGGGAATGTCAGTCGGTTTTTTTATTGAATTGTCCGTTTTAAACGTCCGGTTCGTCAGAGAGAATTTTAATTGGTAAGAAGGGGATGATTGCTTGTGAGGGAGAAGTCCGAACAGAATATTCCAGCTGATTTTCAAAAATAAAAGGATACAGGAGGGGGCGGTGCGCATGATAATCGTGGAGCCAAAAGATGTATCGTCGCGGCGCTGATATTAAGGTCAAACAATAAAAATAAAATAGAGAAAATAGCGCAATATAAAAAATTGAATAAATTTTTTCAATTTGTGAAAAAAAATGGAAAATAATGAAATTAACTAAAGTAACGGTTGTATTGGAACGATACAAGAAAACAGGTAATAAGTTTTTTGAGTAGTTTTGTGTACCGAATCAAAATTAACCAGATCTTTTCAAAAATTATTAAAACCAGTCGGTTCAGGAGTATCCTGAGATGAAAACTTTCGCGAATTTCGCCTGTTATTCTTTTTTGTTTTCCCTGTTTATCCTTGTCACGGCAGGGTGCGTGACCGATAAAGTCAAGGGGTATCCTGACGCGGAGATGATATCGTCAAACGATCCCATTGTTCTTAATGACATGGAACGGAGAAAACAGGAAAGGGAATTGGAGAAAGACCATTCCGGTAACGAGGTTCGAATTGCCGGACTGGGGGAATTTAAAGTCAAGGATCTGACCAGTTATAAATTGGCGTCAACAGTACCGAAAAAACCTGCCGAGATACTTGCCAAAGCAGATTTTTTATATGAAAACGCAAAGTACAATGACGCGGAAAACGCTTATAAAGAATATTTAACGATGGTGGAAAACGGAGGAACTCTTGAGTTGATCGCGCATGTTCATCATCGGCTGGGATGTATTTTCAAAAGACGAATGTGTTACGCGGAGGCTGCCGCGGAATTTCAGATTGCGATTACAAAGAGTCCGAATAACGCTGAATATTTGTTTGATTATGCTCAGTTGCATTATACGATGAAGGATTACCAGGCGGCAAACACTTTGTTTACCAAAGTTTTGGCATTACAACCGGACTATCCGGAAGTGTCGCTGTTTATTCAGAAATGCCGGATCAATGGTAATGGAGCGGCGCCGGCGCAAACTCTGACACAATCGCCGCAAACCCGGGTTCAGTCTGATCCGAACATGGGACAGACAGCAGAAAAGGGACAGACCACTGATCTGGTGAATGGTTCGAGTACCAGCAGTCAGGCTTTAATTCCAGTGGTAAGTCAGGTACAGAACGATTCCATACAAAATAATTCAGTTCCGGCGAATACGGCGTTTACTGTCAATACTCCGGAACCGGCGAAACAACCGCAGGCCGGCACAAAAGGTACGACGGTTTCCAATGTGTTGACCAGTGTTTTCAATGGAGGAAGTCTTGGTTATGTTCCGGGTCAGAGCAGTCAAATACCTGTCGTTCAGAATGATAATTCAGATGAAATTTTCTTTGAGGAGAACGAACCGCAGGAAGCGACGCCGACCGATTTGGGAAATCCGGTGGAAAGCATATCCGGAAGTTTGGGCGAAATCACCTTGAAGTCAATGCATCCGGTGCAACGGCCCGTTTTGGGGGACGGGACAGATCATGAAAAACTTCCGTCTCAGCTCCTGATTCCCGCGCTTAACCGTTATCTGTCGAACAGTGATTCAGTGAAGGAATCGTCAATTATTCCGGAATCGCCGGATGCGCTGGCGAATCATACTGAAACGGATAACTTGGGAATGTCAGAAACAGTGTTCGTTGGGAATATGAACCGGAACGGATCCGTTGTTACAGAGCAACCGTTGATATCGGCTGATATGACGACACCTGACGTTACGAGGGAGAGCGTGAGCACAGACCGACTGGTTTATGATCCACAGGAGTTGTTTTGTATTCGCGTTGTTGAAGCGCCGGTCAGCGGGGTACCTTCGCGGGAAAACAGTGCATTTCCTGAAATCCCCTCGGTTTCCCTGATAACAACGGCACCGCTTCAGCCGGCTGCGGTTGCTTGGAATTTTGTTCCGAACACTACGGAGTTTATGAACAGTGAAACCGGTGAAACAGTGGATTTTTCCGATCCGGAATGTGGTTTTACTTCAACGTTTCCGGATAGTTACAGGGATATCGGAACGATGTCGTCGAATATGACGTCGGTAAATACAGCGGTTGGGTATTCCGACAGTAACGGGAATACTGTCGTCTATGTCGACAGGCCGGAAGTGTCGGACCGTGTACCGGTATCCGCTCCGGATTATCGGGTTGTTGCGGCGCCCGGTTATTGGAATAACAACACAATGGACAATGTGATAACCGGGAAGGACCCCGCGGTGACATATTCCGGTAATTGGGGATATTCTGCCGGAGAAAACGAAGGGTTTGCCTCATCCGGCAATGGAATAACAGGCAGTGTCCCTGCGTCGGGATTTCCTGTGATATCGCAGTCAGAACCGGTTCAAACCGATGGCCTTGCTTTTTCTGATAGTATGATGACAATTCCTGCCGACTCCCCTCTGATCGCGGGAAATTCGGCGGACAGCGGTTATCATCTGGTGGCGGCGGGAACGGATAACCGACCTCGACGATCAGCCAGCGAAAGTATTCAGGAGGCAATCAAGGCGGGAGCGAAAGTGACCGAACTGGACGCTTCGGAATATCGAAAAGCGTTGCGGGAGGCCGGTACCCAGGCAGCGGCAACCAAAAACCAGGTAACGCAAACAATGAAGTAAAAATATGTTGCGTTGAATATTGTATAAAATCGCTGAACATTTTGGAAATCCCTCTGATTTTTCGTTTCATTCTTTGAGATGGGTGAAAATCGGGGGGATTTTTGTATAATAAGGAAACGCCAACAGGAAATATCAGGAACACCCCGTCTGACTTTATTTAATTTTGCTGTTGGATCATTGATCAAAAACCGGTAATCCCGAATTTTTGGAACAGGACATAATAAAAATAAAATAACCGGACAAAAGTGTTTATTCAGGAATCAGGACATGGAAAATCTTTTGGAAGCGACACGAAATCGAATTGAAAATGCGTTAAAAATCAGCAGCGATACCCGACATGTGGTTATCAATCGCGGAATTTTGAATCAGACCGGTGAACTGTTCAGAAAGGCGTTTGGCGGAAAATCCGCGGTACTGGTAACGGATCTCAACCTTTATGAGCTGTACGGCAAATCTTTATGGGAGATGCTCCGGGCCGAAGGAAAAACACGACTGGAAGAACCTATTATCTTTCCGGAACGAACCATGCACGCGGAAATGAAACATATTGATTTTCTCAAAACGCGACTGGCGGCGATCGAGGCGGTTCCGGTTGCATTTGGATCCGGGACGGTCAACGATCTGACAAAGTATTCATCGTCACTTTGTGACCGGCCCTATATGGTTGTTGGGACTGCGGCGTCCATGGACGGTTATACATCCTTTGGAGCGTCCATTGAGTATCAGTCTTATAAACAAACGTTTAGCTGTCCGGCTCCTTACGCGGTGCTGATTGATCTGGAAATCATCGAAAAGGCCCCGCTGGCGATGAATGCGTCCGGATACGCGGATCTGGCCGCGAAAATTCCCGCCGGCGCCGACTGGATTCTTGCTGATTTTATCGGAACGGAACCGATTGACCGTCCTGCCTGGGATCTTGTTCAAGTGCCGCTTCGGGACTGGATGAAAACCGCCGCCGGAATTCCGCGTCGTGACCCGGCGGCACTCCTTGCGCTGATTGAGGGCCTGATTATGAGCGGACTGGCCATGCAAAAAGCAAAGTCATCGAGAACGGCGTCCGGGGCGGAACATTTATTTAGTCATCTTTGGGACAATCAGCATCATGAATACAACGGCATTGCGCCGTCACACGGGTTTAAAGTGGGGATTGGGACGATTACGACATCCGCGCTTTACGATCAAATTCTGACGTTGGATTCTTCTGTTTTTGATAAAGCGCTGGAAACGCTTACTGACCGGTTTCCGGATTGGAATCAGATTGAACGGAAGGTTCGTTGTTCCTTTACGGAGCCGGGTTTGATCGATAACGCCCTGAAACAGTGCCGCTTAAAATATGTCGATCAGACTGAGTGCCGGCGACGTTTGACGTTGTACCGGGAACATTGGAACGAGCTGCGGAAACAGTTAAGAGAGCAGTGTATGACGGCAGCCGGAATTCAAAAACTGATTGCCGAATGCGGCGCTCCGTCCCGACCGGAAGAAATCGGGATTGATCGTACCCGGCTCCGCAAAAGCTGTGAGCTTGCCCAACTGATACGCTGCCGATACAATATTCTGGACTGGCTCCTTGAAACCGGACAGTGGGACGAGCAGATAAATCAGCTTTTTATCCGGGGATTTTGGGCATAATAAACAGGATACCCGGCGGTCATTGATTCGTTTTATATTATTGAGCGATAAACAATGATAATGTCGTAATACTGGAAGCATTAACGTGACATGCCTTTTCAGAACAGCATTTCCAAGGGAGGCTGACGGCATCTGTCTTCTGTCCCGTTGTTTCGAAACATCCGGATGACACTGTTGTCCTCACTGATTTTACCGGGGACGGCGCCGACAGTATCAGGCATCTTTCCCGGTTTGCGTTCTTGAGGCGGTTATTGAGCGGGATTTTTCAAAATCCAGCGGATTTTTTAAACTTTGTTCGGCTTTTTGGGAATTGATACTTGAAATTGATTTTCGGATGCCTTACAATTCTGGTTGTCCTTTGATTTATGCTTCCGGCGGGATGATTTTGAAAATTCTGGCGGAATCGTAGATTTTGTCTGTTTCCTTCCTTAACAATATAACAAGATTGTGTGTTTAACGATGAGAAAGATTTCAGGTTTATTGGTTCTGTTGGCAACGTTGACTCTTACGATCTCTTCTGTTTCCGCTCAGGAAATGAATCAACTGACAGACGCGGAAAAGCAGTTGGGGTTTGAGCTTCTGTTTGACGGTAAAACATTGAGTACCGATCATTGGCAACGGGATATTGCGGGATATCCGGTAACGGATCATGGCACGTTTGTCTGTAAAGAAGGAGGTCAGCTTCTGACGCTTAAAGAATACGATAACTTTGTATTCCGGTTTGAATTCAAGCTTCCGCCCCGGGGAAATAATGGAGTTGGTATCCGAACGCCGAAAGACGGTCGCGACGCCGCTTATGACGGGATGGAAATCCAGATTTTGGGCGAAGATTACACCGAGGCGGCTCCCTGGCAGAAACACGGTTCCATTTATGGTGTTGTCCCGGCTAAAACCGGAGCGTTAAAGCCAACCGGTGAATGGAATACCGAGGAAATCATTGCCAACGGCCCGCAAATCACAGTGATCGTTAATGGTAAAACTATTGTCGACGCCGATATTACAGACGCTAAACCGATTCATGACGCGGAACATCCCGGTTTACATAACGTGTCCGGATGTATTGGGTTCCTGGGACATGGCGATCCGGTTGAATTCCGTAATGTCCGTGTTTTGAGAATCAATGGTGATGAGGATCTCCAAAAAATTCGGGATGCGGAGAAATAATGGCTATTCTGTTTGAAAATATTTATATCTGGATTGCTCTTGGCGCTGTTTTTTTGCTTTGCGCGTTTGCTCTCTATCGGGCAACGGCGAATTACAGCGTCCTGAGTACCTGCCTTGTTCTGGCTGTGATTTCCTGGGGACTGGGGGTTGTTCTGGTTTATTATGTCAAAACCGACAGAAAGGAAATTCGGCACACGGTTCAGGGATTGGCTGACGCGATTGCTGAAAACGATCTGGAAAAGGTTTTGAGCTATGTTGCGGAGGACGCTGTGAAAACCCGTCAACTGGCGCAATATCATCTCGAATTGGCAACTATTGAATGGACCAAGGTACGGGATTTTAAGATTGTGAACATCAACTATTATACCGCGCCGCCTACAGCAACGGTTTCTTTTCGCGGATCCGTCAGCGGTAACGCCGGTGTTTCAGGAGTCCTTGAAACCCAATTTACCGTTGTCGTCAATTTTACTGAAGTGGGATTGGTCAAAGAATCTGATAATAAATGGCGGGTGACGGATCGTTGCGTCTTTGATTATCCCGGATATCAGAGCAATCCGTAATAAGGATAATAAACCGTAATGAAGATAATTTGTTCTTTTGATGGAAGCCCGGAATATTTGACGGGACCTGACAGGAGACGGTTGGTCAATATGAATTGACCAACCGCCTGACACGCTATAAAACCCGTTTTTTTATAGCGGCCTTTTAGCGATTTTCCGTCAGGTTGGAATAGAAGTCGAAACAACCGATTCCATCGTTCACGGCGGAGTGAACATCATTCCTGTTTCGATCGTTTTCGTTAAAACCAAAATTTTAACGAGGGTAAAATGTCTTCGGGTTATTTTGTCAAAACGATTTTGCCCTGTTGAGTACGAATGCCGGCATGTCGAAACGCTTTTTTGCAGGGGTGTTAAATTTCCGTTATTAAATTCCGACATGTCGACGGTAATACGTTGCCAATGTTTAAACGTGACGACGACTCATTTTATTTCTTTTCCAAAGCCGCCTTGATTTCATTTCGATCGATAAAACCATCGTTATTGGTATCAAAAGCCGGGATTTTTTCGACGAGCCTGGCAATGTCCACTTTACCATCTTCCGTCATAATGTCGGCTTTCATTGTTTCGAACAATTTGTATTCGATTCCACCCCGATGTTTCCCTTGAGAGGGGGCACCCTCAGGACGGGGACCGGAAACCGGTCTTTTCTTTCCGGCTTTGTCAACTCTCGGTCGATTTTTCCCGGGGGTGCCGGGGCGGGGACCGAAAGCGGGACCGTTAAACGGAGCCCCGAAAGCGGGTTTTAAGGTTTTCATTTCGTCCTGATCAACAATACCGTCGTTGTTGGCGTCAGCCTTTTTGAAGTTTTCCTTCATTGGTTCCGGCATTTTTTCCGGTAGTTTGGACAAATCAATGTTGCCGTCCTCCGTAATAAATTCCGGTTTGGGGAAATTGCCCGGCTCAGCACCCGGTCTGTTTCGAGGACCGCCGGGGCGGGGGCCGAAAGCGGGACCGTTAAACGGAGCCCCGAACGCGGGACCGCCGGGACGGGGACCGAAAACGGGTTTCAAGGTTTTCATTTCGTCCTGATCAACAATACCGTCGTTGTTGGCGTCAGCCTTTTTGAAGTTTTCCTTCATTGGTTCCGGCATTTTTTCCGGTAGTTTGGACAAATCAATGTTACCGTCCTCCGTGATAAATTCCGGTTTGGGGAATTTATCCGGAGAATCCTGGTTTGCCGGAGAATCCTGGGCATAACTGGCTGATACGGTCAGTAAGACTGCCAAAAAAGTAACGATCCAAATTTTTCTGCTCATGTTTGCTCTCCTGACTTTTGGTGTTTATCCGTGTTCATACAGTGAAATTGATCGATTTCGATGAGAGTTCCGGTTCGGTTAATTTCCGGGATAACACGGAAAATTATCGTAATGTACTCAATTCAGAAGTTGAAGTTAAAAACCGTCGGTTATAAGTGTTAAACCCATGAGCCTTTTTAAAGTGTCGAAGAAAATAATTTTTTGGAAATATTTTATTTTTCGTATAAAAAGCTTTGATATACCTTGTTTTATATTTTGCCGGGTTTATGGAAATCACCTTTGACAGGTAATTTCAAAATGATGGATAATTTTTAAAATTTTATGAGAAACGTTTGTTACATATCAACGTATCATTGAGAAGACGGAGAATGATTTTGCCGATAAAAATGTATCAGGGATAATCAATACTATCTCTTGTCAATATGTTTATTGTATTGTAAAATAAAAGGAATATTATGTTCCAATGGTTCATTTTGGCAGGAGAAGTTGTATTCTGCGGATAAAATGTAATTCCAGGTTTTCAGCAGACCGATACCGAAATAAGTTGAATTCTGGTGATGGATCATTTAATCTTCCATAAAGGTAAGTAATATAGAGAATATAATTATGAGTAGTTTCTCTGATTTAAGGGTTCTTTATAACCTGACATTTCGACCGGTTCGGGGCAAAAATCACGCGGATCGTTTGGAAAGTTTTTATGGAAATCAGGCGGATGCTTACGATAGTTTCCGGAAACGGTTTTTAACAGGCCGGGAAGAACTTTGGCATAAAATTGGAGTGACCCAGGATGCCGTTTGGGCGGATATGGGAGGCGGTACCGGATTCAATCTTCAGTTTTTTGGTGATGATATAGCGAAACTGAAGAAAGTATATGTGGTTGATCTTGCCAGTTCGCTTCTGAAAATGGCCGATGATAAAATCAAAAATAATCATTGGACGAATGTTGAAACGGTTAATGCGGATGCAACGATCTGGGAGCCAGCTGAAGGATTGGTTGATGTTGTCACTTTTTCCTACTCTTTAACAATGATTCCCGACTGGTTTACCGCTATTGATCATGCCTATAAAATTCTGAAGCCGGGCGGTAAAATTGGTGTGGTCGATTTTTATATCTCCCGAAAATTTCCGACCGGATGTAAAAAACGTCATGGCTGGCTGACCCGTTCTTTCTGGCCGGCGTGGTTTTCCTGTGATAATATTTATCCTTCCTGTGATCATGTCCCTTATTTATCGCGGAAATTTCAGGAAGTTGAGTTTATCGAACGGGAAGACCCCATTCCCTATTTCCCCATTTTCTGGTGGAAAATGCCCCGTTTTGTGTTTATTGGCAAAAAACCTGAGTGATGGACCGAACGTTCCGGTTTGGTTTTTTCTATTTTATTTCAGTAAAACAATAAAAACCCTGTTATATGCTGGGCTCCCGATTTTGTATGTAATGGATGTCAATTTGTTTCAGGAGCAACAGAAGCGTTTAAAACAGGGTACTGTTGTATTCTTATAGTTAAGGATTGAATGAAAGATGGTCAGAATTGCGATTTTGGGAGCAACCGGATATACGGCGCTTGAACTGTTGAAGCTTTTGATACGGCATCCGGAAGCGGAAATTGTTGCGTTGACAAGTCGGGAAAACACGCAGCCGGTCGATCTGGTTCATCCTTCGTTGACCGGGGAAATTTCATTAAGGCTCGAAAATTCCACTCCACAAGAGATTTTAGAACGTGGCGTCGATTGTGTTTTCAGTTGTCTGCCGCATACCGCGACCGCGGCGGTTGCCCCTGCTTTTCTGGACGGAGGAGCAAAGGTTATTGATTTTGGCGCTGACTACCGGCTCGATTCCGCTGAAGTCTTTCAGAAGTGGTATGGGGTTGAGCATCCGGACGCGGAGCGACTTCCCCGGGTTCCTTATGGTTTGCCGGAACTGTTTCGGGCCGAAATTTTAAAGTCGAATATCGTCGCGAATCCGGGATGTTATCCGACCTCCGCCATTTTACCGCTTGCTCCAATTCTTCGGGCAGGGTACATTGAACCAACGGATATTATTATTGATTCCAAAAGCGGGGTGTCGGGCGCCGGGCGTAAACCGTCTTTGAAGAATCTGTATCCCGAATGTAATGAGGCGATTTCCGCTTACGGGATTGGAACACATCGCCACACTCCGGAAATCGAATTGATTATTTCCAAGTTTGCCGGTCAGGATGCAAAAATCCTTTTCACACCTCATTTAACGCCCATGGATCGCGGAATTTTGACTACGGCCTACTCCCGAATCAAAAAGCCGGGGTTAACTCAGGATGATGTGTTGAATCTGTTGCGGAAACAATATGAAAACGAGCCGTTTGTCCGGATTGTGGAAGCTCCGCCGACTACAAAAGACGTTATTCATACCAATCGTTGTCATATTACGGCGCGTGTTCTTGGCGATCGACTGGTCACCATTTCGGTTATCGATAACCTGATCAAAGGGGCGTCAGGAGCCGCGGTTCAGAACTTTAACCTGCTTTTTGGGTATCCGGAAGAAACGGCGCTGAAATGAGGATTTTGTGCCGGATTGAATATACAGTTTGAAAAATTGACAGAATTCAATTTGCTGGAAATTCTGTCATGAGCATGAAACAGAAAACCGGAAAGTTCCATTTATTGATGAAGAACTTTCCGGTTTCGTTTTGTATTCCGGCAAAATATGTTATTCCGGCGGAATATGTTTATTATTGTCTGGACAAAATCTCAGTCACAGAGTTGAAGAATTTCATAGACTTCTTTTTCGCCAATGTTGGCCCGATCGCCAAGTTTGACACCTCGGTCGCCAATCATTTTCGCGGCGGCCCGGCAAACTTCATCCGTAACGCCGTATTCGGCGCGAGTCGCCTTAATGCCAACGGATTCAAAGAATTTCTTGGTGGCGGCGATTGTTTCGTCAATAATCTGATCCGGATCGTCGCCGGTGATTCCCCAAACCCGTTTCCCGAACTGAATCAGTTTTTCGCCTTTTTCCTTTCGCTGATATTTCCAAAGGGCGGGAAGCACAAGCGCGAGAGTCCGGCCATGATCCGTTCCTGTTTGCGCGGTCAGTTCATGACCAATCCCGTGGGTTGCCCAGCACTGAACAGTTCCGACATTGAGCCAGCCATTTAACGCCTGGGTCGCCATCCAGAAAATATTGGCGCGGGCATCATAATCATTCGGATTGGCGATCACTTTGGGAGCTTCATCGAGCAGCGCGAGCAGCAGGGCTTCCGCCTGCCGATCCTGAAGCGGCTCATTGACGGGATGCGTGATGTATTGCTCAACAACATGAACGAAGGTATCGACAATACCGTTAGCCGTTTGACGGGGAGGAAGCGAGAAGGTTGTTTCCGGGTCGATAATCGAGAATCGGGGGAATACAAGCGGCGAGTAAAGAGCCAGTTTTTGGTTCTTTTCGGCACGGGAAATAACCGCGAACGCATTCATTTCAGAACCGGTTGCCGGCAAGGTAATGATGGACGCCAGCGGAACGGCATCCTTGATGGGGGCTCCTTTTTCAAGAATGTCCCAGGGCTCATCCCCATCGTATTTAATGGCGGAGGCGATAAATTTGGTTCCGTCCAGCGTGGAACCGCCGCCCACAGCGAGAAGCAAATCGACATTTTCCTTTTTTCCAAGTTCAACGGCTTTCATCAGTGTCGCGTACTGAGGATTCGGTTCGATTCCGTGAAATTCGACAACATTATACCCGGCAAGCGCTTTTTTTACCTGATCGTAAACACCGTTTTTGAAAATGGAACCGCCGCCGCAGGTAATCATGATTTTTGTGCCGGCAGGAATCAGTTCCGGTAACCTGGCGATTTGACCTTTGCCGAAGACAATCTTAACCGGATTAAAATATTCAAAGTTATTCATCGAAAATCCTTTCCTCACGTATCGGTGAACGGACTGGCTGGTTGGTGTCACTGTTGAAACCGTCCGACTGTTTCTGATGCCTGTCCGTCAATTTAATTTTATTGGAAGTATTATAAAAATTAATGTCAAAATACTTTTGGTTTTTAATTCAGTAACTGAAATTACCGTGGAAATTTGACAGAGTGATTTTAAAAATTCCAAAAGTTTTCTGAAATTTTATAGGTTTCGTTCTGAAATCACAAGATGTTTTTTCAGTATAATATCAAAAAATTTTCAATTTTGTCATCAGGCCGTTTTATGAAATCTGTTTTTTATCGGAGATTTTTGACCTGATGTCCACGAGAGTGCCGGTATCCGCTGCGTCTTGTTTTCAGAGGCTGTTTCACGGGAGGTTCGGGGAATATGGCCGGAAAAACGGGCGAAGGAACGGAGTGGTACAACACGGTGGAAAAGAGTTGCTTTCCTTTTAAAAATTTCAAATAAAAAAGAGAAAAAACTTGACTTCCCATTTTGGATTCATTAGAATAAATCCTGAGTTTATTGAATTGAGGTTATGACCGCATTTTCTGAACTGAGATTTTATACCGACCTGTTTTGATAGTTTGGTTCTGTTATTTTCAAATTCCTTTAAAGAACATTTGATCATATATATCAGTATCAAGTATCGTTTACCCCTCTTAACAGTAATAAATATTGGAGAATTCTTTATGAAAATCAAGAGTATTTCCCGTCGAGATTTTGTAAAAAGCAGCGCTTTGGCAACGGCTGCCGCGATTCCGGCCATGTCGCTTTCCACTCCGAAGGTTCATGCCGGCGAAGACAACACCATTAAACTGGCCTGGATTGGTTGCGGTGGTCGTGGAAGCGGGGCGGTTCGCCAGGCGATTGACGGGGCGAAGAATGCCGGACTGAACCCGAAACTCTGGGCTGTTTCCGATGCGTTCAAAGATCGCGCGTTCAATGCTGTTCAAAGTGTGATTGATACTCACGGGGAAGATGTCGTGGACTGCCCGGCGGATCGTACATTTTATGATCTGGACGGCTACAAAAAGGCGATTGACTGCCTGGGTGATGGCGACGTTGCTCTGCTGACCACGCCTCAGGGATTCCGCCCGCTCCATTTTGAGTATGTTGTCAACAAGAAGGAAATGATCAACGTTTTCTGCGAAAAACCGTTGGGCGTTGATATTCCCGGCCTGAAACGAATTAAAGCTGCCAATGAAATCGCAAAGAAAAAGGGAATTCAGGTTGGTGTCGGTCTGAACAATCGTCATTATTACCGGACCGCGGATACCGTTAAAGCGATTCAGGACGGTATGTTGGGGGATATTGTGACTCTGTGGGTTTATCGTCTTCAGGGACCGCATCGCCTCAGCCCGCGAGAGAACTGGACTCCGCTTCAGCATCAACTGCGAAATATCTTCTGTTTCGACTGGACGAGCGGCGGTTTTATTGTCGACGCTTTGATTCATAATATTGATATTTGCTGCTGGTGCAAACAGGACTGGCCGATCAAGGCGATTGGATATGGCGGCCGACTTGGCGATGGTAACGGCGAGTTCCGTCCTGACAAAGATCAGCTCATTGACTGCGGCGGTATTGAATACACCTTTGCCGATGGTCGTCGTCTCATGCTGCAGACCCGAACACAGCCGAACTGCTGGAACTTCTTTGAAGCGAATGTTCAGGGAACCAAAGGGTGCAGCGAACTTGGCGAGGGGGTCGGCGAACCGGGGATTTATGAAGGGTATGACATGTTGACCCCGAATCGTAAACTGATCTGGAAGTCGGAAGCGGAAGCCAACAACTCCTATCAGACGGAACATGACGAGCTGTTTGAGGCGATTCGTGACAATAAACCGTGGAATGAAATTGAATACGGCGTGAACGCGACCTTTACCGCGATTCTGGGACGTACCGCGATGTTTACCGGTCAGGAAATCTTTGCCAAGGATGTTTGGGAATCGACCAAATCCTTCTGTCCTGATATTGATAATCTGACGATTGACAGCGAGTCTCCCTGCATGCCTGACGCCAATGGTAATTACTGGATCCCGCAGCCGGGCGTGACCAAATTTGAATGATTTCTGTTGATTTCTTAAATCTTTCGGAATTTGTCCGCTGAATTTATTTTACAGGCATAAACGAAATTTCCCCCACATCAGGGACCCCACCTCCCATTAAGTCCCTGATTCGGTTTTTATGTTTCGCTTATGCCTGTTTTTTATGGATTGCTGTCTTTCTGTTCCGTGATTTTTTCAAAACAGTTTGCGGCATTTTCTAAAATTGATTTTCAACATAAAAGTTTATTTTCAGAATAAGAGGCGGATTCAGATAGTTGATAAAATCCGGATTTTTAGGAAATGGGGGGTAACGTTGCCTGGGGAAAATGATATAAAAATGATATATTAAATATCTTATTGAAAATTTTATGTCACCTAGTCTTATTTTGATATTAGTAACCTGTCTGCCGTTAAGGAGTGTCTCCCATGAAACGTAAGGTATTCAGTTTTTGTGTTCTCTGTTTTTGCCTGTTAATTCTGACTGGTTGTTCCGGCCGGGTAAAGTTTTCCGGTCGCGTAACGTATGAGGACGGAACCCCTTTAACGATTGGCGATGTCTATTTTACCAACGAAACTTATATGGCTCATGGTTCAATAGACAAGGACGGTTATTATTATCTGACGTCCTATAATCCGGGCGACGGCATTGTTCCCGGTGATTATCAGGTTTATATTACCAATACGTTATTATTTGGTGAGCCTGAAGAAGAGGAACAGGAGGATACCGGAACAGGTAAACTGCCGAACCTTATGACCACTGTTGCAACGGTGGATCCTGTTTTCGCTGATCCTGTCGCCAGTGGCCTGAAATGCACCATCAAAGGTTCCGGAACTTATGATATTACGGTTTATCGTCCTGGTGAAGTACCGGAACAGCATTGGACCGTATTGGGATTTTCCGTCATCAACGAGACGGATAATCCGGTAATAGATCCCGGGATATTGTAAGAAGGAGATATAAAAACAGACAGGAAGTCGATCCTGTCTGTTTGATATTTTTTACCGGAAAAGTTCCGGTCGCGTTGCTTTTTTACTCTGACTCGTCTTTGCGTTAATTTAAGTCAGGCGAACGGAAAATCACGGTTTTTTGAGGTTGCTCACTTGTTTTTTGGCTGTTTCCCGTCATATTCGTTTCTTTTGCCTGGGAAACGGTATTCATGGCCACCACAGCGGGCGTTGATTCTGATGACGGAGTCGTCGCCGGTTGCCAACCGCTGTTAAGAGCCATTGGCTTTTGAGCTTGTTTCTGATTCTGCGGTTTTATTGTTTTGGCGTCGGTTCCTGTATCGAGAGCGGCCCAGTTAGCGTCGGAGCTGTCTGATGATTTGACGGTTTCCGTTTCGGTATCGATACTGAACGAATCATCCGAAGGGAGAATTAACAGGGGCGCCGAATCAAAATCAGTGTTATTAACCGTTTCCAGTTCCTGAATTTTAATGGCTTTTTCCTGATTTGCCGTTGTTGGAAGCGCCGACGGTAAAACAGAGGGAATACGCTGAGGTTTCCGGACTGATTTACGGGATGTGTCAGGAACAGGCAACAGGGAACTGAAATCCTCGCTGTCCTGTTCTTCCTCGCTGCTCAATATCGATAAGGGGGCCGGGCTTTCTGTTGTTCCTTCTGTCAGGTTGTCAGTATCAGGTTCAAACATTTCAGTCGTCAGAAACGTTGTATTTTCCGAAGCGGAAATTTTTGAGGATGATACAAACGAACCGGTGTTTTCCGGAAACGGTTCTTCTTTCATTGCGTTCAGCGGTATGTTGACTTCCTGGTCCTGCTCGGTTGAAAGTAGGGTGGTGTTTTCTGTAGTCAAATCGTTGTTTAAACTGAATTCCGGGGTGTCATTGTTTAAACCGAATTCCGGTATATCCTTTGTCGGGTGAATGTTTTTTATGGATGACGCCGACATTTCCATCCAGGATGAATCCTGATAAGGAGACGTCTCCTGCCGGATCGGAGCTGGCTGTGATACGACTGTATCGCTCATTGCATTGTTCATGGGCTGGTTTGCCGGCATTGT
>Ga0079305_1002318_pt1 | contig 17192 bp, 16 predicted proteins | sample LMS_cellobiose_e_FD_79183 | JGI IMG/M metagenome (GOLD analysis project Ga0079305, IMG submission 79183) | Rumen-fistulated moose microbial communities from Alaska, USA - LMS_cellobiose_enrichment | ecosystem: Host-associated > Mammals > Digestive system > Stomach > Rumen fluid ... | reverse complement strand
TACGGCATCGAGGTCTCAAAGCTCGCGGGCATCCCGGAGTCGATAATCAAACGGGCGCACGAGATACTCCGGCAGCTCGAGCAGGGCGGTGAGGTGCCTCCCGCGGGTACAAAGGCGAAGGAACGGCGGGCTGACGAATACCAGATGACCCTCGCGGCCTCGATGGGCAGCGAGGTGGAGGAAAAGCTGAAAACACTCGACCTCAATACGGTGACGCCGCTGGAGGCGCTCAACCTGCTGTACCAGCTCAAGGGAATGATAAACTGAACGTGAACGGAAAAAGGGGGCGACGGCCTTGGGAGTAATAAACATTCTGGATAAGCATACTGCTGAGCTTATCGCCGCTGGCGAGGTCGTCGAGCGCCCCGCGTCGATAGTCAAGGAGCTGCTGGAGAACAGCATCGACGCCGGAGCCGACTCGGTGACGGTGGAGATCAAGAACGGCGGGATAAGTTTCATCCGCGTCACGGACAACGGATCGGGCATCCTGCACGAGGACGTGCGCAGCGCATTCAAGAGCCACGCCACAAGTAAGATATCAAACGGCGCCGATCTCGACAGCATCGGCACGCTCGGCTTTCGCGGCGAGGCGCTCGCCTCAATCGCGGCGGTGGCGAAGGTTGAGCTGCTGACGCGCTGCAAAAACGACGAAGAGGGAGTGCGCTATGCTATCGAGGGCGGCGAGGAGACCGCGTTCGAGCCCTCCGGTTGTCCCGCCGGCACAACGATAATAGTGCGCGACATCTTCTATAACACCCCGGCGCGCATGAAGTTCCTCAAAAAAGACGTCTCGGAGGCCAACGCGGTGGCCATCGTGGTTGATAAGCTTGCGCTGTCGCATCCGGAGCTGACCTTCAGGTTCATCCGTGACGGGGAGCTGCGGCTGCTCACGCCGGGCAACGGCGATCTTCGCTCAGTGATATATGAGGTGTTCGACCGGGATTTTTCATCGAATCTCCTGCCCGTCGATTACGAATACGGCGGGATGAAGGTATACGGCTTTATATCGAAGCCGACGGCGGCGCGCTCCAGCCGGACGCTGCAGAATTTCTTCATAAACGGGCGGTATGTCCGCCCGCGCACCTGCTCGGCGGCGATCGAGGAGGCATGCAAGGGCTCGATCATGACCGGCAAGTTCCCGGCCTGCGTTCTGTTTTTGTCTATGCCGCCCGCTTCCGTGGACGTCAACGTCCATCCGGCAAAGCTGGAGGTGCGCTTCCACAGCGAGCATGATGTGTTTGAGGCTGTCTATTATTCTGTCCGGCAGGCGCTCAGCGCCGGAGAGGTCAGTCCGCTTCGGGCGGAGCAGACCGTGCATCAGAGCATTGGAAATCCGTATTCGCTCAAGCCGGACGCGCCTGCGCAAAGGCAGACGCTGTTTGAAAGTCCTGTCGGAGTCTCTGTCGAGCGGCCGGATCCGCAGAGCTTCTGGGAGCGCAGGAACGCCGTGCCAGAAAACACGAAAAAAAAGCCGGATTTCTGGCAGAGCGTATCATACAGGAACACAGCGAGCGCTCTGGGCGCCAAAAAAGAGCAAGCGGCGGTGCAGCAGCCGATGCGCGTCAGCGTATCGGACGACGAGTTTGCACCGGTAAATATAGCCCCTCTGCAGCGGCTGGAGCCGATGCCCCAAAAGCCTTCCGGCAGGGCGGAGACGATCACATCCGAAAAGCCCACGGTGCAGAAAAAACCGCAGGACAGCACCGGATCTGCCGGCGGCGCGGCGACCTTCACGGCGCATGAGGAAGTGCAGGCGCGCGGGAGGATCATCGGCGAGCTGTTCGACACCTATATCCTGATCGAGGCCGAGGGCGAGCTGCTGATGGTGGACAAGCACGCGGCGCATGAGCGCTATATATACGAGCAGCTCAAGGCGGGCGGCGAGGGGATGGAGTCCCAGCTCCTGCTCACACCGGAGCCAGTCACCCTGTCGCGCGAGGAGCACCTTGCGCTGATGAATGGGCTGGAGGCGGTCACTGCCGGCGGCTTCGAGATAGACGACTTCGGCGACACCGAGGTGCTCGTCCGGGCAGTGCCGATGTGGACGGAAAAGGCGGATATCGCCGACATAGTACGCTGGATGGCGGGCGCTCTGCTCAAGGGAGCGGACGCAAGCCTGCCGGACTTTCTGGACGAGCTCTATCACTCGATAGCCTGCCGTTCTGCCGTGAAGGCGCACGACAAGGGCAACGACGACGAGCGCAGATACATCGTGGAGATGGTCGCGCGCGAGGATATAAGATACTGCCCGCACGGCAGACCGGTGGTCTGCTCGGTGACAAAAAGACAGATCGAAAAGATGTTCAAACGGCTCGTGTGAGCCGGGGAGGACGCGTTGAACGGTGAGAAGATAAAGGTGGTCGCGGTCGTGGGACCGACGGCCTCCGGCAAGACGGAACTCGCGGTGCAGCTCGCAGCAAGACTGGATGGAGAGGTCGTCTCGGCCGATTCGATGCAGATATACAAATATATGGATATAGCGACGGCAAAGCCGACGAAAGAGGAGATGCGCGGGATACCGCACCACCTGATCGGATTTGCGGAGCCGGGCGAGAAGTTTTCGGTCGCGGCCTACGTCGAGCTTGCGCACGGCGTCATTGCCGATGTGCACGCGCGCGGCAGGCTGCCGATCGTGGCCGGCGGGACGGGGCTCTATGTCGATTCGTTGCTGAAAAACATCGAGTTTTCCCCGCAGCGCGGCGACGCCGGGCTGCGTTCGCGGCTCAATGCGCTGGCTCAGGAGAAGGGCGGGGAATACCTGCTCGAAACGCTGCGGGAGTTCGACCCGCAGACGGCAGCGCGGCTGCATCCCAACGACGTTGGAAGGATCATCCGCGCGATCGAGCTCTACCGTATCACCGGCGTCACGATGACCGAACAGCTCGAGCGCTCCCGGCGCGCCGGGATATACGATACGCTGTTCATCGGGCTGGACTACCGCGACAGGGAGAAGCTCTACGAGCGGATAAACCTCCGCGTGGACAGAATGCTCGAACAGGGACTGACCGACGAGCTTGAGGAACTCGAAAGACTGGGTTTTTCCGAGACTTCGGCTCAGGCGATAGGCTATAAGGAGCTGGAGGGCTGGCGGCGCGGCGAGATGACGCTGCAGCAGGCGGCGGAGGAGCTCAAGCGCAGCACCAGACGCTACGCAAAGCGGCAGCTCACATGGTTCAGACGCAATCCGGAGACGCACTGGCTCTTCCATGAGGATTTTCAGACGCGTGAGGAGCTGACAGAGGCAGCTTGCGCGCTGGCGGCGGAGTTCGTCGGGCGCTGACGGGATCGAAGGGGGGCGGTGAAGCTGGACTTCATCGAGAAACTGAGACGCAAAAGCGCCGAAAAGCGCTTCAAAAGAGCGGCCGAGCGCCTGCTTGCCGAAAGATACGGCGACAGGTTCACATGGAGCGCCGCGTTCACGCTCGGCACGCCGGAGAGCCGCCATGTCTTCTCGGCGGCGGCGGATGACTTGAGCGCAGTCTGCGAGCTGATCTGGCCGGAGCTCACCGAGACGGGCGAGCTCACGGATGAAACTGTCAAAAGGATAAAGGAGGCTGCGTTCTGCCTGTCGGTGCTCCCGGCCGGGACGCAGAAGCTGCTGCTCCTGCCGAGGCTCTGCCAAAAGGGGCGTGAGGACACGGCATTCGGCAGATGGCTTGCCGAAAACGCCTTCGAGCTCGGCAGCGCGCAGGCGGAGGAGCTTCTGCTCTGACGCAGGAGACGAACAAGCATCAGGAGGATGAAAGATGCGCTCAACGATGGGTAAAATAGTCATGGGTGTGCTCGCGCTGTTCCTGCTGGCCTATGTGGTCTATCAGGCGGTGGACTATTTCTATGAGCCCTACCGGCTGGAGACGGTATACGACTACACCTTTCAGGATACGGTGAGCTGCCGCGGTGTGTTCATCAGGGACGAGGAGATAGTCGCGGCAGATTACAGCGGAGTCCCGGACTATATCTATAAAGACGGCTCGATGATATCCAAGGGCATGGCGATAGCGGAGATATATCCTTCCGGCGCCGATATCCGCAACATCGAGCGGGTGTCCGAGCTGGAGGCGGAGATCGACATGCTGCGGGATTCGCAGAACACCTCCGACAACTATCTGAGCATCTTCGACACCATCGGCTCGCAGATATCCGACACGCTCGGCGGCGTGGTGAAGGACATGCGCAGCGGCAACGTATCGGAGATATCCGGCAAAAAGACGGCGCTTATGACTCTCGTCAACCGCCGCAATATCATCGCAGGAACGGAGACCGACTATGAAAAGCGCATAACCGAGCTCGAGAATCAGATCGAGAGCCTGCGCTCGCGCACATCTGAGGCCAACGGATATATCTTCGCCGAAGAAAAAGGGTATTTCTCCTCCGCCAACGACGGCTATGAGAACGTGCTCTACACCGGGATGGTGGACGAGATGAGCATCGCCGACGTGACGCGGGTGCTCGAGGGCAAGGGCGCGAAGCGCATCCCGACGGCGAGCATCGGCAAGATGGTGACCGACTTCAGGTGGTACTACGCCGCGGTCGTATCCGCTGAGGAGGCGGAGCGGTTCCGCGAGGGCGCGGAGCTCACGCTGATGATAGACATGTCCAATGTGGAGGATCTGCCGGTCAAGGTTTACCGCGTGATAATAGAGGAGGGGAAATCCACGGCGGTCGTGGTGCTCTCCTGCAGCTATATGTCGGAGCAGCTCTCACGCCTGCGCACGGCGGAGGGAAGGATATCCTTCGGCACCGTTTCGGGGCTGCGCATCCCGGACAGGGCGGTCAGGATGGTCGGCGGCGTCAAGGGTGTGTTCGTGCGCAAAAAGCAGACGGTGCGCTACCGCCCGATCGAAGTGGTATACAGCCGCACAGGCTTCGTGATCGTCAAATGGGACAGGGAGAATGCAGACGGTCTCCAGATATTTGACGAGATATTCGTCGAGGGCAACGACCTTTATGACGGCAAGCAGGTGGAATAAAAAGGCGCGTCTGACGCCGTACATGGCCGGGGAGGCTCGACCGGCGATCCGTTTTTTGCTTAAAAATCGCCGTTTCTTCAAAATTTGTGTTGACATTTTGATGAAAAAATCGGATAATGTTATATAGGGTTTGTATGCGCACAAGCTTAAACATAAAGCAGGAAAAAAGAAGATATCAGGAGGTACTTTGGCATGGCTTTCATGGATAAGTTCAAGGATTTTATGGGGATCCCGCAGGATGAGGACTCCGACGACGAGGAGCAGGAAGTGATCTCCAGAAAGCCCGAAGAGGACGACCAGCCCAAACCTCAGCCGGCAAGACGCGGAAGCGCCGACAAGGTCGTCAATATACATACCACCACGCAGCTCCAGGTAGTCCTGGTCAAGCCGGAGCGCTTTGAGGATGTGCGTCCGATAGCGGATCATCTCAACGCGAAGAACACCGTGGTGCTCAACCTCGAGTCAACCAACAAGGAAGTCTCCCGCAGACTGGTCGACTTCCTCAGCGGCGTGGCCTATGCAAACCAGGGACAGATCAAGAAGGTCGCAAACAGCACCTATATAATCACCCCGTACAACGTCAACATCATGGGCGACCTGCTCGACGAGCTGGAGAACAGCGGAGTATACTTCGGATGATTGATCTCAGCCGTCTCGACGGCAGGGAGGCGGCGCTGGCGGCGCACGCGGGCGAGCTTTTCGCCGACGCTGCATCGGGCGCCCTCGCTTTTCCGAGATTCATCGGGTTCCTCGACGAATACGGGCAGGAGATAGTCCTGACGGCGGCCGCCGCGGCCGGATACAGAGACGCCGTGCTCTACGGCGGATTTGAGGGCTCCGAGAGGAATTATCTCGGAGTTTTTCCGGAATATATGCAGCCGGACCCTTCCGAGTTCCCGATAACCGCGCTGGATTTCCGCTTCCGTGAGGCGGACAGCCCCTCGCACAGGGATTTCCTCGGCGCGATGCTCGCGCTGGGGATAAAGCGCGAGGCGGTGGGAGATATCCTTGTGGGCAGCGGAGAGGCCGTCGCGTTCCTCTCCGACCCGGTGGCAGAGCTGGTGAAAAACGAGCTCGACCGGGTGGGCAGGGTAGGCGTGAAGGTCTCGGAGCGTCAGGCGAACGCGCCGGTCCCGGAAAGACAGTTCTCGGAGCTGGGAGGCACCGTCAGCTCGGAACGTCTGGATTGCGTGATCGCACTGGTCACCCGTCTCTCACGGGAGAAGGCGTCGGCGCTGATCGCTTCCGGGGCGGTGCGTGTCAACGGCTGCACGGAGCAATCGCAGTCGCGTCAGCTCACGGAGGGTGACAGGCTCTCGATCAGGGGCTTCGGAAGATATATCGTCGACCGCTTCGGGGCAAACACCAAAAAAGGCAGGATACATGTGACCTGTAAAAAATATATATAAGTTGGGAGTGCAGGAGATGCTTAAGCCGAGAGATATCGCGAACAAGAGCTTTGAGAAGGCCAACAGGGGATACAAGTTCGAGGATGTGGATATTTTCATGTCCGAGGTCACCATGTCCTATACGGAGCTTTATGAGACCAACCAGCAGCTGGAGCAGCAGCTCGAGGTGCTGGCCGAAAAGATAGAGGAGTACCGTGAGAGCGAGGACAGCCTGCGCAGCGTGCTGCTTGGGGCGCAGAAGCTCGGCGACAACATCGTGCGCGAATCCCGCGCCAAGGCGGAGGTCACCATCAGGGAAGCCAACGCGAAGGCGGCCGAGATCATTGCCGGTGCGAATACGCAGTCGATGGAGGTCCTGCGCGAGAACGAGAAAAAGATAGCCTTTGAGCAGTCGCAGCTCGACGAGCTCAAGCGCGACGTCACCAATTTCAAAAAGGAACTCGCGGAGCTATATCGCATGCATCTGGAGATGATCGACGAGATGCCGGAATATGAGGAGGCCGTGGCGGCCGCCGCTGAAGCTGAGGCCGAGCCGGAGCCCGAGCCAGCCGAAGTCGCCGAGCAGCCCGCCGCTGAGCCGGAGCCCGTCGAGGCTTCCGCAGAGGAGACCGGATTCCGCGTCGAGATACCGGACGACGAGCCGGAAGCTCCCGTCGAGGAGCCGGAGCCGGCCGACGAAGAGGATGAGTCCGACTACGACAGCGGCGCGAAGGAATACGATTTCTCGGAGCTCAAGTTCCAGTTCACCGACGAGATAGACAAGAAAAAGTAATTTCATATATAAGGGGCGGCAGGGCCGCTCCGCCTGGAGGAAAATATGTCTGAGGATTACAACAAAACACTGAATCTGCCGCAAACCGAGTTTCCGATGCGCGCCTCTCTGCCGCAGCGTGAGCCTGCAAGGCTCGAAGCCTGGGAGAAGGACCGCCTCTATTACAGGATGGTCGAGAAAAACGCCGGGAAGCCGAAATATATACTGCACGACGGGCCTCCGTACGCCAACGGCGGTATCCATCTGGGCACGGCGCTCAACAAGGTGCTGAAGGATTTCATCATCAAATATAAAAACATGTCCGGCTTTGAGGCGCCCTATGTCCCCGGCTGGGACACCCACGGTCTGCCCATCGAGCTCAAGGCGATGAAGAAGCTGGGCGTCGGCAAGACGCTCTCCCCGGTGGAGCTGCGCCGCCACTGCCGCGAGTTCGCGCTGGAATATATGGCGCTGCAGCGCGATCAGTTCAAGCGACTGGGCGTGCTCGGCGATTTCGACGATCCCTATCTCACCCTCAAGCCGGAGTTTGAGGCTCGTCAGATCGAGATATTCGGCTCGATGGCCAAAAAAGGCTTTATCTATAAGGGACTCAAGCCTGTCTATTGGTGCCCGGAGTGCAAAACGGCGCTCGCTGAGGCGGAGATAGAGTATTCCGAGGACAAGTGCGACTCCATCTACGTCAAATTCAAGGTCAAGGATGACAAGGGCAAGCTCTCAGCGCTCGGCGCAGAGCTGGACAAGACCTATTTTGTCATCTGGACAACCACCACATGGACTCTGCCCGGCAACAACGCCATATGCGTCGGCCCGGAGTATGAATACTGCGTATACAAGGCCTGCGGCGAATACTACGTCATGGCCAGGGAGCTTGCTCCTTCTGCCTTCAAGGCCGCAGGTATAGAAGAATACGAGAGCATCGGCTCTCTGCAGGGCAGCGAGCTCGAATATATGACCTATACCCATCCGTTCATCAACAGGACTTCGCTTGTCATCGTCGGCGACCACGTCACGCTCGAGAGCGGCACCGGCTGCGTCCACACGGCGCCCGGACACGGCGTGGAGGACTATGTCGTTTGCGTCAACCACTATCCCGAGATCGAGATCCTCGTCCCGGTGGACGGCGACGGCAGGATGACCGAGGCCGCAGGCGAGTTCGCCGGCCTCACCACCGACGACTGCAGCAAGGCGGTCGCAAAGCACCTCGCAGAAACAGGATATCTCTTCGCTCATTCAAGGATAATCCATCAGTATCCGCACTGCTGGAGATGCTCGAGCCCGATCATCTTCCGTGCGACGGATCAGTGGTTCTGCTCCATCGACAGCATCAAGGATGCGGCCGTCGAGGCCATCCACGGCGTCGAATGGATCCCCGAGTGGGGCGAGAACCGCATGGAATCGATGGTCCGCGACAGAAGCGACTGGTGCATCTCGCGTCAGCGCACATGGGGCGTGCCCATCCCGATCTTCTACTGCAAAAAGTGCGGCAAGCCCGTAGTCAACGACGCGAGCATCAACGCCGTCGCCGAGCTCTTCCGCAAGGAGGGTTCCGACGCGTGGTATACCCACACCGCCGCCGAGATACTCCCGGAGGGCTTTGTCTGCGAATGCGGCGGAGACGAGTTTGAAAAAGAGACCGACATCATGGACGTCTGGTTCGATTCCGGCGTCACCCACGCCGCCGTCTGCATGGAACGTCCCGAGCTCGACTGGCCGACAGACCTCTATCTCGAGGGCGCCGATCAGTACCGCGGCTGGTTCCAGTCCTCGCTGCTCACCAGCGTCGCATGGAAGGGCGTAGCGCCCTACAAGGCCGTCTGCACCCACGGCTGGGTCGTGGACGGAGAGGGCAGGCAGATGCACAAGTCCCTCGGCAACGGCGTGGATCCCGGAGACGTCATAAAGGAATACGGCGCCGACCTGCTCAGACTGTGGGTCGCCTCCTCGGATTATCATGCCGATATCCGCTATTCCAAGGATATAATGAAGCAGCTCTCGGAGGTCTATCGCAAGGTACGTAACACCCAGCGCTTCATCCTCAGCAACCTCTACGATTTCGATCCTGCCAGGGACGCCGTCACGGATGAGGAGCTCCCGGAGCTCGACCGCTGGGCGCTCATCACGCTGATGAAGCTGGTGGAAAAATGCCGCGAGGCCTATGAACGCTTCGATTTCCACATCATCTATCACGCGATAAACAACTTCTGCACCATCGATATGTCCAACTTCTATCTCGACATAATCAAGGACAGACTCTATGTCGAGAAGGCTGATTCTCCCGCCCGCCGCGCCGCGCAGACGGTCATCTGGAAGGTGATCCGCTCGATGACGCTGCTGCTCGCGCCGATACTCTCCTTCACAAGCGAGGAGGTCTGGGGCTTTATCCCCAAGACGGATGCGGACAACGCTGAATCGGTATTCTTCAACGATATCCCGCTTGCTGACGAGCACATCGCCTATGACGCGGCGCTCATGGAAAAGTGGGCCGCGATAAAGGATCTGCGTGACAGGGTCAACAAGGTGCTTGAGGAGGCCCGTGCCGCCAAGACCATCGGCAAGGCGCTGGAGGCAAAGGTGACCATCACCGCCGGCAGTGAGTACGACCTGATCAAATCGTTCGAATCCGAGCTTGTCGCGGCATTCATCGTCTCGGAGGTCGAGCTCGTCAAGGGCGAGGGAGAAACCGCGATAGAGGTCTCGGTCGCCGAGGGCGGCAAGTGCGAGCGCTGCTGGATGCACAGCCCATTCGTCGGCTCCGACCCGAAGCACCCGACGCTCTGCAAGCGCTGCGCCGGGATAGTCGGCTGAAAAAACCTACGGCTCTGTGAGGTCGCTGAATGAAGCTGAAGGATAAGATCATTTCGCTGGCGGTCATGCTGCTCATGATCGGTCTGGATCAGCTCACGAAATACTGGGCGCTGACGGATCTCAGGGGGCGGCCGCCGGTGGAGCTGTGGAAGAATGTGTTTCACTTTGTGTATGCTGAAAACCGCGGAGCGGCTTTCAGCATACTTCAAAACAGGCGTATATTTCTGATAATATTCACGGCTGTCGCGATCGGGGCGGTGCTTTATGTCGTATTTTCCGGCAGGATGAAGCTGAACATGACGGCAACGCTTGGACTGACGCTCATCGCCGCCGGCGGGATCGGCAACCTAATCGACCGCATATTCCGCTCGTTCGTCGTGGATTTCATCTATTTTGTTCCGATAGATTTTCCGGTCTTCAACGTCGCGGATTCGTGCGTTACGATCGGCGCGATAGTGTTCGGCGTCGGGTTCATCGTCGCGGAGGTGCGAAGGGCGAGGGCCGCAAAGCAGCCGGCGCAGGAGGAATAGTGGATAACATCTTGAGCTGCGTCGCAGCAGAAGACGGAAAGCGCCTCGACGTATTTGCCGCGGAGGAATGCGGGCTCACGCGCTCCGCTGTGCAGAAGCTTATCGAGGAGGGCAATGTGCGCGTCAACGGCATGTCTGCCGCGAAGAACACAAGACTCAAAAGCGGCGACAAGGTGGAGCTGACAGTGCCTGAACCGGAGCCATACGAGGCTGTGGCGCAGGATATCCCGCTGGACGTCGTCTATGAGGATGATGCGCTGCTGGTGGTCAACAAGCCAAAGGGGATGGTGGTGCATCCGGCCGCCGGCAATCCGGACGGCACGCTCGTGAACGCGCTGCTGCACCACTGCGGGGATTCGCTCTCCGGCATAAACGGGGTGATGCGTCCGGGCATCGTGCACCGCATCGACAAGGACACCAGCGGGCTGCTGGTGGTCGCGAAGACCAACGAGGCGCATATCGGGCTTGCGGAAGCTGTAAAGGAGCATGACTTCACACGCATTTACGATGCCGTGGTGTATGGCAATATTAAGGACGACTCAGGCACGGTGGATCTGCCGATAGCCCGTCATCCCGTGGAGCGCAAACGTATGGCTGTAGCGCCGTCGACGGCGCTGAACGCCCGCCGCGCCGTGACGCATTATACGGTGCATAAGCGATACAACGGCTTCACATGGCTCAAGCTGCGGCTCGAGACAGGGCGCACCCACCAGATAAGGGTGCATATGGCGCACATCGGCCATCCTGTCGCCGGCGATCCGGTATACGGCCCGCAAAAGGTGATAAAAAGTCTCGGCGGGCAGTGCCTGCATGCCGGAGTGCTGGGCTTCCGGCACCCGATAACAGGGGAATATATGGAATTTTCCGCCCCGCTGCCGGATTATTTCACCGCATTTGTCAGAACTCTGGAGGAAAAAAGCGAATGATCCGAAGGTTGAGCGATATACTGCTGCTGAGCGATCTCGACGGCACGCTGTTCGACGAGCCCTACGGCTCCGATTGCCTCGTGTCGGAGCACAACCGCGCGGCGGTCGCGCGGTTCATCGCGGAGGGAGGACATTTTGCTATCGCAAGCGGCCGCGCCCATCCGATAGCGCTTGGGCTGACCGGCGATCTTAAGATAAACTTTCCCTCGATATTCGTCAACGGGGGATACATCTACGACGTCGAAAGGGACGAGGTGAGCTGCCGCTCTTTCATCGATAAGGTGGAGCGGGCAAGGGTGGCGGAGCTGCTCGGGCAGTTCGGGCCTGTCGACGCCGCCGTTTTTTACAGCGATCTCGGGCAATTTCCGCTTTTTAAAGACGGAGATCCGGATATCCTCGCCTATGAGACACACGGCGACCAGAGCCGCGCGTCTGAGGCGGACGGAGTTTACAAATATATGATATTCACGCGGCCGGAGCGTCAGCGGGAGCTTTATGATTTTCTCCGGGAACGCTTCAGTGGGCTCGCCGACGTCACGATCTCGGCTGATACGCTCACCGAGCTGCTGCCGATCGGCGTCTCCAAGGCTTACGGCGTCAGGCGCCTGTTGGAAACCACCGGCTGGGACAGGGAGAACGTCGTCGCCGTCGGGGACTATTACAACGATCTTGAAATGCTCGAAGCGGCCGAGATAGCGGTCGCGATGGGCAACGCGCCGGACGAGGTCAAGACAAAGTGCGATATCTGCGTCAAGAGCTGCCGCGAGCACGGTGTTGCCGACCTCATAGAACGGCTGGAAGCGATGTACCTTTGAGATTTGAAATTGAATTTACAAAAACTGTAAATTTTTGCAAATCAATATATATACCTTTAAGGAGTGGTTTTGCAAATGAACGAAGCAACGAAGAAAGAACTCATGATCACCGCCTGCAAGATCAGGATGGGCATCATCGAGGGGGTCTATAACGCAAGATCCGGTCATCCGGGGGGCTCGCTCTCCATGACCGATATCCTGACCTATCTCTATTTCAAAGAGCTGCGCATCGATCCGAAAAATCCGCGTTGGCCGGACAGAGACAGATTCGTGCTCTCAAAGGGTCACTGCGCGCCGGCGATCTATTCCGCTCTCGCGCACAGGGGCTTTTTCCCGGTGGAGGAGCTCAAGACGCTCCGCAAGATCGGCTCGCGCCTTCAGGGTCATCCGGATATGAAGGGCACGCCGGGCGTCGACATGACCAGCGGCTCGCTCGGACAGGGGGTATCCGCCGCCGGCGGCATGGCGCTCGCGGGCAAGCTCGACAACAAGGATTACCGCGTATATGCATTCCTCGGCGACGGTGAGCTCGAGGAGGGCCAGGTCTGGGAGGCCGCGATGTTCGCGGCGCACAAAAAGCTCGACAACCTCTGCGTCATCGTGGACTTCAACGGTCTGCAGATCGACGGCCCGATAACCGAGGTCAATTCGCCGCTGCCGATACCGGAAAAATACGCGGCGTTCGGCTTCAATGTGATCGAGATCAACGCGCATGACTTTGACGAGATCGAGGCCGCCTTCGAGCAGGCAAAGACCGTCAAGGGCCGTCCCACCGCGATAATCGCACACAGCCAGAAGGGCAGAGGAGTCTCCTATATGCTCGATCAGGTCTCCTGGCACGGCGCGGCCCCCAATCAGGAGCAGTATGAGATCGCGATGACAGAGCTGAACGCGCAGCTTGCCGAACTGGAGAAATGAGCGGCAGCGCACGAGTTTTTGGAAAGGAAAGACTGATATGGCTGATATAATAAAGAAAGCAACAAGAGAGAGCTACGGCGAGGCGCTTGCGGAGCTCGCCGACGTCAACAAAGACATCGTTGTGCTGGACGCCGACCTTGCGGCCGCGACCAAGAGCGGCACCTTCAAGAAAAAGTGCCCGGAGCGCTTCTTCGACTGCGGCATCGCCGAGGCCAGCCTTGTCGGCACGGCCGCCGGACTTGCCACCTGCGGGAAGATACCCTTCATCAGCTCTTTTGCGATGTTCCTTGCGGGACGCGCCTTTGAGCAGATCCGCAACTCGATAGGCTATCCCCATCTCAATGTCAAGCTTTGTGCCACCCATGCCGGCATCTCCGTCGGCGAGGACGGCGCGACCCACCAGTGCTGCGAGGATATCGCTCTCATGCGCGTCATCCCCGGCATGGTGGTGGTCAGCCCCTCCGATCACATCGAGGCCAAGGCCGCCGTGCACGCCGCCGCCGAATACGTCGGTCCCGTCTATATCCGCTTCGGAAGAGTTGCGGCCCCGATAATCAACGATCGCCCGGACTATAAGTTCGAGTTCGGCAAGGGCGTGACCATGCGCGACGGACGCGACGTCACGATCGTTGCGACCGGCCTGATGGTCGCCGAGGCGCTCAAGGCTGCCGAGACTCTCGCCGCAGATGGCATAGACGCCCGCGTCATCAACATCCACACCATCAAGCCGCTCGACCGCGAGCTGATACTCAAGGCCATCGCCGAGACCGGAGCGATCGTCACCGCAGAAGAGCACTCTGTCATCGGCGGACTGGGCGAGGCCGTCGCGTCGCTGGCAGCCGAGGAGGCACCATGCCGCGTCGTCAAGATCGGAATCAACGACAAATACGGCTATTCCGGCCCAGCAGCCGAGCTGCTGAAGCTCGAGGGCCTCTGCGCCGAGAATATCGCCGCGAAGGCAAAAGCGCTTGCACAAAGAAAATAAGACCGTTCAAGGTGATTCCGCCCGTAAGGCGGGGTCGCCTTTCGATTTTGAGACCGACTGGGAGGAATAAACATGTCCGAAGAGCTTTTTCCGCGCACAACAGTGGGCGGGGTATCCGTCTCGCGCATGATAATCGGCTCCAACTGGATGCTCGGTTACAGCCACACATCCAGCGCCGCGGACAGCTCGATAAAACGCTTCCACCGCGACGGCGAACGAGCGTATGAGATGTTCTGCACATTCCTCGAAAACGGCGTGGACGCCTTCATGTCCCCGCTGGCGCAGTGCGGAGTGCTGCTGGATTCGATAAAGCGCGCCGAGCAGGCCACAGGTAGAAAGATGACGCTGATCGACACCCCGATAATCAACGTCGACAACAGCGAAAAAGCGCGTCAGGCGGCCAGGGAGGAGATCAGGCGAGGACGGGAACTTGGCGCGACCTTCTCGCTGATACACCATTCCAGCACCGAGGAGTTGGTGTGCAAGAACACCCGCACCATCGACCGCCTGCCGGACTATCTCGCTATGATCAGAGACGAGGGACTCATCCCGGGGCTCTCGGCCCACATGCCGGAGATCGTGATCTATTCGGACCTCAACGAATACGACGTAGAGACATATATCCAGATCTACAACTGCATGGGCTTTCTGATGCAGATCGAGATCGAGAGCGTCAACCATATCATCCACAATGCCAAAAAGCCGGTGATGACCATCAAGCCGATGGCTGCCGGGCGCACGACGCCGTTCGTCGGGCTCAACTTCGCGTGGGCAACGATCCGCCCCTGCGACATGGTGACGATCGGCTGCATGAACGCGGACGAGGCCGCGCAGGATATCGAGATATCCCGAGCATTCTTTGAGCGCCGTCCTCCGGAAATGGCGGGACGCTCCAGCCCGAAGAAGACCGATATAATCGTCTGAAGGCGGCTGCGGAGATATAAAAAATGATAAAGCTGCGGTGAGACGATTTTACCGGTGGGAGATTTCCCGGGAAAAGGTCTCACCGTATGTTTTTTTGTTGAAGTTTCAAGTATAATTGTTGCAGAAACAGGCTCTTTTATTGACACGAACATGCTTCCGGTATTATACTGATATTGAAAACGGGGGCAGCCCCGCCGCAAAGCTTTGAAAGGGGAATGTAACATATGTCTATACTTGTTACCGGAGGAGCAGGATATATCGGAAGCCACACCTGCGTAGAGCTTCTGGAGGCGGGAAGGGACATAGTCGTACTCGACAACTTCAGCAATTCCAAGCCAGAGGTGCTTGACAGGATCAGGGCGATCACCTCGCGCGATTTCAAATTCTATGAGGCTGACCTGCTCGACAGGGAGGCTGTCGAAAGGGTGTTCAGCGAGAACGAGATCGAGGCGGTCATACACTTCGCGGGTCTCAAATCCGTCTCCGAATCGGTGGATATCCCGCTGAGATATTATCACAACAACATCACCGGCACGCTCATCCTCTGCGATACGATGAGCAAGTTCGGCTGCAAGAAGATGGTGTTCAGCTCTTCGGCGACCGTCTACGGCATGGACAACGTCCCGCCCTGCCGCGAGGACATGCCCACATCAGCGATAAATCCCTACGGTCGCACCAAGCTGATGATAGAGGAGATACTCCGCGACCTTTGCGTCGCCGACAAGGAGTGGACTGCCATTCTGCTCAGATATTTCAATCCGATAGGCGCGCACAAGAGCGGGCTGATCGGCGAGGAGCCCAACGGGATCCCGAACAATTTGCTGCCCTATGTCGCGATGGTCGCGACCGGAAGGCTGGAGCACCTCAATGTCTACGGCGACGACTACGACACGCCCGACGGCACGGGCATCAGGGACTACATCCATGTGGTCGACCTTGCAAAGGGACACCTTTGCGCGCTGGATTACGCCGCCGGCCACACCGGGGCCAAGGCGGTCAATCTCGGTACCGGCAGGGGATACAGCGTGCTCGAGGTCGTCAAGGCGTTCGAGAAGGCGAGCGGCCGCAAGGTGCCTTATGTAGTTGCGCCGAGGCGCCAGGGCGACGTCGCCGCTTCCTTCGCCGATCCCTCCGAGGCGAAGAGGGTCTTCGGCTGGGAGGCACAGTACGGCATCGACGAGATGTGCGAAGATCTCTGGAGATTTGCGAAAGACAACCTGAAGTGAGCGCACATGCGCCGGGCATTGGGAGGTCAGAGTGAAAAAGGCTTTTCAGATAATCTTGATAGTAGTTCTGGCGGCGGTGTTCCTGTTCTCGTCATATAAATTTGCTGCGAGCTATATGGAATACGCCAAAGGAACGCGCACCTATAACGAAACGGCCGAGCGCTACGTCGTCTCATCAAAGGCGGAAAGCAGCTCGTCGGAAAACCATGAAGAAAGCTCCGGAGCGGAGAGCGCCGAAGAGTTGGAGCCGCTGCCGAAGGCACCTATATCGGTGGATTTCGACAGGCTGACCGGCGACAACCCTGACGTTGTTGGCTGGATATACAGCGAAGGCACGCCGATAAACTATCCGATCGCACAGAGCGGCGACAACAGCTATTATCTGCGGCGTCTGCTCGACGGCACGCGCAACGCCAATGGCACCGTTTTTCTCGACTATCGTTGTGAGAGGGATTTCAGCAGCCCAAACAACATAATATATGGTCACAACATGAAAAACGACGCGATGTTCGGCACGCTGATGGATTATCAGTCACAGGAGTTCTATGAGGAGCATTCTGTGATGTGGCTGCTGACGCCGGGCGGGAACTATATGGTCGCGCTCGTCGCGGGATACAGCACACCCGGCGATTCGGACACCTACTACGTCAGGACCGAGGAGGAGGGCATAGAGGAGTATCTGCGGCAGGTGATCGAGGCGTCGGTGTTCAGCGCGGATCCGGAAAAGACCTCGGACAGACTGCTCGTGATGTCCACATGCTCCTACGAATACGACGAATCGCGCTTCGTGCTCGTCGGATATCTCATCCAGGCGGAATAAAAAACAGACAAACGGCGAAAAGGGAGCATGCGCTCCCTTTTCTGCTTTTAAAAGTATTTCCGTTTGTCAGCAGTGTACATCGCAGACATTTC
>Ga0079305_1002316_pt1 | contig 17250 bp, 17 predicted proteins | sample LMS_cellobiose_e_FD_79183 | JGI IMG/M metagenome (GOLD analysis project Ga0079305, IMG submission 79183) | Rumen-fistulated moose microbial communities from Alaska, USA - LMS_cellobiose_enrichment | ecosystem: Host-associated > Mammals > Digestive system > Stomach > Rumen fluid ... | reverse complement strand
CAGCTCCCGGATCAAAAAGGCCCTTCTCTCGCTCTGGTTCATCGGCGGCGTCCTCCCCGTGTTTTTTCGCTCAGTCAAGATAGGCCCGGCCGCAGACCTTCGTGCCCGTGATCTCCCCGTTCTCCACGCGGCATGCCGCGCCGATGACGCTCGGCCGGCCCATGCTCTCCCCCTGCCGGATGGTGACGGCGTTCCAGCCCTCCCGCACCGGGATCAGGCGGCGGCGCACCAGGTACGCGCACAGCGCCGACGCGGCAACGCCGGTCGCCGGATCCTCGGGATAGCCCGCGCGCTTGGGAAACTGCCGCGCGCAGAACAGCGTCCCGTCTCCGCCGTCCTCCGGCGCGTAGGGATAGAAGCCCGTCGTCCCGTAGCGGTCGCACAGCGCCCAGAGGTATTCATAGTCCGGCTCCAGCGCATAGACCGTCGCGCGGGAGCGCAGCGGCACGATCAGCTTGTAACGTGAGGTCGCCGCCGATTCGATCGGCAGCTCCGCCAGCTCCTTCTCGTCGATGCGCAGTGCGCGGCAGACCTCCTCCCGCGTCGGGTTCTCCGCCAGGAACTTCGGCAGGAACTGTTCGACGCCCACCTCGATCCCGTCTTCCTTCCGTTCCCAGTCGATGCGCACCGGCCCGTAGAACGTCTCGTAGAAGATCGGTGACTTCGTGATCCGGCCCGTCTCCACCAGCACGGTCGCGCTGCCGATCGTCGCGTGGAGGCACATCTCCATCTCGTGCAGCGGCACGAAATAGCGTGCCTTCACGTCGCAGTCCGGCCGGGTGGGGCGCATCAGAAAGGCGGACTCCTCCCCAAAGGCCTTCGTCATGGCCTGCATTTCCTCCGTGGTCAATTCGTCCGCATCCAGCGTGACGGGACAGGGGTTGCCTCCGCCCGGCTTTTCCTCAAAGACGACGGTATGGATCGTTGAATGCATGCTCGTTTCTCCTTTCTTTTTCTGCACCTTGCTGCGTTCAGTCGAAGATGCGCGGCAGCCGCTCGAGCAGCTCGTTGAGCCGCACGGCGGCGGAGCGCAGCGTCTCCAGACCGGAATCCCCGAACTCTGCCAGCTTCTCCCGCACCTGCGCGACGGCATCCCGGGCCTCGCCCGCGGTCTGCTGCACCTGTCCCAGCGCCCGCTGCATCTGCTCCACCGCGGCGTCGAGCCTGCGGAAATAGGCGACGACGGGCGGCAGATAGACCGCCGCGAGGATCACGAGCGCGATCAGCGCGGCCGCGGCGGCCGCCAGCCTGATCCGCCGCCGGTCCTCCTCTTTCCGCTTCTCCGTCAGCAGCTCCGTCAGCATTTCCCGTTCGCTCATCTCTTCGATCGGTCGGCGCATCGTGACTCTCCCTCCCGCGCCCGCAGGCGCTCCGGTTCCTGACCGTATTGTATCAGACCCCGCCGCGAAAGGGAAGCCTCCGCAGCCCAAAAACCGTTTTTTCTCTGCGCCCTTGTCCTCCCGCCGCCGCGCCCGGCGCGCAGACAAGCCTTGCCATTCCCTCCGCGCCGTGCTATAATCAGTTCGCGAAATTTGCGCGGCCGCCGAACGCGGCGCCCCGCGTTTCCGCCATCCCGACAGTGGAGGAACGCAGCCATGCTGAACATCGAACATCTCACCAAGCGCTACGGCGACAAGACCGCCGTGGACGATCTGACCCTGCGCGTCGCTCCGGGCGAGCTCTGCACCCTGATCGGCCCCGGCGGCGCAGGCAAATCCGCCGTGCTGCGCGCCGCCGCCGGCGTCCGCCCGTTTGACGGCGGCAGCATCCGCATCGGTGGGATCGACCTTCGGGCCGACCCGATCGCCTGCAAGCGCAGCTTTGCCTACCTTCCGGACGTTCCCGACCCGTATGAGTTTATGACGGGGGCGGGGTACCTGAACTTCATTGCGGATGTTTTCGCCGTTTCCGCGGCCGACCGTCAGGCGCGCGTCCGCCGTCTGGCCGACGCGTTCGCGCTGAGCGACGCGCTCGATCAGCCCGTCGCCGCCTACCCGCTGGAGGCGCGGCAGCGCCTGTCCCTGATCGCCGCGTGGCTGCACGAGCCGCGTCTGCTCCTGATGGACGAGCCGTTCGCCCTTCTCGACCAGAAGTCCGCGCAGACGCTCCGCCGCATGCTGCGCGAGCTGTGCGCGCAGGGCGGCGCCGTCCTTCTCTCCGCCCGCACGCTGGAAACGGCCGAGAGCCTCGGCGGCACGGTCGCCCTCCTGCGGGACGGGAAGCTCCTGCGTCTCGGCGCCGCGGAGGAGCTCAGGGCGGATCCCTCCCTCAAGAAACCGCTGCGTGAGCTGGAGGAGAAAGCATGACCGGCCTGTTGCTGCGCAAGCAGCTTGCGGATATCTTCCGCACCTATCTGTACGATCCCGTCCGGAAAACGGCCCGCACGCGCGCGGGCACGATCCTGTGCTTCGTGTTCTTTTTCCTGCTGCTGGGCGGCTTCCTCGGCGTGTTTTTCGGCGGTGTCGCCCGCAAGCTGAGCCCGCTGCTCGCCGCGGGCCGGGGCTGGCTCTTCTTTGCCCTGCTGGGTCTGCTCGCGGTCTTCGTCGGTGTGTTCGGCAGCACCTTCAACACCTATACGAGCGTCTTTCTCACGCCGGATGACGATCTGCTGCGCGCGCTGCCGCTGCGCGCGGATGCCGTCGTTCTCTCCCGCATGCTGAGCGTTTTCGTGCTCGGTCTGCTCTACTCCGCCACGGTCACGGTTCCGGCGGTCATCCGCGGCGCCCTCACCGGCGGCGGGTCGCTGCCCGGCAGCCTCGTCTGGCTGCTGCTGATCGCCCTGCTCGTGCATGCGCTCTCCTGCGCGCTCGGCTGGGTCGTCGCGCAGATTACCGCGCGCCTGCGCAACAAGAGCCTTGTCACCGCGTTCGTCGCGCTGGTGTTCATCGCCGTCTATCTCTTTTTCTTCTTCAAGGGCGACGCGCTGATCGAGCGGATCGTCGCCGCACCCGACGGTTTTGCGGCCGGGCTGCGCGCCGCGCTCGTTCCCTATCTCTTCGGTCTCGCCGCCATGGGTGACGGACGTTCCGCCGCGATCCTCTTCGCCTCGGCCGCGCTGCTCGGCGTTCTCTGCTGGCTTGCGCTGCGCCGCGGCTTCGTCCGCCGGTCTGACGCCGCCGGTCTCCCGGCGGAGGAAACACGCTTTTCCCGCGCTTTCCATACCGTCCGCAGCCCCGAGCGCGCGCTGCTCGGCAAGGAACTGCGCCGCTTCACTGCCAGCGGACTGTATATGATGAACTGCGGCCTCGGCACGGTGCTGCTGGTCGCGGGCGGTGTCGTGCTGCTCGTCAAGGGCGCGGCGCTCGCGGAGGTGCTGCCGCAGACCTTCGGCGGGCACCCCGGCACGATGGCGGCGCTCGTCTGCACCGCCGTGTGCATGATCGTCTCCTCAAACAACATGGCGGCGCCCTCCGTCTCGCTGGAGGGGCGGCAGCTCTGGATCCTCCGCTCCCTGCCCGTCACGGCCCGGCAGATCCTGCGCGCCAAGCTCGCCATGCAGCTCCGGCTCACGCTGCTTCCGGCGCTGTTCTGCGGCCTCTGCGCGGCGATCGCCCTGCCGCTGACCCTCGGCGAGCGGCTGATGCTCCTGCTCGTTCCGGCGGTCTACGCGCTTTTCACAGCCTGCTTTGCCCTGTTCATGGGTCTGCACAGGCCGAACCTCGCCTGGCGGCACGAGCTCGTCCCGATCCGGCAGAGCGGCTCCGTGGTGGCCACGCTTCTCGTCGGCTGCACCTACACGCTCGCCCTCGGCGGGCTCTATCTGTGGATCGGATGGCGGCTCGGCAGCGTGCCGTATTTCGCGCTCTTCGCCGCGCTCACGCTGGCGCTCGCCGCGCTGCTCCTGCGCTGGATCGACCGGCGCGGCGCCGCCGTGTTCGACGCGCTGTAAAAACGCTTTCTGCGCTGTGAAAAAGGCGCGGGACCCGAAAGGGTCCCGCGCCTTTTTTTATTCTGTGTGCCTCCGGTCTCACACCGCGCCGCGCATCGTGAAATACAGCAGGAAGATCAGCGGGATCGTCACCGCGGACAGCACGTGCGACACCAGCACCATGCCCGCCGCCTGCAGCGTGTCCTTTCCGTAGGCGTTCGGGATCACGACCGCGTTGAGGCCCAGCGGCATCGAGAGCATCGACAGTACGCACACCCCCACCGCGTCCGGCACCGGCAGAAAGCGCAGCGCGAGCAGGCCGAGCAGCGGCATGCCCAGCAGCCGGATCAGCGACACCACGTACACCGAGCGTGCGGAAAGCATGGCCTTGAGATCCATCCGTGCCACCGCCATACCCGTGAGCAGCATCGCAATCGGCGACATGCACCGGTTGAGCGACAGGATCGCCGTCCCGAGGAACGTCGGGATCGGGCACTGCGTAAGGCCCAGCGCCATGCCAACGAGCATGGATACGAAGATCGGGTTGAACATCACCTTGAGCGTCCCGCGCACGCCCTTGCCGCGGTTCTCATGCGGCGTCAGCAGGATCGGCACGCCCCAGGAGTAGTTGAGGATATAGAACGTCAGCGTGAAGACCATGAACTCCAGAAAGATATCCGGAAACAGCGCGCTGACGACGGCGCTGCCCATGTACCCGTAATTTGAGAACGTCAGCCCGTAGGTGCAGATGTCCCGCTGATAGGGATCCTTGACGATCAGGTGCGTCCCGATCCACACGGCGGGCATCACGATCGCCAGCAGGATCGCGCCCGAGACGAAGAACGTCCGCGACTCCTGCAGCCGCGCCACGGTGAAGCGGCTCATGAACGTGTTGAGGATCATTGCGGGCATCAGCACCATTTTCTCCAGGTTGGACAGCACCCGCGCCGAATCGTCCGGCACCAGCTTCCGCTTGGCAAGAAGATAGCCCAGCGCGATCAGGAAAATGAGATAAATCATCTGGCTCGCCGCCGCCGAGAAGGAAACCGATACCATGAAACGCTCGCCTCTTTTCGTTTGTTCCGCGCGGCCCGGGCCGCCGCTGCCGCGCCGCGCGCCGAACCAGCGTTCATTGTAGCAGATTCCCACCCGGATGACAAGGTGTCGGCGCGGCGATTTTCGTCTTTTTTGCCCCGCCGCCGAAATCGAACGCGGCCCGGAAGCCTCCCTGCCGGGGACGGCCTCCGGACCGCGTTGTTTCTTTTCCGCGCCGCGCGGAAAGCGGGCGGATCCGGTGCGGGCGGCGGCGCGTCCGCCGCCGCGGTCAAACCGCTCCGTCTCTCCGGCAGCCGGAGGCGCGCCTCATCGCTCCGCCTCCCTGCTGCGGCGGGCATATTGCCCCGGCGTGCTGCCGGTGATCTTCCGGAAGGTGCGGATGAAGTTGGCAACATTGCCGTAGCCCACGGCCTCCCCGACCGCCTGGACGGACATGTCCTGCTGCAAGTAGCTGCACGCCTGCCGGATGCGGTAGTTGATGACGTATTCGCCCACGCTGAAGCCCGTCGCTTCCCGGAACAGCCTGCACAGATGATACTTGCTGATGAAAAAGGCGGCGCTGAGCTCGTCGAGGCGGATCTCCTCGTTGTAGTGCTGGCGGATATAGTCCATCACCGGCCGGATCTTGACGAACTGCTTGGACAGCGTGATGTCCGGCTCTTCCTCCTCGCGGTGCAGCAGCCGCAGCAGCTCCAGCAGCAGCTGCATCGCCGCGACCGTCCGCTCCAGCTCGCCGCCGAAGCTGTCCGTCGGCGTAAGATAGCGCCGGCTCAGCCGGTCGATCCGCTCCAGCTCCTCCTCTCCGATCAGAGAGAAGGGCCTGCCGCTTTCCGGCAGTCCGGTCATGCGCGGATCGCCGCCGGAGATCTCCCGCATCGCCTCGTCCGAGATGTGCAGGATGCAGCGCTCGTAGGACGAGACCTCCACGACGCAGTAGTGCGGCGTGTCCCGTTTGACGAGAAACACGGCGCCCTTGACCAGCGGATAGACCGTCTCGCCGAGCACGAACTGCCCGCCGTCGGACAGGCAGACCAGCACCTCCGCCTCCGGGTGGGTGTGCGCCTCGGACACGCGGAAGAATTCGTGCGTGTTTCGGATCATCTGAAACGGCAGGGTCATCTCGCTCTCTCCCTCTCTGTCGGCGCGCTGCAAAAAGCGCAGCGCAGCATGAGCAATATACGCATATTTTTTACCAAGAATTTGATATTATTTTCGGAGCACATGTGCTATTTTGAATATAATCACAGAACTATTTGTGTCTGTTCTTGTGATAAATGCATACGCATCTGCTGTTTGCGTCCTTTCGGGCGGCGTTTTTCTCAGCCATCGGCGCCTTTTCGCACTCGCCTTGCTCCCGCCGCAAACAGATCGTATCTCCGATGGTGCCCGTTGTCAAGTCCTATGATCGATCGACCCCCTGCGCACGCAGGGTCGGATAGAGGAGGCAGAAGTGAAAACGACGTTTCAAATCAGCATCAGCGAAAAGCGCTGCAAGCAGTGCGGCATCTGCTCCGCGCTCTGCCCGCAGCAGGTGTTCGAGCAGGAGGCGGGCGGCTATCCCCGGGCGGCGCACCTCGAACAATGCGTCGGCTGCCGGCTGTGCGAGATGCGCTGTCCGGACTTTGCCATCGACGTGACGAAAGAGGAGGCGGAATCGGCATGGCGAAAAGCGTAAAGAAATTCATTGAGGGCAACCTCGCCGCGGTGGACGGTGCGATCGCCGCCGGTGCGCGGTTCTATGCCGGCTATCCGATCTCGCCCAGCTCCGAGATCGCGGAGGGCGCGGCGCGCGAGCTTCCGCGGCACGGCGGCGTCTACATCCAGATGGAGGACGAGCTTGCCTCCATGGCGGCGCTGCTGGGCGCGTCCCTTGCGGGCAAAAAGGCCTTCACCGCCACCAGCGGCCCGGGCTTCTCTCTCATGCAGGAGAATCTCGGCCTCGGCGTCATGATGGAGCTGCCCGCCGTGATCTTCGAGGTGCAGCGCAGCGGCCCCTCCACCGGCGCGGCGACGAAGCCCGCCCAGGCGGACATCATGCAGGCGCGCTACGGCGCCCACGGCGACCACAGCATCATCACCATCAGCCCCGCCTCCGCGCAGGAGTGCTACGACCTGACCATCACCGCCTTCAACCTGGCGGAGAAGTACCGCACGCCGGTGCTCTTTATGTCGGACGAGGTCGTCGGCCACCTGCGCGAGACCGTCACCGAGGTCGCGCCCTCGCCGGAGGAGATCTTCGACCGCGTTCGCCCGGCCCCCGGCACCACGCAGGCGGAGTTCCGTCCCTTTGACTTCTCCGGCACCATGCCGGCGCCGATGGTGCCGCTCGGCGATCCGAATCTGCTGATGCGCGCCACCGGATCCATCCACGACGAGAAGGGCGAGTTCTGCCCGACGCCGGACTGCATCGACCGCGTGACCCGCTATCTGAGCGCCAAGATCGAGCAGAACGCGGACGACATCACCATCACCAAGGAATACCGCCTGGAGGACGCAGAGGTCGCCATGATCTCCTTCGGCTGCTCCGTCCGCAGCGCGCAGACGGCGGTGGACATCCTCCGCGAGCGCGGCGTGAAGGCAGGGCTGCTGCAGATCGTCACGGTCTGGCCGATGCCGGCGCGGCAGATCCGCGCGGTTCTTTCGCGGGTGAAGACCGTCGTGGTGCCCGAGCTGAACCTTGGGCAGCTCGCGGGTGAGATCCGGAAGCTGAACGATTACGGCTGCCGGATCATCCAGGCCAACCGCACGGACGGCATCCTGATCACCCCGCAGCAGATCATCGACGCGCTGGAAAGGGGTTGACTATGGCTACTTATAAAGATTACATGCTCTTCGACAAGCTGCCGCACACCTGGTGTGCCGGCTGCGGTGACGGGATCATCCTCCAGGCCGTGACCTCCGTGTTCGCCGAGCTGGGACTCGACAAGCATCAGATCGCGCTGGTCAGCGGCATCGGCTGCTTCGGCCGCATCGACGACTATCTGGACATCAACTGCATGCACGTGACCCACGGGCGCGCGCTGGCCGCGGCGACGGGCGTGGCGCTCGCCAATCCCGACCTGACGGTCCTCTGCACCATGGGCGACGGCGACAGCATCACCATCGGCGGCAACCACCTGATCCACTGCGCGCGGCGCAACATCAATCTGACCGCGATCATCGCCAACAACTATAACTACGGTCAGACCGGCGGGCAGTACTCCGGCACGACGCCCACGGGCAGCATCACCTCCACCTCGCCCTACGGCCACATCGAGCAGAATTTCGACATCTGCCGCATCGCGGAGGCCGCCGGCGCCACCTACGTCGCCCGCGCCACGACCTACAACCCGGTGCAGCTGCGCCGCCTGATCCGCGGCGGGATCGAGCACCGCGGCTTTTCCCTGATCGAGGTGATGGCCGCCTGCCCGACGCACTACGGCCGCTACAACCACCAGGGCGAGGCCGCGCGCATGATGAAGCTGATGAACGCGCAGAGCGTCACCCCCGCCCAGGCGGCGCAGATGACGCCGGAGGAGCTCGAGGGCCGCATCGTCACGGGCCTGCTGGTCAACCGGGAGAAGGAAGACTATTACACCCGCTACAGGCGGATCATCGACGAGCAGAACGTCGACGGATGAGGAGGCTGCCCAATGAAACACGAAATCGTACTCAGCGGCGTCGGCGGCCAGGGTCTGGTCTCCACCGGCGAGATCATGGCCATCGCCGCATCCCTCTATGAAGAGGATCTGTTCGCCACCATGACGGCCTCTTACGGCTCGGAGACCCGCGGCACTTTCACCAAGACGGACGTCATCCTCAGCGACCGCCCCATCGGCTATCCGAACGTCGACGTGCCGGAGATCATCCTCTGCCTCGCCCAGGTCGCCTACGACAAATACGCTCCCCGCTTCACCGACGGCACCCTCGTCTTTTACGACAGCGAGCAGGTGACCCCGTCCGCAGGCGCCAGAGGCACGCACGTCGGTCACCCCTTCCGCAGCATGAGCCTTGAGCTCGGGAACCTTCAGGTGGCCAACACCATCGCCCTTGGCGTCATCATGAAGCGCTGCGCCCTGCTCCACCGGGACAGCGTCGTCAAAGCCATCGAGACGCGCTTCGAGGGCAAGGAAACCGCCATCGCCCTGAACGTCCGCGCACTGGACTTCGGTCTGGGCCTGTAAATTTCCAAATCTTAAACAAGCGAAAGGATGAGTGGTCATGAGGGAAGATTTTAAGCCGACAAAAGAAGAAATCTACGCTTTCTTTCAAACGGTACAGACCGGTGTCATCACAGATGCCTTGACACGCCTCGGGCTGGAAGGCTGGATGGATGACGTGTATCCCATGCGTCCTGAGGAACGTCTTTTCGGCAAAGCTTTTACGGTGAAACTCTCTCCGGTGAGGAGCAAGGATGAGCCCACCTACACCTTCTATGACTTGTATGACAAATTTGAAGAAGGTGACATCGTCGTGGTGGGCGGAGACGAGACAAAGTGCAGTCTCAGCGGTGAAAACCTGGCACATCTCATCATGTACGCAGGTGCCGGCGGAATGGTGCTCAACGGCCGTTGCCGCGACTATGGTGAGATCCGCGATCTTCCTATGCCCGTGTTCTGCAAAGGGCCGACGGTGCGCCTGCGTACAAAATATCAGAAATTTACGGATTATAACGTGAAGATCAACTGCGCCGGCGCGCAGGTATGGCCTGGCGACTACATCCTCGGCGATATCGACGGCGTCCTGGTCATTCCCGCTGACCGCATCGTAGATGTGATGTATCAGGCACAAGGCATCCAGGAGATGGAAGCGGAAATGGAGGCTGCGATCAAGCGTCGTGCGCCGCGCGAAGAGCTGAAAGCTATTATCGCCAGGAAAAAAGTGATCCGTGAATAACGACAAGGCAGGTGCAGCGATGAAAAAGCATGTATATGTGACGGCTCCCGTCTCTCCAAAGGTTCAGAAATGGACGGAAGAATACCTCGGTGACGTCGCCGAAGTCCATTTCTTTGAAGGGAAGGAAGGTCACGACAAGTATCTTCCCATTGCAGACGCCCTGATTGCCATCGCACCGGAAGGTGCCAGCAAAGAGATGCTCGACAAGGCGCCCAACTGTGTTTATATTGCCAAATATGCCGCCGGCTTTGACGATGTTGATCTGGCAGAAGCCACGCGAAGGGGGATTCCCGTAGGGACGGTCAGCGGTACCAATGCCCGTTCTGTGGCGGAATATGCGCTGACGATGATCCTGTGCCTCTATAAGCAGATGGTAAAAGCGCACAACGGCCTTGCACAGGAAGGGAAATGGCTGAAAACCGTGCTGCGCGATGACTGCTACGAACTGACCGGAAAAACCGTTGGGATCATCGGAATGGGCAATATCGGTCGAAACCTCGCCACGCTTCTGCAGGGCTTCAGCTGCACTATTCTCTACTATGATGTCTTTCAGCAGCCAGCGGAAAAAGAAAAGGAGCTTGGCGTTCGTTTTTGCGAGTTGGACGAACTGCTGACGCAGTCAGACGTAGTTTCCATTCATTGTGCACTGACGGCAGAGACGCGAAACCTGATCGCAAAACGCGAGCTTCTGATGATGAAGCCCAAGGCCATTCTGGTCAACGCGGCCCGGGGCCCCATCGTCAATGAGGAAGACTTGGTAGAGGTGCTGAAAACCGGCCATCTGCTTGGTGTGGGGATCGATGCCTGGACAACCGAGCCCGCCACCAAGGACAATCCGCTGTGCCAGTTCGACAATGTGCTGGTGAGCCCACACAATGCCGGCGGCACCGTTGAGGCGTTGGCCAAAAACGTCGGATACTCCTGCATCAACATCCATTCCATGCTGGCCGAGGGTAAACTCACCGCTCCGCTGAATCTGGTACAGATCCGCAATCCGGAGGTCCTTCCCGGGCTTCTGAAATAATAAACCATCAAGCAAAAAAAGGAGGAAGAACGCATGAAAAAACTGTTAGCACTCTGCCTGGCCGTTGTTATGGTTCTTGCCCTGTCCGCGTGCGGGCAGTCGAAAACCACCAACTCCGGCAGCACCGGCACCGGCGCCTCGACTGGCACCGGCACCTCGACTGGCACCAGCACCGGCACCACCACACCCGATCCCGCTCCGACGACAAAATTCCCGGAAAAGCCTATCACTTTCTACATTCCCTTCGACGCCGGCTCTGCCGCAGATACCTATTGCAGACAGTTCGGCGCGGTCGCTGAAAAGTACTTTGGTCAGTCTCTCGTTTATGTGAACAAGTCCGGCGCTTCCGGCGCTGTCGGACTGCTGGCTATGCTTTCTCAGCCTGCCGACGGCTATACGTTCGCCTACAATGCCATGAACGCGGCGACGAACATCGCCTCCGGTCAGGTCGAGGATCTGAAGGAAGATATGCTGCAGCCGCTTGCCCTGCTCTGCTCTGACCAGAGCACGATCGCCGTTCTTCCCAAGAGCCAGTTCAACACCTTTGAAGAGCTTTTGGATTATGCTAAGGCCAACCCCGGCGCTGTCCTTTTCGGCGGCGCTCAGTCCAAGGGCACTGCGGAGATTCTCTGCTGCCTGATCGAAAAGTATGCCGGTGTCGACTTCACCTATATCACTTATGACAGCGGCAAAAACTGCATCCTCGGCCTGCTGGGCGACAATGTGGACTGCGCCTCCACCACCGCGTCCATGATGATTCCCTACAACGAGTCCGGCGAAATGAGAATTCTGGTTCAGACGGCCAAGGAGAGGGCCGCAAAGCTTCCCAACGTCCCGACCATCAGTGAGTGCGGCCACAATCTGGAAAAGGTCTCCGGTTATTCGTCCTGGAAGGCTCTGTTTATTCATCCCGACGTTCCGGAAGAGATCCTGAAAGTGTATGACGATGTGATCTATAAAACCGTCCATGATCCCGAGTGGCTTTCTTTCCTTGAAAATCAGGATCAGGTCAACAATTTCATGGCCCGCGAGGAATTTGAGACCTATTTCCACGACCAGATCGTGGAATTGACCGAGATCTTCAAGAATCTGCAGTAATCATCCGTTTATGAATCGATAGGGAGAGGAGCCAATGAGTTCAAAGAAAGCTTCTATTGCTACATATCTGGTATTTATTGTCCTGGGAATCGCATTCTTCATCATGGCCAGGAACTTTCCACCGACGAGCGGTCTGTATGTCAGCGGCCCCTCTTTCTATCCGGAATTGCTCAGTGCTGTGATGGTTCTCGCTGGTGTCGTCGGCATCGCAGTTACCCTCAAGGCCAAGGACACTACTATTGAGCTGGCAAACCTTCATCGCGTGTTTTACACCTTTGGGATCATCGTGATCTGGGTAATCCTCTGGCAATACACCGGTAAGTTTTATCTAATCTCCTTTGTGGGGTCCGGCGTCATGCTCTGGCTTCTCAATGGTGAGCCTGCCAGCAAAAAAAAGCTGGGAAAGACGCTGCTGATCAACTGTATTATCATCGGTGCGTTCTTCTTGGTGTTCAGAGTGTTGCTGAAGGTGAACCTGTAAGGAGAGCAAATTATGTTCAATTTTGATTTTTCCCAGCTTCTGTCCATCAACAACCTCTTTGCGATCCTGTTTGGCAGCCTGTTCGGTATGATGATCGGCGCACTGCCCGGACTTGGCGCCGCCGTAGGTGCAGCCATGCTTCTGCCGATCACCTATACCATGGAGCCTTTACCGGCCGTGCTTCTTCTGATTGCATTATATCAGGGTGCCGAATACGGCGGATCCATCGCTTCCATCGTTATTGGTGTTCCCGGCACGGGAGGAGCCGTCGCCACTATGCTGGACGGAACTCCATTGGCAAAAGGCGGCTATCCGGGAAAAGCTTTGGGCTATTCGCTGACGGCCTCTTCGATCGGCGGAATCATCGGTGTGGTTCTTTTGATGACGCTGACCGGGCCTCTGACAAAGGTCGCCATCAAGCTGTCTGACCCGGAGATGCTGCTGATCGGTCTCATCGGCCTTTTGAGCGTGACGGCGCTCGGCTCCGGTGACGTATGGAAAAGTGTTTTGTCCATTGTCCTCGGCCTCTTTATGGGTACTGTCGGTATCGATGTATTTACCGGCTCAAAGCGCTACACTTTTGGCAGTCTGTATCTGACAGACGGTATCTCTCTTGTCGCCATGCTGGCCGGTCTGTTTGCCCTTTGCGAAGTGTTGAGCATGGTCATGGGGAATTTGAACCAGCATTATGTTACGGATACCAAAAATCTGAAGACACGTATCAGCTGGAAAGAGTTTCTGGATGTCAAATGGACCATTCTGCGATCCGGTCTCATCGGCACGATTTTTGGAATCGTCCCCGGTCTTGGAGCGGGACCCGCTTCCTGGTTTGCCTACACCACAACCAAGAACAGTTCAAAGCAGCCTGAGTCTTTCGGAAAAGGCAATCCGCACGGCATCTGCGCTCCGGAAGCCGCAAACAACGGTTGTGTGGGCGGCGCCCTGATCCCTCTGATTTCCTTGGGTATCCCCGGGTCCTCAACCATCGCCATTGTCAGCAGTGCGCTGGTGATGCAGGGCATCAATCCCGGCCCGCAGGTCATGCAGACAAACACGCAGTTGGTCTATGGCATTTACTGGGGGCTTCTGATCGCTACCATTGCCATGTATTTCCTGGGGAAGTTCACCACATCGCTATGGGCCCGCCTGCTGGTCTGCCCGAACTATGTACTTGTTCCTATTGTTACCATCGCCGCCTTTATCGGTGCCTACGCAGTAAGAGGTTTTTTCATCGACGTGTGGTTCGCGGTCGCGGCAGCTGCCATCTTCTTTATCCTAAAGCGTATTGATTTCTCCGCTCCGGCTTTCATTCTGGCCTTTGTACTGGCATCTCTGGTGGAGCGCAGCTTCCGTCGTTCCCTAATGCTGGGACGCGGCAGTTTCTTGATCTTCTTTACGCGTCCGGCCTGTTGGATTCTCTGGGCACTTCTCGCGGTCATGATCGTTTCCATGATCCTAAGGCGGCGGAAAGCCCGTTCGTCAAGGTGACGCGTCAAGACAAACCATCCTTCGCCGGATGAGGCAGGAGTATCGCTGCCTCATCCGGCAGCGCGTTTGTTGCAGCTAAGCAGAACGGCTATCCGGTAATAACCGTCAGTTATTGCCGAGATAGTAAAACCATATTTCCATTATCCGATCTGCTCAGATACAATATAAATAAAGAATCGGATTTCAGCAAAACAGCCAAGTAAAGCAAAACGTCAGCTTTTGGGGAGGTGTTCGGACAATCGAAAAGAATCGCAACAGCGCAGACCTGACTCGGGCACGGATCGACCGTAAAAACAAAAATCAATTTGTAATGGAGGAACCCAAAATGAAAAGAGCGCTTTCTCTGCTTCTGGCCGTGCTGATGGTCCTCTCTCTTGCCGCCTGCGGCAGCAAGACCGGCTCCTCGACCGGCACTTCGACTGGCACCGGCACCTCGACCGGCACTTCGACTGGCACCGGCACCTCGACCGGCAACGGCGGAAAGGCCAAGACCGTTTACTACACCTTCGGCGCTTCCCCGGCCACCGCCGCCATGTACCCCTATTGGGTCGCCTGCGGCAAGACCATCTCCACCATTTACCCGCAGTACAACATCACGATCTCCGAGTCCCAGGGCGCAACGGACATCGTCAACCGCATCCGCAACGGCGAGGTCATCCTGGGCAACGGCATTTCGAAGTCCGACTATCAGAACTACGTCGGCGAGGGCCCGTGGAACGGCCAGCCCAATGAGAAGGCCCGCGTCCTGTGGTACTATCAGATGGCCGTGATGTCCGCCGTCGTGCCGAAGAGCTCGAACATCAACAGCTATAACGATCTCAACGGCGTCAAGGTCGGCACCGGCGGCACCGGCACCACCCTCGCCAGTATCCTCGTTTCCTGCCTGGACGTGATCGGCGTGAAGCCCGATTACTATGAGGCCAGCAAGGGCGACATGCAGGAGGCCTTCCTCAACCGCAACATTCAGTACATCTGCTCCGCCACCACCCAGCCCGACGCCTTCATCATCCAGACCGACGCCTCCGTGCCGGTCAAGCTGCTCTCCTTCACTGAGGAGCAGGTCGCAAAGATCCACGAGGCATACCCCTACATCACCCGTGCGGTCATCCCCGCCGGCACCTATGAGGGGCAGACCGAGGACTGCCTGACCATCCAGTGGCTCCAGGGCTGCCAGACCTGCACCGATCTCCCGCAGGAGGACGGCTACAACTTCTTCAAGGCCATGTACGAGAACCAGAACATGTGGGTGGACACCATGGCTTCCGCCAAGGACGAGGATATGTGCGAGATGACGCTCCAGTCCCCGATCCTCCTGCACGCCGGTGCGGTGCAGTACCTGAAGGAGAAGGGCTTTGACGTTCCCGCCAGCCTGATCCCGCCGGAGTACGTCGCCAAATAACGGCCCGGACTCCCCTGCGATCTCCCCCCGACACACAGCGAGGAGGCAACCCAATTGAGAAACTTAAGCCCTTCCTGGAAGAAGATCATTCACGCGATGTCCATCCTTCTGGTCGTCTTCCAGCTGTATACCACCGCGGCCGGAGCCCTGGTGGCGCTCGTTCAGCGCAGCGTCCACCTCGGTTTTGTGCTCGCCCTGTGCTTCATCCTGAAGCCGCCCACGAAAAAGGGCAAGGGCCAGGGCGACGGTTCCGTTCCCATCTATGACGTGATCTTTGCCGTTCTCTCTCTCGCCGCCTGCGCATACGTGGCGATCCATTCGGAGGAATTCGCCTGGACGCCGCTGAAGTGGTACGGTCCCGTTGACGTTTTCTTTGCCGTTGCGCTGGTTCTTCTGGTGCTGGAGGCGGCCCGCCGCTCCGTCGGCTGGACATTTCCGATCATGGCCGCCGTGCTGATCCTGTACGCCTACTACGGGGAATTTTTCCCCGGCATCTGGGGCCACAAGCGGTTCAGCCTGAGCCTGATCTTCCAGACCTATTACCACACCTCCAACGGCGTCTGGGGCACGATGGTCAGCATCTCCGCCACGACGCTCGCCATGTTCGGCATCTTCGGCGCCGTGCTGGGCCAGACCGGCGGCTCCGAGACCTTCGTCAAGATGGGTCAGAAGCTGACCGGGCGCTACACCGGCGGCACGGCCAAGATGTCCCTGATCTCCGACGCGCTGTTCGGCATGATCTCGGGCTCCGCCATGGCGAACGTGGTCGGCACGGGCGTGTTCACCATCCCGATGATGAAAAAGTCGGGCTTTCCGCCCAAGTGGGCGGCGGCGTTCGAGGCGGTGGGCTCCACCGGCGGGCAGATCATGCCGCCCATCATGGGCTCTGCAGCCTTCATCATGGCGCAGCTGATCGCCATGCCGTACATCTCGATCGCGAAGGCGGCCGTCATCCCCGCCCTGCTGTACTATGTCGGCGCGTTTGTCGCCATCCACGGCGTCGCCTCGCGCTACCACGTTCTGGGCACGGACGAGAAGGTGAGTATCACCGCGCGGGAGTATATCAACATCTTCTTCCCGCTGGGCATCTTCATCTTCTGGCTGGTGCGCGGCTTCAGCGCCACGAACTCCGCCTTCTACGCGTCCATCGCCGCGGTGGTCGTCTGCGCGATCACGGATCTTGCGACGAAGAAGAAGCCCGTCGAGGTCGCGAAGGACACCGGCAGAATGGTGTACAACTCCGCGATCAAGGGCGCCTCGAGCATCGTCGATATGGCTGTGCTCCTTGCCGGTGCGCAGCTGAGCATCACGCTGATCTCCATGACCGGCGTCGGCGTGAAGCTCGCGGACGTGATCGTCTCCGTCGGACAGGACAGTCTGTTCCTCTGCCTCGTGCTGTCGATGCTCGTGTGCATCATCCTGGGCATGGGCCTGCCCACCACCGCCGCCTACGTGCTGGGCGCGTCGGTGCTGGCGCCGGCGCTGACCACGCTCGGCATGAGCCAGTTCATCGCGCACATGTTCATCTTCTTCTTCTCGACCATGGCCACCATTACCCCGCCGGTGTGTGCCGCGGTGTTCCTGGCCTCGGGCCTTGCGGGCTCGAAATGGTTTGAGACCGGCGTGGCGGCCGTGCTGATCGCTCTGCCCGCCTTCATCGTCCCCTACACCTTCGCCTACAATCCGGCGCTGCTGATGGACGGGACGCTCGGCGCCATCCTGATCGCCGTGGCGACGGCGGTCATCGGCGTCGTGATGCTGGAGGTCGCCGTGGCCGGCTTCTGGAAGCACAGGATCGCCCTGCCGCTGCGGCTGATGTTCGCCGCGGCCGGCTTCCTGATGATCCTGCCCAACAGTCTGACCAGCGTGATCGGCCTGGCCGCGGGCGGCGCCGCGCTCGTGATCGACCTGATCTCCCAGCGCGCAAGACCCGCCGCCCAATAAAGCAACGAAAGGAGTAT
>Ga0079305_1002315_pt1 | contig 17254 bp, 8 predicted proteins | sample LMS_cellobiose_e_FD_79183 | JGI IMG/M metagenome (GOLD analysis project Ga0079305, IMG submission 79183) | Rumen-fistulated moose microbial communities from Alaska, USA - LMS_cellobiose_enrichment | ecosystem: Host-associated > Mammals > Digestive system > Stomach > Rumen fluid ... | reverse complement strand
TCTCGATTTTATGCGGCAGTTGAATCGGTTTGGCTTTTTGACCTCTCCGATGATGAAAAAGTGTGGCAATTTTGAAACGGCGGTTCAGTACTGTCAGGAAATGATTGCCCGGCTTTATGAGCTTGATTTTGAGATTGACGGCATTGTCCTGAAGGTCAACAGCTTTGAGCAGCGGAACCGGTTGGGCGCGACCGCCAAGTTTCCCCGATGGGTAATTGCCTACAAGTTTAAAAAATATGAGGCGGAAACCCGAATCAACGGGATCAGCGTTCAGGTTGGAAAGTCGGGGACGATAACGCCTGTCGCCAATCTGGAACCGGTTGAGATTGCGGGAACGATTGTTTCGCGGGCAAGTTTGCATAATGCGGATGAGATCCGGCAGAAGGATATTCGTGTCGGGGATACCGTTATCGTTGAAAAAGCGGGTAAGATAATTCCACATGTTGTTTGCGTACAGAAGCATCTCCGAAAGGAGGCGTTACCGGTCTTTGATTTTCCGACTCATTGTCCGAGTTGCGGAACGGCTCTTGTCCGGGAGGAATGGGGGGTTATCATCCGATGTCCCAATCCGTCCTGTCCGGCGCAGCTTAAAGAGCGGATCGAATTTTTCGCGTCCAAAGGGGCGATGAACATTGACGGTCTTGGTCCGGCGATTGTCGAACAGCTGATAACGCGGCGTCCGGATTCGTTGTTTACCCGGCCGCTTGTAACGTCGTTTGCCGATTTATACCGTCTTAGCCCCGGGGATCTGGAGGGGTTGGAACGGATGGGAAAACGATCGGCGGCGAAGCTGGTCGCGGCGATTCAGGAAAGTAAAACGCGAGGTCCCGCCCGGCTGCTTAACGCGCTTTCAATTCCGGGAATCGGGGAACGTTCGGCCCAGGTGATTGTTGAGCGTTTTCATTCGATTGACGCTCTGGCGGAGGCAACGGTCCACGATATTGACGACATTCAGGATATTGGCGAAACGCTGGCGCAAAACATTTTTGACTTTTTTCATTCGGAAGCGGGGCGGAAGTGTTTTCAGGAACTGAAAGAGCTTGGAATTGTGACGACGCTTTCCGGGGAGGAACTGGAGGAATTGTCCCGTCCGGACACGAAGCCGTTTACCGGTAAATCTTTTTGCGTAACAGGAACGCTGAGTCAGTTTACCCGTGTGGAAGTTGAGGATTTGATCCGGAAAAATGGTGGGAACGCGGTTAAGTCGGTTTCCTCGAAAACAGATTATGTTGTTGCCGGGGAAGCGGCCGGAAGTAAACTGGAAAAGGCACGCAAGTTAAATATTCCTGTTTTAACGGAATCACAGTTTCTGGAGCTTTTGAAGGACGCCGCGAATTCCGACGATTGACTTTTCGGTTTTGGTTCCCGGTTTAAACAGTTGTTCTCTGTCGCTTTTAAAAGGTCTGATGAAAACAACCAGGTAAGTTCGGTAAGATAGCGGGGCGTCATCTTGAGGAAGTCGGCGTTCCCGTAATTTTCCTGAACCGTTACCCGGTGTCGGTAAAGTCTGTGTGTTTCTTGTGTTTCCCCTTCTTTGTCAGGGGATATCGTCTTTATTGGAGACAATCCATAACGGCTGCCGTTTTAGCGGAGGCATCGTCCTGAAAAATTTCTCTGAAAAGGAATCTGGTGGCAGTAATTCTTTTTATGTTGTTAAAAGAGCTTTTTTGATGATTGACTTTTAAAAGCACTCTACCTATAATAAAACAATGACATGAAGAATTTATCCGGCGCTGAATATTGAGTTAATTTGTCTGTCACGCTTTGTTTTTGATTTCATACATAGTGTTAAGGAAGGAAAAGATTTTGGCATGTATTGTGTCGATAGAAATCGCCGAATTCATTTTTTAACAGTCCGATGTCTTTAATTTTCAATGAGGTTAATCAATGAGCAGTCAAAAAACAGATCTGTTCCGTCACGCGAAGAAAGGTCATTTTTTTGCGAATACCAATGGGATCAAAAAACGTTCGTCCCGCAGTCTTCGGGTTGAGTCGCTGGAGGAACGTCAGCTTTTGAGCGTGACCCCTGATTTTTTTACCGGCGCCAGCTGGATTGGTATGTATGATACTTCGGCGGTGATAAGCACCTCTGAACCCGATTTTATCCAGGCAACGGGCGATTCGCTTCGTGACCTGTTGGAAACCGGAAACGGGGACATGTCGGAGGACGGGCTTGGACTCCGGAGTTCCGCGGCCGATTACAATGAAAATGATGTGGCGAAGCTGCTTGATTTTCTTGAACAGACCGATTCCAGCGGGGTGAAGAACGGAACACGAATCAATGTGAATTATGACAGCAGTGATCCTTCGACATTTGGCGTCACCTGGCATTCGACGAAAAGCGATGGGAAAGTACTGTTTGCCATTAACTGGGGGCCAGCGGCTCATCATAACGCCGGACTGGTCGGGAATCTGGATCTTTCGGATTGCGTGTTCTTGGATTCCCTGAACTGTTCCCGGTGTAATCTGACATCACTGAACCTGTCGGGGTGTGTTTCCCTGAAGACCCTGGATTGCTCGGATAACACTTCGCTTGGGGCGTTTGATGTTTCCGGCTGTACATCCTTGAGGACCCTGACCTGTGATAATACGTCGATTGCTTCATTGGATTTGAGAAGTAATACCTCCCTCCGCAATATCAAATGCTGGAACGAGTCGTTGACAGAAGTTATTCTGGCGTCGACGGGGAGTCGGGATAAGTATTCAGTTGATCTTGCCCGGGACGGTCAGTTTACCCGTTACATCTGGAAAAATCCGGATGGAAAAATCGTTTCACGGGGACACAATTGTCATCTTTCCGGAAAAGATCAGATTTTTACCTGCGAATTGTATGATGTAAAAAGCGGGAAATCACAGTCTGTTCAGGTTGATCTGACAAGTTCTGCCGGGCTGAATTTCACAGCAAGTTCCTATAATACCGAGGATGTCGAAAAATTACGGACGTTCCTTGAGTTGACCGATCAGGACGGCGTGAAAAACGGAAACCGGGTGAGCAGTAATTATGATCCGGATGACCCGTCGACTTACGCGGTGGGATGGAAACTCATCAATGGAACGCGGTCGCTGTATTCCGTTTCATGGAGTGATGTTTATCGTTCCAATATGGGGTTGGTCGGAACGCTTGATCTTTCCGGTTGCGAAATGTTGCAACAGGTCAACTGCGGTTATAACAAACTGAGCGGGCTTGATGTTTCCGGCTGTACCGGTTTAAAAACGCTGAACTGCGACAACAACATGTTCCTTGTCAGTCTTGACGTTTCCGGCTGTAATGTTCTGGATACCCTGACCTGTAATAACACCGCCCTGACGGAACTGGATGTCAGGGACTGCGCGAAACTGACGACGGTTTCCTGTCAGAATATTCAGACGGAACAGCTTGATTTTTCAAAAAATACAAATTTGCGGACATTGTCATGCTGGAATGAAAATTTGTCGAAAATTTACATTACGAAAAAGAATGGGCGAACCTGGATCGCAGTCAATCTCAGCAGTACCGTTTCGTCGGCCAAGTATGTCTGGAAGAACAGCAAAGGGAAGGTGATGGCTCAAACCGCCACCTATCGTCCGGACCAGTCCCCTGTCACCTGTGAAATTTCCGGGGCGAAGGGATACGCTCAGACCGTTACGGTTGAGATAGGATCGCCGCAGATCGGAGCAACGGCGGTTTCCTATGATTCCAAGGCTGTTGAAAGTTTGAAGGCGTTCCTTGAAATCACGGATTCAGCAGGGGTAACGAACGGAAGCAAGGTTTGTACGAATTACGATCCGGACGATCCGGCGACCTATGCGGTTACCTGGAAGATGGTGAATAATATCCGGTGTCTCTCGGCGGTCAACTGGGGCGATTCCGTGACTCAGTTCAATCGCGGACTGATTGGCAAAATCGATCTTTCCGGTTGCACAACGGTTACGGATGTTTGTTGCTGCTATAACAATATTTCGGAAATCAATTTGTCGGGTTGTTCGTCGTTACGAACCCTTGATTGCCGGAACATTGCGACGCTTACCGATCTGGATGTTTCCGGTTGCAAGGTGCTGGAGACCCTGAGTTGCGATAATACCGGACTGACCGGGTTGGACGTCAAGGATTGTGGTTCCCTGGTAACGCTTTCCTGCCGTAATATTTTCGTTGAGGAGCTCGACTTGTCCGGAAATGCCAATATACGGGAGCTGAAATGCTGGAATTCGATTTTGTCGAATATTATTTTGACGAAGAAGAACGGTCGAACCTGGGTTGCGATTGACCTAACGTCTGATGTTAAGGGGACGACTTATGTCTGGAAAAACTCCAGCGGTAAAAAAGTCGCAACGATAAGCACTTATCGTCCGAACAACAGTTTCCCATGTACCTGTGAACTGACAGACAGTAAAAGCGGGGATGTTTATCAGAAGATCTCGGTGACGGTTTGATTCGCCTGTTTCTGAATGATTTGTCCGGTCGGGATTTTGGTTATCGGGGGATGGTATGATACCGGAAGCCGGCCGGAATGAAATCCGCGGGCGGAATGATTTTTTATCTTTCAGAAGTTGTTTTGTAATCGAACGGGGGTTTTTCAGATGTATGTCTGAAAGGTTTTCGCCCCGGTTTCCGATTATAAAACAACTTCTGTTCTTTTTGTGTTTGGGAAAATAAGATTCGCGTCTTCCGTGAATTGAAATCCGAATTTATCTTTGGTAAAATAAAATCTTCATACGGCGTATTATTTTCAACGTTTTATTTTGTTTTGTCACTAAAATTATGATCTGGAGAAGTTTCATGCAGGTGGAAAACAGACGGGATTTTTTGAAGAAGACGGTTCAAATGACAGGAGCAGGGATGATGGTCTCCAGTGGTTTTTTCAGCCAGCGGGTTGCCATGAGCGCGGACAATCTCGCGGAGGTTGGTACCGTTTTGCCGAAATGGGAAAACGGGGAAATGGATATTCACTTTATCTTTACCGGAGTGGGGGAATCGGCGTTTCATATTTATCCGGACGGTACAACAATGCTGCTTGACGCGGGCGATCGAAATACCGACGCTTACGCCAAAAACGTCCGGGTTCTACCGGACAAATCCCGCCGGGCCGGCGAATGGATTGCCCGTTACATTGAGCGAGTTCATCCGAACCCGGACAGTAAAGTGATTGATTACATGATGTTATCTCACTATCATGACGATCATGGCGGCGGCAGGAACGGATATGCCGGTAAAGCGGAGGGCCGCGGCGATTATTTGTTGAGCGGGCTTTCCCATGTCGCGGAATTCTGGAAATTCAACGTTGGATATGATCGCGGTTATCCGGACGACAGCAGGCCGGTCCCGGTCACGGATCCGGAAACGTATCAGAATTTCCGGAAGTTTACTCAATGGAAGGAACAGCAGGGTGAGCTCCGGATGGAGGAGTTTGAAGTAGGGAAGCTGGATCAGATTCACTTGCAGTATCAACCGGAAAAATATGATTTCCATGTCCGCAACCTTTGCCGTAACGGAGTCGTCTGGACGGGCAAAGAGGGGGAAAATGTTGATTTCTTTGAAAAATACCCCCATAATAAAAAAGCGATTAACGAGAACTCCCTCAGTTTGGGGTTGCTCTATTCTTACGGTCCGTTCCGCTTCTTTACCGCTGGAGACTATTCCGGACGTCTGACGGACAATGACGGCAACAACCTGTTGTTTGAGCGTTTCGCCGGAAAGGCGGCAGGCCGAGTTGATGTCTGCAAGGCGAATCATCATTCCTATAAAGACGCGATGATTCCGGAATTCGTTCAGGAAGTCCAGGCGAGAGTTTACGCCATTAACGTCTGGGATCGGCTTCACACTCAGGACAATACCATGACAAACATGTCGTCTCAGGAGCTGTACCCGGGGGAACGTCTCATCTGTACCGGACAGATGGAACCGGAGGAGCAGGAGGAATTCAAGAATTGTCCCTGGATGAAGAATGTCGGGATCGCGACAGGACATATGGTTGTCCGCGTTTTTGACGGGGGCAGAAAATACAAGGTTTATTTCCTGACAGCGCAGGACGAAAGCATGAAAATTACCGCGGTTTACGGACCGTTTAATTCCTATCTGGCGGAAAACTCCTGATTTCAGGGGGTGTTGACATTAAATTTTCAACATGGAAAAGGAGCTTTGATATGAACAGTTCAAGACGCGATTTTATGAAACTGGCGACGGGCCTTCCTATTCTTGGAATGACAGCTCTTGTTTATGGTGACGAAAGGAATCTGGTCGACGACATTGAAGAAACCCGGCTCATTCAAAAAGATTACCGTTCCTCGTTTAATATGCGTACTTATGCCGCTCCGCCGATTGACAATGTTCGGATTGGTTATATTGGACTGGGAAACCGGGGCCTCTCCTCCCTTCAGCGAATGGCTCATTTTGAGCAGGTTGAAATTCGGGCGATCGGCGATTGTTACGAGTACCCCATCACTCTGGCCCGGGAATATTTCAAGAGTATCGGTTATCCGGCCCCGGCGGAATATTTCGCGAATGAGGAAGTCTGGAAGGATTTGGTCGCGCGGGATGATCTCGATCTGATTTATGTGACAACGCCGCAGTACTGGCACGCGGAAATGGCCTGCGCAGCAATGGAGGCGGGCAAGCATGTTGCCTGTGAGGTCCCGCTTGCCTACACTCTGGCGGACTGCTGGAAGCTGGTTAAAACCTCGGAGCGGACAAAAAAACATTGCGCCCTGCTCGAAAACTGCTGTTATGATTTCTTTGAAACCATGGTGCTCGGTATGGCGTATGAGGGATTGTTTGGCGAAATCGTTTATGGCGAAGGGGCTTATCTGCATTACTTTCCAGTAACATCCACCTTCCAGGAGCCGATGCCGCCGTTGAGTAAAAAAGCGGGGTCGTATCGCGGGATTGTTGGAGCGCTCGCCAAAGGGAACCGGTATCCGACCCATGGTTTCGGCCCGATCTGTCAGGCAATGAAAATCAACTTTGGGGATCGCCCGTTGTATCTGACGTCGACGGAAACGGCTGATTTCAGCCGAAAACCGGTTTTTGAAGAGTATCTGAAACAGGGAAGCCCGTATCATAAACAGTTTGAGGGAAAAGAGTTTGGTGGTAACTTTAATGCCTCACTGGTCAAAACGCAAAACGGGAAAGTCATGCAGATTCAGTATGACACCGTGTCGATGAGACCTTATTCCCGAAGCCACCTGTTGAGCGGAACGACCGGTTTTGTTCAGAAATATCCGGCTCCGGAACGGATCTATCTCCGACCCGATACACCGGTAAACGACGAGGAAATGAATGAGTTAAAGGAAAAATACACTCCGGAACTGATTCGTTTTCTGAGTGAGGATGCGAAGAAGTTTGGCGGTCACGGCGGTATGGACTTCGTTTGTGAGTACCGGCTGATTGACTCGCTCCGCAACGGTTTGCCGCTTGATATTCCAATCTATGACGGGGCGACCTGGAGCGCTGTAACGCCGCTGAGCCTTTGGTCGGTGACGCATGGTTCGCAGCCGATCGACTTCCCTGACTTTACCGGGGGAACCTGGGAAACCAGTACGCCGGTTGATCTTTCCCTGCGTGGCGGCGGCACGACAACGGTGAAAGAACGCCAAGCCGAGGTATAATTCCTGACTCACGGTTCATTCTTTAACGTCTAATGTTTGCAGCCGCTGGCCGGGTATTATCCCGGCTTCTTGGGGGGAATCGCCGGATTTATAGCCCTGTACCGGTTTACGGAATTCCGTCGGGGCGTTTCCCGTCCCGGTAAAGGCCGTTTTACCGGCCTCGGCGCCGGATTTTTACCCTGAACAAGCGACGGTTCGTTTATTCAGGGTGAATTCTTCTTGTCCATTACTGAAACAGATTCATCAGGGCGTCGGCGAACAGTTTCAATCCCTCTTTATTCGGATGATTGATATTGTTGACCATGACGGTGATATAAGGAATCCCCTGACGCCAGAGCTGGCCGTAAAGTTTCGCCGCGTCCGCGACAGCAATGTTATTTTCCTTGGCGAATTGGCGAATACCAATGACATAAGGTCGCGGGTCGTCGTCAATATTTTTCTGACGGTCAATAGCCATCCAGCTCGGACGGACATAATGCGGAGTGCAGATGATCCATTCGGCGCCGATATTTTTGAAATCGTCCCGGATTCGGGCATACAGCTCGTTGACCAGGTTTTGATCCAGGCCGGCATCGTTGACGAATTCGGAAATAATGAGGTCCGGTTTCAGATCCAGAACTTTCTCCTGATAATTTCGCGGACTTCCCGCCGGTTCACTCAGATAAGCGGAGGTTGTCCGGCCGCCCCAGCCTTCGGACATCAAAACAACTTTGGCTTTCGGGAATGCCGCCTGTAACCGTTCGGCGAACTGATTTTGCCAATGTTCCTCTTCCGGAAGATAAGTGCATTCGGTCACACTGTCCCCCCAGGCAAGAATCCGGACTTCCTCCCCGGCGTTCAGTTTTGCCCAGGTTTTCGGCAGGAGCTTTTTCGCGACCGGCTCCGCGGATTTATCGAAAACGAATTCGCCCGGCGGCGTCAGAATGGGGAAAAGCTCATTGTCCGACAGTTTTTCAATAATACCTGGAATATAGATATTGGCAAGTCGAACCTGTCCCTCTTTGAGTTCCGGAAGAACCGGATTGGCTTTGTCCGGTTTGCCCTGAAGGAGTTCATAGGAACCGTCCGCGTTGCGGACAATGGAATCGAGTCGCATCATGGCGCTTTTATAAGTGACATAAACCGGGGTGTCGGCGGGAATCTTGCCCCCTTCCAGACGACCAAGCTGGCTGTCAACGTTGTCGAATTCGTAATCCTTGCCGCGTTCCAGTTTTTTGCCGCCCGGCGTGAGTCGGACTTCCACGGAATCGGGAATGAGAACGTCATTCATCGGGCAGCCCTGCGCCATCGATCCGAACAGTAACGTTCCTTTTCCCCAGAAACCGCCATCGGGATTGAAGACCGGCAGGCTATCGTATTTTTCGTCGGTTGGTGTGTAATAATCAGTTCCGGCAATCGTGGTTTCAAAGGTGTTGTCACCGTCTTTGAGCTGAACGCTCCAGGGACCGGTGATCGTCAGTTCCGGCGCGGCCGCCAGAACGGTTTCGCCGGTCAGAATCAGTAAAAACAGTCCGGATAAAATCAGTCCGGAATATCGTAACAGAAAATTTTTCTTGGTCATGGAAGTTTTCCCTTGATTTAAATGGTGAGTGATGGGAACCGGTAACGTTTGATACCCTGTCCGTCAGAATCTTCAATTTTATAGTCAACTCAATTTTATCATTAACTCAATCGGGTTTTCATTGATCCGGTTTTCCTCCGTTTCCGGAAATCCGGTTTCAACCGGGCCGGAACCCCTTGGAATTTTTCCGACGGCTTTTGGGCAAAAAAAGACCAATCAAACGATTGGCCTTTTACTATTTCAGATTTTATTCTGAGATCATTTTTCTGTGACTCGCTGGGTATATCTTGAAAGGACAAAGAATTTCTGCCTGAACAACAGCAGACCGGTCATTTTAATTTCCGGCGTATCTCTAATGTTCTTCTGAATAAAACAGAACAGATTGTTTTTGAGAGAACCTGTCATTGATCCTTCAAAAGGGGTTCCAGATACGCAAGTGTGGACTTCATGCTGTCGAGATGGGGATAATCCTCTTCCGGAATTTGCAGCTTGTAACGGCGCCGGAGTTCAAGAACGATGTCCAGCATGTCCATGCTGTCCATGCTGAGCTGTTCACGGAATGAAACATCGTCTTTAAGATTGTCGTAATCTTCATCCGGGGCAATGTCCGAAAGAATACCGATGATCGCGTCTCTGATTTCTGGGGCTGTCATGTAACTCCTGAACTCCTGTATATTGGGTTAATCTGGTAATTTTGTTGGGATGTTTTTTGGGGGTGGGTTTCCGAAAGGAAACCGTCCCATGTCGAAAATGAAGCTGTTAAACATCAAACTGACAATGGAAAAACGGAAACCGTTATATAAAAAGGCAAAGTGTGTCAATCGTCAACCCGACCGACGATCACAACCGCGTTAATGCCGACCATTCCGAAGGAGTTGTTCAAAATATAACGGACCCGTTCCACTTTTTGCGGCTGGTTCAAAACCAGATTCGGCATTTCACATTTGGGGTCGAGTTCGTCAACATTGATTGTTGGATGAACAATATGATCCTCAAAAGCGGGCAGGTTGCCGGCAAGCTCCAGAGCCCCCGCCGCCCCCATGGCATGGCCGATAAAACTCTTGGTGTTGTTGATCCAGGTTTTGTCCGATTGGGCAAAAATGGTCTTCAAGGCCTCAATTTCCTGAATATCCCCCATTTTCGTCGCGGTGGCGTGAGTGTTGACAATATCGATTTCTTCCGGTCGGAGACCCGCTTTGGCAAGGGCTTTTTGAACACACTGGGCCTGACGTTCCGTGTTCGGCAGAACAAAATCCGTCGCGTCGCTGTTCATGCCGTACCCGACGATTTCGCCATATATTTTGGCATTCCGCTTTTTGGCGTCCCGGAGTCGTTCCAGTGTATAGAGACATCCCCCTTCGGAAACGACAATTCCATTTCTCGCCAGGTCAAACGGACGGGAGGCCCGGGCTGGATCATCATGTCTGGCAAGTGCGTTCTGAGCGTTGAACGCGGCGAAAATGCCAAAAGTATGGATACTTTCGGAAACACCGCCGACAATCGCAAAATCGACTTCATGGAGCCGAAGCTGCTGAACCCCCTGAATAATGCCCGCGTTACCGGCGGCACAGGCGGCCCCCAGCGTATAATGCGGACCGGTAATCTTCAGGTTCAACGTGATTTCGCCGGCCGGATTGTTCGCGACCGTTCGCGGATTGTGATGATGTGACCAGTAGTTGCAGTCGTAATCGTACTGACTGATCTGATACACTTCATTTTCCGTCTCGACATTGCCGTGTTCCGTAATTCCTATGTAAACGCCAACCTGACTTTTGGACAGTGCCTCCCAGTCGATTTCCGAATCCAGAATGGCTTCATGGGCACAGTAAATCCCGATGCTTCCGGCCCGTGTCCCACGCCGGAGCTCCCGACGTGACTGATATTTCAGCTCATCAAAATGGCAGATACCCGCCAGCGTTTTGCCAAAATAACGGATTTCATAAGGTTGGATACCGCTTTTGCCGGTCAAAAGCGCCTGACGGTATTCGGTGAGATTATCTCCGTTGGGAGCGGTCAAACCAACACCGGTAATGACGATTCGTTCCGTATCTTCCCGATGAATCATAACTCAGCCTTTATTGTCAACGTGTTTTGATCCGGGTTGCTGTGTTTTGAATCGGGTTGTTCAGCAACCCCGATCCGCTCCTGACAGCGTAAACGCCGTCGCGGAAGGGACAGGATTCATTCATAAATGATACCGAAAACGTCTTCCCTTTTCAGTATCTGTTTCGGACTGTTCCGAAAATCCCGACGGCACCCGGGGGACCCGTTTTTTCATTTTAAAATAATGATTCCAGATAAACGGGATGGAAACGACATTGCGTCTGTAAAACGGAACCGGTCCGGAACAGGCGGTTTAAACGTTTCCAAAATATCTCCGGATGCCTGAGGCGTTCCAGGGTATTTCAAACTGCCGGAAGGATCGGTTTCCTTGTGTCCGGGACAGTTTGAAAACCTGCGGGGTTCGGAAAATCAGAACCAACCGCCGAGTTTGACAATCAGACCGGCGGCAACGACGGAAACCATACTCATCAGTTTGATAATAATGTTGAGTGAAGGGCCCGTGGTGTCTTTGAAGGGGTCACCGACAGTGTCGCCGACAACCGTCGCCTTGTGACAGTCAGATTTCTTACCGCCAAGACTTGGGTCAATATTGGCTTCAACGTATTTTTTCGCGTTGTCCCAGGCACCGCCCGCGTTGGCCATGTAAACGGCGACACAGAATCCGGCGGTCAACGTTCCGACGAGCAGGCCAATAACGCCGGTAACTCCAAGACAGAGACCAACGACAATCGGCATGATCAGACCGAGCAGCGACGGAACGATCATTTCCTTCTGAGCGGCCCGGGTTGAGATGGCGACAGGAGCCTTGTAGTCCGGTTTCACGGAGTAATCCATAATGCCCGGATTTTCACGGAATTGACGGCGGACCTCTTCAACCATACCGGAAGCGGCGCGGCCAACGGCCATCATGGTCATGGCGCCGAAAACGAAAACGCTCATGGCCCCCATAAAGATACCGACAAGGACTTTCGGATTCAGAAGGTTACAAGTGTAATAGTTCATCCAGTCCATCATGTTGGCGGATTTGACGGAAACCATATCATTGTCCAGTTCGGCGTTGCCGGAGTCAAACGTTTCCGGAATGAACGGGCAAAGAGAAGCTGTTTTACCGTCGATCAAGGCCGGACCTTTGGACGTATCGAGAGCGGCCCAGGCTTCGTTCGATTCCTTCCAGGTTGTCGTCGCTCCCCGGTAAATCGTTCCGTTCTCATTCGGGTTAATGGCCTGATTCGGCATGACCAGGAAGGTTTCCGGGAACCATTCCGCGGTACTGGCTTTTTTCTGAGCTTCAACAACGTCTTTACCCGGATATTTAACAACGAACTGATCGGAAACTTTATAGTAACCCGGAACGGCGTCGCCGGTCTCAATTTTTTTGATGGCATCGACACCCCAGCGTTCAAAACCGACACGGACTTCCTCGACGTAAGCGGCGAGAAGGGCCAGAGCGGTCAGCGCGGCGGAACCAATTGCGAAACCTTTTCCGGTTGCGGCGGTTGTATTCCCAAGGGAATCAAGGGCGTCTGTACGTTCACGGACTTCTTCCGGAAGCTGGGACATTTCGGCGTTTCCACCGGCGTTGTCAGCGATCGGGCCGTAAGCGTCGGTCGCCAGGGTAACGCCAAGTGTGCTCAGCATACCAACGGCGGCGATACCAACACCGTAAAGACCAAGGGAGAAGATTTTGACATCGTCAAAATTGAAGTTGGTGGTGAAACCGAACGCGAGAATCGTCGCGACACCAACAATCACGACCGGAGCCCAGGTACTGAACATACCTTCCGCGATACCGGCGATGATAACGGTCGCGGGACCGGTTTTACCTTGACTGGCAATACTCTGAGTCGGTTTGTATTCATAGGAGGTGCGATATTCGGTCCATTTTCCAATCAGCCAGCCGGCCACAAGACCGGTAACGACGGAAAGGCCCGCCCACTGAGCGGAACCCGGAAGCATGATACGGGCAATCAGGATGGAAAGAATCGCGATAATGACCGAGGGAAGATTAACGCCTTTACCCAGCGCCTTGAGCAGGGTTCCCTGATCCGCTTTTTCGTCAGTCCGAACAAGAAAGATTCCGAAAATTGAAAGCGCGGTACCAACGGCAGCCAGCAGAATGGGGAGGAAGAGAGCGTTCATCTGAACACTGGCCGACGCCCCCATGGAAGCGTAAGCGGCAACGCCAAGAGCGGCGGACGAAAGGATCGAACCGCAATAAGATTCATAAAGGTCAGCCCCCATACCGGCAACGTCACCAACGTTATCGCCAACATTATCAGCAATGGTTGCGGGATTGCGTTTGTCGTCTTCCGGAATACCGGCTTCAACCTTGCCAACGAGGTCCGCCCCAACATCTGCGGCTTTCGTGTAAATACCGCCGCCAACACGGGCAAACAGCGCCTGAGAAGAAGCTCCCATTCCGAAGCAAAGCATAACGACCGTAATTTCCGTCAGGCTCATGGTCCATCCGAAACAGGGGAAAACCCAATACAGGGCGCCAAACCAGAGCACAATATCCAGCAGACCGAGTCCAACAACGGTCAGTCCCATCACGGCGCCGGAACGGAACGCGACCTGAAGACCCTGATTCAACGATTTCTGCGCGCCCGCAGCGGTCCGGGAGGATGCCCATGTCGCTGTTTTCATGCCGCACCAGCCGGCCAGACCGGAGAAGAAACCTCCTGTCAGAAACGCCCACGGCACAATTTTGTTCTGAACGCCGATTCCCCAGGCAAGATACATGAGGAATATCCAGATGACAACGAAGAAAATACCCACAACTTTATACTGCTGCCAGAGATAGGCATTCGCCCCTTCCCGAACGGCGGACGCAATGGAGATCATTTCTTCATTACCTTCATCGGCAAGCATCATCGTTCTGAAGAATTTATAAGCGAAATACAACGCGGCAACAGCTCCCAGAAGGGCGAGAATCCAGAGCAGACCGTAACGGCCCATGAAACTCAAACGGGCACCGCTGTCCACGACGGTTTCGGTATCGGCGGCTTCCACGGATTCCGACACCGCGACGGCTTCATCGGCGGTGGTGGCGGCGTTGTCAACAGCGACGGTATCGGCAGGTTCCGAGGCCGGAGCGTCCTGCGCGTAACTGTTGGTCAGCATTAAACCGCAGGATACGACCAATGCGGCGAGACCAACCTGAAAGGCTTTCAGAAAGTTCATTCCTGTTTTCATATTGTCTATTGTCTCCCAATATAATATCATGTGTGAGAACGTAACCAATAACGCCTGAAAGGGACTCCTTAATTACTTAACAGGACGTCTGTCCCGTAACGGCTCCCTTTGTGGATTCCGAATCACTTTCAGAGCGTACTGGACGGAGCCGAAAGTTTTTCATAGTATCTATAGATTATCCGTTCTTTTAAATCCTTGTCAAGAATAGACTCCAATTTTATAAAAATCACGGAATTTTGTTTTATTGCCGGCGAAATTCAATTTCCCGGGAACGGAACGGGGACTTTTCCCGGGAACGGACGGGATTTTTGAGGGAATTTTTTTGACTGTTGGGGAGGGGTGGGCTTGACGATTGAAATCAACGTATTACAATAGCCGTTGTCTTTTGGGGAATTGTGTAAAGGCAGCACGAATGGCTCTGAACCATTTAGTCGGGGTTCGAATCCCTGTTCCCCAGTTTGCGAATCTCCGTTTGGAGTATTCGCTTTTTTTTGCGCTGATGGTGTTATTATTTTGCTTTCCGGTTGCTTGTCCCGGTTGTGCCGGGAGGGACGTAACGTCTGGGCTTCTTTCTGTCTTCCGGGAGCGTTTCTTCTTTTCAGGACGCCCCGCCGCCCCTGTTTCAAAGATCCTGCCGGTCTTTTCGGAACGTCTCGCAAGGAGCGGAACTCTTTTTAAATTGTTTGTCCGGGAGTGAAAGTTCAGCCTTTTTACATGGGAAGCTTTTTTTTGCCCGCGGCGTCGGTTATAATAATCTGGTCACCGGTTTATATTCCGTGATTTTGTGCTTGAGACATTGCAAAAGAACTTCCGTATTTTGTTTTTCTGTATTTTTGAGGTGTATTTATGACGAAAAAATCATGGTTGGTTCTGTCGTTTTTCCTGACAATTTCAGCGGCAACGCTGTTTCTGTCGGGGACGATGACAGATGTTGATCCAGGAACAGCTTATGGTATTGAGCCCACGGTTCTTTATTCCTGGGACTTTGATAATGATGGCGACACAATGGGCTGGACGGGAAATTGTATCAAGCCGCTCGAAGCCAAAGACGGTTGCCTTAACGGGACCTGTATAAGCTGGGATCCCTTTGTTATCAGTCCGCAGATGAATCTGAAACCGAAAGCGGGACAGGTTATTGAAATCCGGATGAAATCCAGTGGTGTCGGTCGCGGGGAATTCTTTATGGCCAGTACCAATGAGGGACAGTATGCCGGATTCAATCCCCAAAAAGTACTTCCCTGGGATCTTATTCATGACAACGAATTCCATACCTATCAGATTATTCCGAACTGGCTGGATGAACCACAGATTGTCAAATTCCGGCTTGATGTCGGAAATCCGGGCAACAACCCGAAAGACTTCAAAATCGCGATTGATTATATCCGCATTCTGGATCTGAATATCGATCAGGCGGAGGAAATGGAAAGTTATTCCTGGGACAAAACCCAACTGGACACGCTCAAATTCAATGGTCGGGACGGTCAGTTTGAATGGCGAAGCGAGGTTTTTGCTCTGGATGCCCGGAAAGCGGGCGGCTGGCTGCAGCTCGAATGGACCAATGACGGTTCGATAGGCGACTTCCCTTATCCGATGGCGGCGTTCCGGTTCCTGGGAGATCAGGGAACAGGGACCGTTCTTCTGAATATTCCGCTTCCTGTCGCGAAAAACGCCAGTAAAGAACATCCGCAAAGGTTCCGTCGGGACATCAATCTGTTGGCTTACAAGGAATGGATCGGGACTATTTACCGTTGGGAAATCGTCCTTCCCAAAGGTTGCGGGCTTCAATCGCTGGGGTTTGCCGACGCGCCGAGCGGGCCGGGCATGCTGGAAAATTATGTTGTCGGCCCGACCAAACCGATTTTGCGGCTGACGAAAGACGGGCAGTGCGCCTTTGAATATGAAGTGATCGCCAAAAATGTCGGCGGCAGAGCGATTGACTCATTGAGCTGTGTTTTTCATTCGGACTGTCCGGATATTCAACTGAACCGCGTTATCGTCAAGCCGTCGGCGGAGTCTGTCGACTCAACGGAACTGGTTGTTGAGGAAGGTGGGAATACAGTAGAACTTCCGTCGATCGACGCGCAGAAATCGCATGTTTTCTTTTTTGTCTTCAAGGCCGGGAGTGCCGCCGCTTATACGGGAACCTTGTCGTTTTCCGGAAAATGCTGTGAAACAGGCGAGGCGGCTGAACTCGAGACAATACCGGTTGCGATAAATGTGCTTCCATATCTTGAACTTCCGGAGGCGGATTACGTTCCGGAACCGCAACCGGTTCAGAGTGAATACGAGATCGGCGCCCTGTATTTTCCCGGCTGGAGCAATCGGGCTGCCTGGGACAGAATCGATGTTGCCGATCCCATCCGCAAACCGGTTCTTGGCTGGTACGATGAAGGCAATTCCGAAGTTGTCGACTGGCAAATCAAATGGGCGGCTGAGTCCGGTATTCAGTTCTTCCTGGTCGACTGGTACTGGAAACATGGCAAAATCAGTCTGGAACACTGGATCAAGGCGTTCCAGAAAGCGAAGTATCGTTCCCATCTGAAATGGGCCATGATGTGGGCGAATCATACCGGACCGGGTACACACTCGGAGGAGGATCAACGGAAAGTAACGCAATACTGGCTTGACAACTATTTCAATACGCCGGAATATTACACCATTGACGGCAAACCGGTTGTGATGATCTGGGATGCTTCCATTATGGATAACGATATAATCGCGATTGAAAAGCAAAAGGGGAACAATCTGAAGAAAGGCGATGGGGTCAAAAAACTGCTTGATTTGAGTCGTCAGATGTGTATCGACGCCGGTTATCCGGGCATTTACTTTATCGCGATGAAATGGCCGGAAGCC
>Ga0079305_1002314_pt1 | contig 17265 bp, 17 predicted proteins | sample LMS_cellobiose_e_FD_79183 | JGI IMG/M metagenome (GOLD analysis project Ga0079305, IMG submission 79183) | Rumen-fistulated moose microbial communities from Alaska, USA - LMS_cellobiose_enrichment | ecosystem: Host-associated > Mammals > Digestive system > Stomach > Rumen fluid ... | reverse complement strand
CGGAGCCCTGCGGATACGCCGTCGGGATCATCTGTAAACGATCTCGGCTCCGCGCTCATCAAGAACGCTGACGTCGGACGCCGAAAGGGTAAGATACGTGGCGCCGTTCTCCTCGTAGGTATGGAGCTCTCCGGTGACCTTTATCCAGTCGTTGTCGGAAAGAGAGCCGACGCCGTCCCATGTGAATTCGAATCCGCACATACTGCCGTCGTTGCCGCAGCAGCCGGGTCCCTGACGGTAGACGTAATAATAGGTCGTGTCCGTGGGCTTGTAATACTCGCTGGTGAACATGCCCTCGATAGTGATGTTCTTGCCGACGTAATCGTCGGTGTTCGTGTATATCTCGTTGATATACGTTACGTACATGTTTTCCGTTATGTTGATGCTGTCGTCCGGCTCACCGCAGGAAGAAAAGACGCACAGGAGCATGATCGCCGCCAGCAAAGAGACTGCTTTTTTCATTTTTCCCTTTCTTTCGATCGTTAAGACCGTTTTCATTGATAAATCGGCGCGCGATGGCGCGTTATTTCTTTTTTATCCTGCCGAGAACCGCTCCGGCAATGCTGAAAAGGATGAACGCTGCGATGTTCACCGAAACGACGCTTGCACCGGGAGGCGCCGATACGGTGTATGAAATGACGAATCCGATAAAGAAGCAAAGAAGCGAGAGTACCGCGGAGCATATCGTAACGCTCCGGAAGCTCTTGAAGACGCGCATGGACGTGAGCGACGGAAAGATTATCAGCGCGGAAATGAGAAGCGCGCCCATGAGCCTCATGCCGAGCACGATCGTCACCGCGGTGAGGAGCGCGAGCACCGTGTTGTAAGCGCCGGCTTTCGTCCCGGTGGCTCTCGCAAAGTTCTCGTCGAAGGTGACCGCCATTATCTTCGTGTAGAAAAACACGAACAGCATAAGAACGATAAGCGAGAGTATAACGGAAATATAAACGTCCTCATGGCTCAGCGCGAGGATGCTCCCGAACATATAATTGCACACGTCGACGTTCATTCCGGTGGTCATGGAAACGACCATGACGCCGATGGCGAGAGCGCCGGTGGAAATGAGCGCTATAGCGGAATCGCCCTTTATCTTCGAATTTTCGCTGATCCTCAGAAGCAGGAACGCCGCGAGAATTACAACGGGTATGGAAAGCCTCAGCGGCGCAATGTTAAGCGCCGTGGCTATCGCAAGAGAACCGAAGCCCACGTGAGAGAGCCCGTCTCCGATCATTGAATAACGTTTCAGAACGAGGCTTACTCCGAGAAGCGACGCGCAGAGCGCCACGAGCGCACCGACAAGAAGCGCCCTCGTTATGAACGTGTATGAAAACATTTCGACGATTTCTTCAAACATATCAAAGCCCCAAAAACGCTTTCGCGGCGTCGGTTTTAAGGTAATCCTCCGTCGTTCCGAAGAACAGCGGCTTTTTGCTGAGATGGAGTATGTGCGAGGCGTATTTCACCGCGCTGGATATGTCGTGCGACACCATCACCACGGTTATCCCTTCATCATTTATCCTCTTTATCAAAGAGTACATCTCCTGAGTCACCACGGGATCGAGTCCCGATACCGGCTCGTCGAGCAGGATAAGCCTCTTTGTGGCGCAAAGAGCACGGGCGAGCAGCACTCTCTGCTGCTGGCCCCCGGACAGTTCGCGGTACGACCTGTTTCTCAGATCGGTTATCCCGAGCCTTTCCATATTATCCGCGGCAAGCTTTTTCTCCGCGGCGGAATAAAAAGGCTTCAATCCGCGGGAATTGAGACAGCCGGAAATAACGACCTCCCGGACGCTGGCGGGAAAGTCCTTCTGAGCGCTCGTCTGCTGCGGAAGATATCCTATTTCCGTCGCTTTAAGACCGTCGGAATATTCGATCTTTCCGCTTTCCACCGATTTCAGAGACAAAATCGCCTTTATAAGCGTGCTTTTCCCCGAACCGTTCTCACCGACTATACAGAGATAATCGCCTCTGTTCACCTCGAACGTAAGATCGGTGAGCACCGGATCGCCGTCGTAGGATAAAACAACGTTTTCGCATTTTATAAGTGACATATCAGCCGAAAGCCCTCTTCAATGTTTCGAGATTTTCTTCCATCAGGGAAACGTAAGTCGTTCCAGCGGATATCTGTTCGTAACTCACGTTGTGACAGGAGTGGAAAAGAGCCGTTTTCGCCCCTGTGTGCTCCGCTATGCTGTCAGCGATCTTGTGATTCGAAAATTCAATATAAAACACCGTGCCGACGCCGGAGGATCTTACTTTGTCCTGCAAAAAAGCCACTGTCTTCGTCTTCGGTTCCGTGTCTGTACTGCAGCCCTGGAAAGCAGCGTAGTATTCTATCCCGTAATCCTTTGCAAAATACAAAAACGGGAATCTGTCGCCGAATATCATTATGATATTTTCTTTCGACGAAACGTATCCGGCGAATCTGCTTTCAAGATCAAGTATCTCTTTTTTATAGGAGGCGGCGTTTTCACCGTACGCGTCGGCGTTTTCCGGATCGGCGTCGCTCATCTCTTTGCATATAGCGTCAACGATATCAGCCGCGTTTTTCAGCGAAGTCCAGACGTGCTCGTCATATTCGAGATCGTTTTCGGAGTGTCCGTCGTCATCGTCGCCGTCGTCTTCATGTTCCATCCCCTCGACGACTTCCTCCTCGCGCGCCTCGACACAGTCCATCAGTTTGAGAGTGCGCGGTTTTTTGTCAAAAGAATCAAGTATGGCATCGACCCATGAATCAGACACCCCGCCCACGTATATGAACAGGTCGCACTGACGTATCGCTATGATGTCCTTCATAGACGGTTCGTAAGAATGGCTCTCGGATCCGGGAGGCAGGAGCATTTTCACGTTCGCCTTGTCTTTCCCGATCTGCTTTGCAAAATCGTATGACGGGAATATCGTCGAAACGACCGAAAGCTTTCCGTCGCCGTCATCGTTCCCGCCGCACGAACAAAGTGCGAAAAGCGAGAGCAGAATAAAAAGCGCCAAAGCGAGAGATATATGTTTGGTGTGTATGTTCTTCATTTCTTCCTCGATTTCAAAATTGATAGTTGCTATCAATTTTTATTATACACCGAAAAAGCGAAAAAAGCAATACGCTTTTTGGAAAAAAGCCGTATTGCCGGGTCGAAAACGGGCAAAATTCACGCGCTTTTCCCTTTTTCTCCTTTTTTTCGTATGAAAAACAGAAACGCAAACCTCGCGGCGTATATGATCGCGCATCCCGCGAAATAACATAAAATATCGACAAACGAAAAAGAGGTGCCGAGAAGCGTGCGGAAAAATCTGCTTTCGCCGAGTCCCAGGGCGTACACGAGTCCGAAAAGCTGTGAGAGCTCGACGGCGCATGAAAAAAGAAAAATGAAAACGGGAACGTATTTGGGATCTGTCTTCGGGAAGACCGCCATAACGAGGCAATACAGTACCCATTCCACGATCACGTCTCCGCCGTAGGGACGGATGAACCTGTCGTGAACAAAAAGGGCGATAAGCACCTCGATCAGAACAAAAAGCGCAAATCCCGCGGCGTAAAAAATGCGTTTTCGCATAATTTCAGACGTTTTGCCCATACTCTTTCCTCCCCTGTCCGCCGGAACGGCGTTTTTTGATTATCACTTGAAAACGTGCGAGCGTATATGATATAATAAAAGAACATACGGAATCATTTTTTGCGGAGTCGTTATGAAAAGCACAGTTCAAGAACGCATAAAACAATATCTTCTCATCACGGTCGGGAGCATCATATACGCCGCGGGCGTCTCTTTTTTCCTTGATCCGAACAATCTCGCCCCCGGAGGCGTTTCGGGTATCGCGATCATCATAAACAGCTTCGTCAGTTTTCTGAACGTCGGTATGATAATCGTTATCATAAACGTCCCGATAATGATACTCGGGGTGATAAAATTCGGCGTCAGATTCCTGATGTCGAGCATATACGCCGTGGTACTGTCGAGCGCCGCTATGGAACTCTTCGACCGCACGGTCGGGTGTCTGACGGAAAATCTTCTGCTCGCGGCAATAGCCGGAGGCGCGCTCCAGGCTCTTGGTATCGGACTCGTGTTCCGCGCGGGAGCCACCACGGGAGGCACCGATATACTTGTGAGGGTGCTTCGAACAAAGCTTCGCCACATACGGACGGGCACGCTTTTCATGCTCGTTGACGGCATCATCATCACCGCGTCCGGCATTATTTACGGCAACATTGATATCGCGCTCTACGCGGCGCTGTCACTGACGGTATACACGACGGTGTTCAACGCCGTGCTGTACGGCGGAGACGAGGCGCGTCTCGTTTATATAATAAGTCCGAACAGGCAGCGGATCGCCGAGCGCATAATGACGGAGCTCGACGCGGGCGCCACGATCCTCGAGGGAAGCGGAGCGTATACCGGGCAAAAGCGCGACGTGCTCATGGCGGCGCTGCGAATGAGAAGTCTTCCTCAGGCGAGAGACATCGTCAGAGAGGAGGATGAAAACGCTTTCATGATAGTCACGAAAGCCACGTCCGTCTTCGGCGAGGGATTCAAGCCTAACGAGGAGGAAATATAAAGTTTTACCACAAAAAACGGAAAAGCCTGTTGCAGATAGTGCAACAGGCTTGGCGGAAAGAGTGGGATTCGAACCCACGGTCGGTTATTAGCCGAACACACGATTTCCAGTCGTGCGCCTTAGACCAGCTCAGCCATCTTTCCACGAAGTCGAGCCCGACGTGACAAGGCGTATTATATCATCTGTTTCGCCTCTTGTCAAGTGCTTTTGAACGTTTTTTTCAAATTTGTTCTCACAGCAAAAGTGAGCGTATCGCCTTCCCCTTGAGGGGAAGGTGGGCGCGGAGCGCTCGGATGAATCGAGGAACGCTTGCGTTCCTCGGCATACCGCTGCGCGCTATGCGGTGGTGATACCCGCCTGATGAGTGCTCCGTATTATAAGCAAAGCTTTCTTTCTCTCTTCTTTTTACGAAGCTCGGCGATACAACCGCGACGTATACGCCATTTGTACCGGCACAAATGGCGAAAAGGCCGCAGGGGGACCGACCCATGGTCCCCCTGACTCCCCCCATGGGCAAAGGGGCTTCGCCCCTTTTGAATCCCCGCGCTCCGCGCAAGCTGTCGCCCTGAATTTGATTTTGCTGTGCGAGGGAGATATAGGGGGAAGCTGATTGCAAAAAAGCAGAAGGGATCCTTCTGCTTTTATAAAGGTATAAAGTTTTTTGGGGGTCTCGGGACCTTTTTTACAAAAAAGGTCCCGAGCGGGGTGCGGGGCGGAGCCCTGCGGATACGCCGTCGGGTGCGGGGCGGAGCCCTGCGGATACGCCGTCGGGTGCTAAGCGGAGCCCTGCGGATACGCCGTCGGGTGCGGGGCGGAGCCCTGCGGATACGCCGCCGGGTGCGGAGCGGAGCCCTGCGGAACGCGGCGAAGCGTCAAAGTTTTTTGCCGAAAGCGAATATTTCGTTTTCAAACTGTTCGCCGCACCTTTTCAGTTCGCCCATGACGCGGCGCACGCCGTACTCGGTGGTATACCAGTTTTCGGCGGTAATGGAATATACCGGAACGCCGGAAACGTAAAAAGCGGTCTCGGGAAACGCGGAAGCGTAGCTTAAAAGGCATCTTCTCGCGTGGAAGCTTTTACAGCAGATCACCGCGGTTTTGGGAAAGATCCCCCTCTCATCGCAGACCTTGCGGGAAAGGGTCCCGTTCTCCTTTGTGAATTTCGCGTTGCTCTCGGAGATCACGGCGCTTTCGTCGACGCCGTTTTTCACAAGAACGTCGAGCATGAATTCGACCTCGCTCTTGTAGTCTCCGTCGTATTCGTACTTTTTCGCCTTTACTCCGGTGAATTTGCCGTTCTGCATTCCGTAGCTTCCGGAGATCACGATCACGGGCGCGACGCCGCGCTTCCACAGAGCCGCCGCGTTTTCCGAAGCATATGGGTGCATATCGCCGGGCACGAAAATCGCGTCGGCAAATCCTCTGTCCGCGGCAGACTTCAAAAACCTGTCGCGGCAGAATATATAATCCGTTATCGCCTTTATCTCCCGGAAGGCGTTTTCACGATCATTCATTATTTCTCACTTTTCCTTATCGTTCCGCCGCATATAAGCACGTCGCCGACATACGCGGCAAGAGTCTGTCCCGGCGCGACCGCCCTGACGGGCTCGTCGAATTCCGCGGTGATCTCGTCTTCGCCGGTGCGGTAAAGCGTTGCCGCCTGCTCCTTCTGGCGGTACCGCGTCTTCGCGACAACTCTGACGGGAGCCGTTACGTCTCCGACGGAAACGAAATTTACGCTGTATGCCGTGACTCTTCTGACGAAAAGTTCGTCCTCATCCGAAAGCGTCACGGTGTTTTTTTCCATATCCTTACCGGTGACGTATATGCGCCGTCCGAAGCCCATACCGAAGCCTCTTCTCTGCCCTATCGTGTATCCGAGCGCTCCGTGATGTCTGCCGATGACGTTTCCGTCTTTATCGAGAAAATCACCGTCACCGGTTTTTATACCGGCAAAATCCTTTATGAATCTAACGTAGTCGCCGTCTTTGATGAAGCAGACGTCCTGGCTGTCCTTTTTCTCCGCGTTTTCAAATCCGAACTCCGCGGCGATACGCCGCACCTCGGTCTTTGTCATATTCCCGAGGGGAAAGAGCGTTTTTGAAAGCGTGTACTGAGAGAGACCGCAGAGCATATACGACTGATCCTTTTCCGCGCAAACGGCTTTTGATACCGCGTATCTTCCCGTTTCCGGATCGAATCCGACGCGGGCGTAATGCCCGGTAACGACGGCGTCGGCTCCGAGCTTCTCGCAAAGATCCGTCATGACCTTGAATTTCACGTTCGGATTGCATACAACGCATGGGTTGGGTATGTCGCCGCGCAGATATGAATCGGCAAAATACCTCATCACCTTTTCGCGGAAGAGATCCGACGCGTCCTCGACGGAAAACGCGATCCCGAGCCTGTCGGCGGCGCGCTTTGCGTCAGCCGCTTCTCCCGGATCGTCACGGAGCATTTTAAGAGTCACGCCGGATACCTCATATCCGGCTTCTTTCATAAGAAGCGCGGCGACGGTGCTGTCGACTCCTCCGCTCATCGCCGCAAGTATCCTTTTCATATTTCTCCCGCTTTTTTCACCTTACGCATATTTCTATAGTGAGGATCACCGCGACGAGAAAAGCCGCGTCCTCGTCGGACGTGATCCCGATGCAGTACGCGAGTCCGCTCTTTCTGTTCTCGAACCATCTGCGCCTGAGGCTGCCCGCCGGAGAGCCGTCCTTGTAAACGGTGTACGAGGAATTCTCGATGCTCCCGTCCACGGTGAGCTTTCCGTCAACGCCGTCGATCTCCACGGACTTTGCGAAAAGTGAAGTGCTCGTCTTTATCCTCGCGTAAAGAGCCTCCCCGAAAAACACGCAGTATTCCGACGAAACGAGCGATCTGCGCTCCTGCACGGAGGCGATGCTTTCGCCTCTCGAATTGTAAAGAAAAATGCTCATGCGCGATTTTTCTTTTTTGGAAATAACCTTGAAAACGACCTGCCCCGACTCGTCCGTGACCGCGAACGCGTCCTCCGGCATGATCTTTTCTCTGTCGATATAAAGAGTCATCATAATATGATTATAATATTTTTCTTCCCGTAAGTCAATACGTATATGCGTCCCGCGCTTACCGCGGGAAACATGAAAAATAAAAAATAATATTCAGAGGTGGAAATATTCATTTTTTCGAGGTACAATATATAATGACAAAAGCAAGGCACGAAAGGAGCAAACGGAATATGGACATCAGAATGCAGACAAGGACCGCGATGTTCCTTGCTCAGATCGCAAATCCGCTGTCGGAAACGTCACCTTGCATCCCCTATTCACCGGTAAAGCCGGAATACGATACGGGCGCGGACAATTTCACTCCGCTTCCGTCGTCTACGCCTGAATCCCAGGGCGTTTCGTCAGACCTGCTGAGTGATTTTATTTCAGAATTGAAGAACGATCCGTCTCTTTCGATGCACTCTGTGATCGTGATAAGGAACGGCTTTGTGATCTGCGACGTATCGTTCGGCGACAGCCGCTCGGACGTGTGGCACGTCACCCATTCGCTGTGCAAGACGCTTACCGGTCTCGCCGTCGGGCTTCTCGTCGACGAGGGAAAGCTGTTTTTGTCGGACAAAGTCGTGCGCATACTTGAAAAGCGCGTCTCTCCGATCGCACAGTTCACGTATAAAAATATGACGGTGGAGCATCTTTTGACAATGTCCTCGGGGATGAATTTCAACGAAGCGAACGCCATGTGCGAGACCGAGTGGATAAGAGGCTTTTTCGACGGCGGCGCCAAATTCGAGGCGGGAACGAGCTTCAACTACAACAGTCTGAATTCATATATACTTTCCGCGATAGTAACGCAGATAACCGGGATGCCCCTCGACGAATACCTGAAAAAGAAGATCTTCAAGCCTCTCGGCATAAGAAAATACTTCTGGGAGAGATCTCCGGAGGGCATCACGAAGGGCGGATGGGGCATGTATCTGTGCCCGCACGACGCGGCAAAGATCGCTCTTCTCATGATGAACAAGGGGATGTGGCAGGGCAGACGGCTCATATCGGAAAACTGGATAAACGAATCCGTCGTCCCGCGGAAAAAGACTCTGACGAAAGTCGGAAATTTCGATTACGGATACCACGTCTGGACGGCGGCGGACGGCTCTTCGTATCTGCTCAACGGTATGTTCGGGCAGAACGCCATAGTGTACCCCAAAACGAAAACGATCCTCGTTTCCACGGCGGGAAACGAGGAAATGTTCCAGCAGAGCAGCTATTTTGTCACGGCGAAGAAATATTTCGGGGAATCCTTTGCTCCCTCGGATTTTCTTCCGGAGGACAAAAAGGCGCTTTCACGCCTTGAAAAAACAAAAGCGAGCTGCGCTTTCGGCAAGCCGGACGCGAGAATACCGCTGTTTGCTTCCGTAAAGGAAAAGCAGGCGGTAAAGGCGTTCGGGAAAGAATGGATGAAGATATCCGGCGCCTCGTTTGATATGACGGATCCTCCGACGAACGGGCTCGGCGTCATGCCTCTCATGATGCAGGCGATCACAAGCAATTACGCCGGAGGCATAAAAAGGATATCGTTTTCCGGAACGGCGGAAAACCCCACCGTCACCGTGACGGAAAAGGACGGCGCAAAGTCTTACCGCGTATCCGTAACGGCTCCGGTGTACGATACCGTCGCTTTTCGCGGTGAAAAGTACATCGTATCGTGCCGCGGAAGCTTTTCCGAAAACGAGGACGGCCTGCTTTGCCTGAAGCTCGTCTTCGGATTTACGGAATATTCAAACGCGCGGACGCTCAAGATTTTCTTTTCAAACGATCTTTCATCGGTGCAGATACGTTTTTCCGAAAAGCCGGATATATCCTTTACCCTTGATAAGCTCAGCGAGCTCGTGGGAGAGCTCCCCGGAGGGAAGCTCATGGACGCCCTTTACTCGATGGTCGACCTCGAGCTGATAAAGCTCCTCGCCCGCCTGTCGTTCGTACCCTCTCTCAGCGGAACAAGGATCCCGTCTTAAACCGCATCGGCGACTTTTTTGCTCCTGCGCGGCGTTATTATCACGACGTCGCGCAGGTTTCCTTTTTCGTCGACGGGATTTTCCGCCGCAAGCTCCTCCGGAGAAACGCCGTAGCGTTTTGCCACGCTCCAGATATCGTCGTTTTTGTCCGGATAGAAAAACACGATCCTGCGCTGCGACGCATCCTCCCTTTCTCCCGAAACGGTGACGGAACGCGCTATGTTCGCCCCGGCTTTGCAGTATATCCTCACCGCCGATACGACCGTCGCCCTGACCGAGACTTCGCCGTCGGAAACGTTGCCCTCACATCCGAGCACGGAGCTCACTATCTCCACGGTGACGTCCTTTCCGGAAAGCTCCGCGCCCCCGGGGATCTCCATGCGAAGCGTGACGTCCTTCTTTTCCTCGTCGTGCACTCCCTCTCTGTCGGATGAAAATCCGAAATACGACGCGGTCATCTCCGCTTCGGCGACGGCGTACGCTTTGTCGCCTTCCGAAAGGATCGAGCACGATTTTATGTCGCACCTCGCGGATATCGCGGCGATGTCGCAAAGTCCGGCTCTTTTGGGAACGAACGAAAAAAGCGTTTCCTCCGTATCGCAGAAAAGCTTTGCAAGCACCGCGGTATCCACCGTCTCCGAGGTGACTTCCGTCGCGGCGGAATCGGAAAAGCAGTCGCTGACGGCGTCCGCGGCGGTCGTCCTCATGACGGCGGATTCAACGAAATATCCTATCTCGAAGTTCACCACCCTGCTCTCGCCGTACTCGTCTATATCGAGGGTGCTCTTTACGGAGGCGCATTCGAGAAGACTTTCGCACACGTCCTTTTCAGCGAGCCCGTCCGTCGATATGTTCAAGGTGAAATCAATGGGCTGGCAGACGCTTACCGGATCCTTGTTTTCCGGTGAGTCCGGCGTATAGAGCAGTACGATCTCCGCGGCGCCATTAACCGTTATTCTGTCGCGGTCAGCCGAAGACGACACGGCGCATATGCTCACGCCGACGTCGAGTATCTCGTCTATCGCGCCGTACTCAGCCGGGAGCCTGACGCTCTCTTTGAGAACTCCGTCTGTCTCGATCACGTTCACGATCTCCGTGGAAACGAGCGGCACCGTGCGCGTATAAAAGCCGCCCGGGAACAAGCAGGAGGATTTCCGGGGATAGTATCCCTCTCGGACGTTTGCAATGAGATTCTCGCTTGTGACCACGTCGCATTTGAATATCATCTTGCGCGGTCCGAGAAGGCGGCACGAAACGTTCTCCGCGCGGCTCTCCGTTATTTTTCTGATCTTGTCGATATCGCACCGCTCGGCGTCGAAGGTCTGCCTGAAGCTCTGCTTGAACGGCACGGAATGGGAAAAAGAGCTTATTTTCGGATCCTTCCCCTCGCTGAGATAGATCAGATTGAATATGCATTCTCCTTCGGTGTCGCAGCACACGGCGTCCCCCTGCCTGTAAGTCTCGCACCTCGTTCCGATAATGCGCGCGTTCGTATAGAGCACTCTGCCCACGCTCTCTTTGTAATCGGGAAGTATCGCCTCCGACTCGGCGCGCGTCCTCTCTTCACCGCTGAGGATCCCGCAGACCGCGTTCTTTTCCGCCTTCAGGCAGGCGAGGTACTTTTCCAGCTCACTGGATTCTTTTTTCTGATTTGCCATAATTATCTCCTCGGTTTCCCGCCCGCCGAAAAACTTTCCCGGAAAAAAAGCCGAAAAAGGGAGCGAAGCGTTTTTGTGTAAAACACGAAAAGCATATGCTTTTGCGTCATACACAAAAAACATATGCTTTTATCCGGTGATTTATTCTGTGCGCCGGATCGCTCCGGTGATTTTTCAGCCGTTTTCTTCTTCCGTGTTCTCGGGATCCTTGAATTTCTCGAGGATATAGTAGCCGGTCTTTTCGTCGTAAAGAGCTATGACGCCGCCGGAACAGTTCGTTATCTCGTCGAACACCGGTTCCACGACCCATCTTCCCTCTGTGTCCATCAGACCTTTTTTGCCGTTTTTGTATCCGACAACGGCAAGCCCCTCGATAAACGGGCGTGAATACGAATAGACGGGATCGCAGATCCACGAGCCGAGATAGGAGATATACCCGTATTTTCCGTTCTTCTCCATTTGGAAAACGCCGTCGGAATACGACACGACCGTGTAATCCGGAGGAAGATAGAATTCCATTCCGTTTCTTCCGAGAACGACCGTTCTCTCGGTATCTATGCTGCCTTTTCTGTCTCTCGTCACGACCCGCGCGCGCATGAGCCCGTATTCGAAGAAATAAAATCCGAGGTTCTCTATGCCGTCGTGCTCGGGTCTTACAAGATCGATCTCGGAATAGAATTCCGTTCCGTATCTGTCGCGCACGTCGATATTGCCGTTATTGTACGCAAGGAGGCCGTACCCGTCTCTGAACGCCCAAGCGGCGCGGTACTTGAACGCAAGTCCCACCGCCATGCCGCCGTCGGCGTATCTGTATCCCCAATATCCGGAGGCGTTGTGCGTCCTGTCCACGTCCCCGTCGGACTTTCCGTAATACGACGGATAATCAAATTCAATGCCTCTGTAATCGTACGTCGGATTATACAGGGAGGAAACGAACGCGCCCTCATCCGGCGAGTAATAAACGTATCTTTTGCCGCTGAGGAAAACGGGGTTGTCATTCTCATCCCTTGCGCCGACAAAGGAAAGATCCTCCGGCATCTCGTCGAATATCACGCTCCCGTCGGAATACAGCAGCGATACCTTCCCGTTTTCATTCTCGACAAAAATGAACCCCATGCGGGGGAAAACGGACGGACGGACGGACGTCACGGTCTGAAGATCTTCCTTCTTTTTATCGCTTCTCAGATAAAATTTCCTGACGTCCTCTCCGAATGAGAACGTGCCGGGAAGCTCGATATCGCCGAGTCCGAGGAAAGCGAGAGTATATTCGTCTTTATTGTATCTGCCGTCGGAAAGAACGTATCCCCGTGCCGTAAAATCATCGTCGACGCTCACGAAACTCCCGAGGGCCTTTTCAAGCGGCGTGCGCACGTCCGGTCCCGTCCCGGTGGTGACGTGGGGATCCGTCTTTGTGACAGGCAAGGTCACGTTTCCCGTTCCCGTGGGATTTTCCCCCGTCTCATTCGTTTCACGCGGCTTTTCCGGAAAAACGGGCAGATCGACAAACGGGATCTTTACGATTCCGGAAAAAAGCAGTATGGGTACCGCGGCAAGCAGTATCATAAACAGCACCGCCACCGCCGCTCTTGCGGGAAATTTCATGGATCTTGCCTCTTTGCGCCCGCGGAAAACAGACCGCGTTTTTTGTTTTCGGTCTATTTTATCACACGGAAACGATACTGTCAATACGATAAATATTACGCGGCGGTAACGAAAAAAAGACGCCGGCTGTTCTTAAGGACAGTCGGCGTCAGACGTTTTTTCGTATTCTGTTTTATTCGTTAACCGTTCTCCGCGGCGAGTCCGTCGAGCTTGAGCTTTACGTTTCTCACGGCGCCGGTGTCAACGCTCTTTTCAAAAAATACCGTATACGTGACCTTGTGCCCGGAGTTCGTTACGTTGATAAAGGCGTCGGAGGACGTAAGCGCGACAGGGGTTCCGTTTATCTCCAGCTTTACAAGCTTTGAAAGCGCCTCCGCCTTTTTTGAATACTCCTCGTACGTCAGATCCCACGTCTGGGAAAACGTCGTTCCTCCGGAATACGCAAACGACGCGTCTCGCATATTTTTAAGAACGTAATCCGTTCCGTCGACGGTGACTTCCGGCTTTGCAAGATCGAACGCCGTGATAACGAGCCTGTCGGGATAAAAGACTACCCCCGGGACGCCTCTGCCGCCCGTATCGCGCGTTTCGGCGGTCACTTCTCCGCTTTCCGAAACGGAAACGGAAAGCTCGAGGTTTCCGGCGAAATACTTGCCTTTTTCGCCGCTCTCGTATTCGCAGAGCGTGAGCGATCCGTCTCCGGAAACGGCTCTCGGCAGTGAGTGTACGAAGGAATCCTCTTTGTACAGCACGGTCCACGCGGGTACGTCAGCTCCGGAAAAATCTCCCGTGCCTATGCGGAAATCGACGTCTTTCACCGCCGGGAATCTCGCGCAGTACCAGAGCGTATATATATCCCCGTCTTTTGAAAGATAATCGAGCGGCATACGCGATCCGCCGAAGGATACGTAAAACGTATCGTTCAGTTCTTTTCTCTTTTCATCGGGATCGGAGACCTTCCCTTTTCCGCGTTCGTATGAAACAAGCCCGTCGGGTCTGTAACCCGTAACGCCTGAAAGATCGATGACCGCGTACGTGTCGCATACCGTTACGGAGGGGGCGCCCTCTCCGCCCTTCAGATCGAAGCGCAGAGTCCCGTTCTCGCCCGCAGCGCCGGATGAAACAAAACGGTCGCCGGCTCTAAGGGCCGAATAGACCGCGTCGCCGGGCGCGCCCGAGCTTGCCTCGTTAAAAAGCGTCTCATGCCACGCATTCAGAGCTTTTTCATCATATTCCGGCTTTCCGGATTCGGCGACGGCGCACGACGATAAAGCGAGTACGGCGGCGAGAATAATGAGCAAAAGTTTTTTCATATCTGTCTCCTCCTGAAAAAATCCCACGCAAGTATTGTATCACAAAAAAACGGTTTGTCAAGAGATTCTTAAAAAAATCTCAAAAATTCTTGAACATATAATTTTGATAATTTTGTCTTTTCGCGCCCGCGTGAAAGCGAGCGAACTATAAGAGCCCCGTGGAAAACCGCGGGGCGTTTGTCAGCTGTCAGTTTTCGATGATCTCTCCGGGCGTAGGCGGACGCCATGTACGATTTTGTGTAAAAGCACAAAGCTTTTCAGCCGTTGTTTTTTGAAGTGAATCAATGATTACGGTTCCGAAGAAACAATACGTTTTGAACTTCCGTCTGTTAAATATTCAGACCCCGAAAACGAACCATCTGCGTTAACCGAAAGATCAACAACCTGTTTTAAGGTTTCGAATTTTGCGGTAAGTACTCCGGATGAAGTGAAAACTTCTCCGGCGTCTTCGTATGAGACGTAGAAAACTTCCCTGCGGTTTTCATCAAAAACGTACGAGGTTATCAGTGCATCATTCAAAAGCTTGCATGAAGCTATATCAAAAAGCGATATTTCACCACAGTTTTTTCCTGCACCGGTAATAATGACGATTTTTCCGTTAAACTCAAATATATCATCAAATGATTTCAACCCGGAAAATGTCTTTTCGTATTTTTTGACAGTGCCCGACGCGACATCTTCAACGGATATTTCTTTCACATATGTGTTTTCAACTTTGGAAACACTGATTTTGTAACCCTTTATTTCTTTTGTGAGGTTCTGATAATACTCAGGAACTTCCGAGACTTTATTCTCATAGGAAGCAGCCTCGGTTCCTTCCCCCGCAGCAATATTATTGCCTTTAGACTCATCGTCATTTCCGTCAGCCGGAGCACATGCAAAGAGCGATAAAATAAGACAAAAAGAAAGAAGGATGAGCATGATAAGCATAGAGATTTTTTTCATTGTATTTTACCTCGACTTTTATTATAAATTATTGAAAAGTGTGTGTAGATGAATTATAAGTTTGTCATGGAAAGTGCCGAAACACTCTTTCAAACTTGATTACGACGTCAGTATAACACGTTTTTTTATATATGTCAAGTGTGTTTTTAAAATACCTATTGACTTTTTTGCGCTTTTGTAGTAGTATAGCTTCGAAATCATTGTAGGCGAAAACTGTTGAAAGAAATGAGCGGAAAGAATAACGAAAAATACAATTGGAAAGCGGCTGTTGACGAAAACGTAAGATCAGGTTTTACCGAACTGCTTATACTTCAGCTCCTCAGTGAAAAAGATATGTACGGATATGAAATGAAGCGGGAAATAATACGACGGACCCTCGGCGCTATCACTTTCGGAGAAAGCCCTCTGTATATCCCTCTGCTTCGAATGGCTGAGCGAGGTCTTATATCTTCTCGCCGCGAGCTTGTGACCGGGAAGCGTTTCAGAACATATTATCACATTGAAGAAGATGGACTCAAGTGCTTAAAGTACGGGAAAAAGCAGTGTGATTTTGTTTTCAACGGTATTACAAATCTATTTTACGGAGAAAAAGGCGATGAAGATCAAGAAGACGACTGACCCGTTGGTAAAAAAATATCTGGATGATGTTTCTGAAAATCTTGTCTGCGATAGTGTAAGGAAAAAGTTTATTCTTTCCGAACTTGAAAAGCAGCTTGCCGATTTTGTGCTGGACAATCCCGGCTGTTCTCTTGAAGACATCAGAACGGAATTCGGATATCCGGAGTTGATACAGAAGGATTCGGAATTAAAAGCCGAGTATATCAGGCGTGATCGGCAAGCAAGGAAAAAGGCGGGTATCATGACCGCCGTTATCATTCTGCTTTCGCTTGCCGTTATCGCCGCAATTATTCTTTTATGCCATTTTATTATTGAATTCGGCGGCACGTTCAACGTGTCTGACGTTTATTGAAAATCGAAAAAGCATGACTTTTACGGCGTTGTGATCTGAACCGGTGCATTACGGTTTATTCTTCATTTATCGGGACCGACAGAGGGTATATATCTTCTGTCGGTCTTTATTTTTTGATTTGTTTCTTTGACAAAGCCGATATCAAACATGAGGTGGTGCCGCCCATCTGATATCGGTTACGTATTATAGGTTGAGATTTCTTTCTCCGTTTATTGTACGAAGCTTTGCGATACAACCGCGATATATACGCCATTTGTCTCGCCACAAATGGCGGAAAGGGCGCCGGGAAACCCGCCCATGGTTTCCCGGAACCCTTCCATGGGCAAAGGGGCTCCGCCCCTTTTGAATCCCCGCGCTCCGCGCAGCTGTCGCCCTGATGTGGTACTGCGGTGCGATGTGTGATATAGGGGGTGAATGTATTACGAATGAGTTATTCTTTTTTCGCTCGCGTGAAAGCGAGCGCTTTTTGCCATCCCCTTGAGGGGAAGGTGGGCGCGTAGCGCTCGGATGAGGTGGTGATACCCATCTGATGAGTGTTTTCTCTGCGAAGAAAGCGGCGGTTTGAACATTCGTTCTCACGACAAAGCCGATATCTGATGGGCGGCACCACCTCATTCGTCACCTGACGGTGACACTTTCCCCTCCAGGGGAAAGCAATACGCTTTGATCTGATGAGTGTTTTTGTGCGAAGAAAGCGGCGGTTTGTACGTTCAGTATCACGACAAAGCCGATATCAGATGGGCGGCACCACCTCATCAGTCTCGGTTCCCGAGACAGCTTCTCCTCAAGGAGAAGCCAATACGCTTTGTTCTGATGAGTGTTTTTGTGCGAAGAAAGCGGCGTGTAATTGTACTGCAAAAGGCTGATATATCAGATAGAATCCTCACATAGAACGAAGTGACACATTGCCTTCCCCTTGAGGGGAAGGTGGGCGCGGAGCGCGCGGATGAGGTGGTGCTTTGATCTGATGAGTGCTTTCTCTGCGCAGAAAGCGGCGGTTTGTACATTCGTATCACGACAAAGCCGATATCAAAGGAGTGGCACCACCTCATTCGTCACCTGACGGTGACACTTTCCCCTCAAGGGGAAAGCAATACGCTTTGTTCTGATGAGTGCTCCGTGTTATAGGCAAAGCTTCTTTTTTGCGCTCGCGAGAGACAAATATGATCAAAGTGGAAAAGCCAAGGCTTTTCCCGAGGAATGCTTGCATTCCTCGATGGCTCG
>Ga0079305_1002313_pt1 | contig 17275 bp, 21 predicted proteins | sample LMS_cellobiose_e_FD_79183 | JGI IMG/M metagenome (GOLD analysis project Ga0079305, IMG submission 79183) | Rumen-fistulated moose microbial communities from Alaska, USA - LMS_cellobiose_enrichment | ecosystem: Host-associated > Mammals > Digestive system > Stomach > Rumen fluid ... | reverse complement strand
TCTTCCCGCGGCTTTCAAGCGCGTCGCACAGCTCCTTGACCTGTGACTGCGCCTGGGAAAGGGCCATGCCGTAACCAGGAACGATGATGACATCCTTGGCGTTTTCTATCACAGAGTCGAGAGAGTCGCCGGAGTCCTTTGCGGCAGCCGCCGGTGCAGCTGATGCTGCCGGCGCAGCTGCCGTGCCGTTATCGGACGGCGACGAAGATTTTGACGTTTTCGGCACACGGCTGAGCAGGATATCGCTTAAACGGCGGTTCATGGCCCTGCACATGATCTGTGTCAAAAGCAGGCCAGACGCGCCGACGATGCCGCCGACCGCAACGAGGAGGATATCCCCGATCGCCATACCGGCGATGGCGCCCGCGACGCCGCTGAATGAATTGAGAAGCGATATCGTTATCGGCATGTCCGCACCGCCGACGCGGATCGCAAGGATCACGCCGAAGAACCCGGATACGAGCAGACCGATTATGATAAGCACATATGCGGGGATGACGCTGCCGATGCACCCGAGGATGAGGCATGCGACCATGACGACAAGCGTCAGCATGACGATCCCCTGATGGCCTTTTAAGATGACAGGCTTCTGAGTCAAGACCTTATGAAGCTTGCCTGCGGCAATAAGGCTGCCCGTCAATGTCAGCGTACCGATGAGAAGTGCAAGATACGCCGTGAACGATGAGAACAGGCCGGATACGCCCGCCAGTATCGTCACGATCGCGACAAGCGCCGACGCCGCGCCGCCGAAGCCGTTTAAAAGCGCGACCACCTGCGGCATTTGGATCATCTTTATGCGGCCCGCCCACAAAAGTCCCGCGGCGAGGCCGATGACAAGCGCGACCCACAAAAGGATATCGGTGATTATGCTGTAATAAGTAAGGGTCAGAATAATTGCGAAGAATGTGCAAAGCGCGCTCAAAAGGTTGCCCATTATCGAGGTGCGCACCTTGCTCATCATTGAAATGCCGATCAAAATGCCCACAGCGAGCACGACGCAGGAGATATAATAGAAAATAGGACTCATTTGTCGTCCTCCTTATGCTGGAACATTTTAAGCATTATATGCGTAACTCCGAATCCGCCGGCGACGTTCAGCATGGCGAGTATTATGGCGATAAAGCCCAAAACCCGGCTGCCCGTCTGCACGGCCGCACCCGTCGCCGCAAGAGCGCCCAGCACCGTTATACCGGACAGGGCGTTCATGCCGCTCATGAGAGGGGTGTGCAGAAGACTCGGCACATCTTTTATAAGTTTATATCCTACGAGTGTGGTAACGACAAATACCAACACAAGCAATAAAGACTGCATGGCTTACTCCTTTCAGCGGTGCATGGAGCCGGGACTTTTTACAGACCCATGGCCTCCTTGGCGCCGGCGTGTACGATTTCTCCGTCTTTTGTGACAAGGATCTTAGCCACGATCTCATCGCTCATGTCGAGATTCAAGTTGTCGCCTTTGACAAGGTATTTGAGAAGGTTGTAGATGTTGTTGGCAAACATCCAGGTCGAGCTTGTCGGAAGGAGACCCGGGATGTTCTTTATGCCTTCAAGCGTGACGCCGTATTTAACTTCCGTGCCGCCTGCAGGGGTCAGTTCGCAGTTGCCGCCCTGGTCGATCGAGATGTCGACGATAACAGAACCGGGCGCCATGGATTTGACCATTTCTTCGGTGATGAGGATCGGGGCAAGCTTGCCCGGGATAAGAGCAGAGCAGAACACAACGTCCATCTGGGAAATGGTGTCTTTGAGAGCTTCGCGCTCTTTTACGATCCACTCTTCCGGCAGGCGGTTTGCATATCCGCCCTCAGCGATAGCGATCTCAGCCGGGATGTTGCAGTCGACGATCTTCGCGCCGAGGCTCTTTGCGTTCTCAAGAGCAGCCGGGCGAATATCGCTCGCGTATACGACAGCGCCCAGTCTCTTCGCGGTGGCGATAGCCTGAAGACCGGCGACGCCCGCGCCGATGACCATGACGTTGCACGGCTTGATCATTCCGACGGCGCAGAATATCTGAGGCATGAATTTTGCAAGGTCGTTCGCCGCGATCAGGATGCCCTTGTATCCGGCGCATGTGCTCATCGAGGTGAGCGCATCCATGTTCTGTGCACGGGAGATACGCGGTACACCGTCGAGGGTAAGGCCGATAACGCCCTTCTTCGCCATGTTCTTGACCATCTCATGGTTTACGGGAGATGCCGGATGGATGAAGGTGATAAGATACTGGCCGGGTTTCATCATGTCGATCTCGTGCATGTTTTTCTGCTCATTGAAAAGAGGCTCTTTGACCTTGAGGATGACATCCGATTTTGCGTATATGTCAGCGACGTCTGCTACGAGTTCCGCACCGGCATTTTTATACTGCTCGTCAGAGAAGAAAGAGCCGTTTCCTGCACCGACTTCAACAAGAACCTTATGGCCGTCAGCCACCATTTTTGCAACAGTTTCGGGTATTGCAGAGACGCGTCCTTCGTCATGCATGATTTCCTTTGGGATACCGATAATCATTTGAGCACACTCCTTAAATTATTTTTTTAAAGATCAGCGGACAAACAAAAAAAAACAAGGCGAAAAATATCGATTTCCGTCAATATTTATGCGCTGACATATACAGTAAAATTCATAACACCAATTCGGTCAAAAAGCAATATCTATTTCACAAAAATATAATTAAATATATATAAAATATACGACAAAAATCACCAAAATCACAAAAATCAAACCGCTGCCCGTTATCGGAATCCCATTGTATTTATACATGCCGTAAAAATCGAGGACAAAAAAGCTTAAAACACCGGTTTTTCATTATTATAAAAAATCAGGCGCCCCCCGCGTCGAGGTCAAGAAAGCGCTGCCGGGGCTCTCTGTGAAAAATTTTCACCATATAAAGCTGCCCCGATTTGAGGGGACCGAACATAAATCCGCCGCGCTCGTCTGTGAAAACGGAGGAAAGGGCTTTTTCGGTCTCGGTTTCGATATCCGCTTCGAACAGCACGACGAAGGCGTCGGATACGGGCTTTTCCGATCTGTCGAGCACCGCGCCGACGATCGACGGGCGGGGATCGGGCTTTATATGTACGACGGTCTCGACAAGTTCGTTGTCCGATGGTTTGACGTAAAAGCTTTGGTATGCGCTCAAGTATAACACGCCCCTTATTTAAAAGTGTGATCACTATCATTATATTTGAGAAAAGCGCCGCCGTTACATCAGAAAAGACTTGAACAGCACTTTAAGGCGTGATAATATTATTTCATATGTAAACTGCCGGAACACGCGGGTTTGAAAGGCCCGAAGGCCACGGACAGCCGGGGCGCGGGGGGAAAGCAAAACGCGGGTTTTGGGATGGGGGAAGATTGAAATGGCGGAAGACAAAAAACTGGTGCGCGAAATAACGCCCATGGACGAGGATTTTGCGCAGTGGTATACCGATATCGTAAAAAAGGCCGAGCTTATAGATTACTCGAGCGTGCGCGGCTGCATAATACTGCGCCCGTATGCGTACGCGATATGGGAGAATATCCAGGCAGAGCTTAATGCAAGGTTCAAGGCGACGGGGCACGAAAACGTGTATATGCCGCTTTTTATACCGGAATCGCTTCTTCAGAAGGAGAAGGACCATGTCGAGGGGTTCGCGCCGGAGGTCGCGTGGGTGACGCACGGCGGGAATGAAAAGCTGCAGGAGAGGCTGTGCGTGCGCCCAACGTCGGAGACGCTGTTCTGCGAGCATTACGCGAACACGGTCAAATCGTGGAGAGACCTGCCGAAGCTTTACAATCAGTGGTGCTCGGTCGTCAGATGGGAAAAGACGACGAGGCCGTTTTTGCGTTCGCGAGAGTTCCTATGGCAGGAGGGGCACACGATCCACGAGACCGAGGAAGAGGCAAGGGAAGAGACGCTAAGGATGCTGAACGTATATGCGGACATGGCGGAATCGTGCCTTTCGATGCCGGTCATCCGCGGCAGAAAGACCGACCGCGAAAAATTTGCCGGGGCGCTGGAGACATACACGATCGAGGCGATGATGCACGACGGGAAGGCGCTTCAGTCGGGGACGTCGCATTATTTTGGAGACGGGTTTGCGCGTGCGTTCGGGATACAGTTCTCAGACAGGCAGAACAATCTGTCGTATGTATATCAGACATCGTGGGGCGTTTCGACGCGCATAATAGGCGGGCTTATCATGACCCATGGAGACGATTCGGGGTTGGTGCTTCCGCCGAGGATCGCGCCGATACAGGCAGTCATAATCCCGATCGCCGCACATAAAGAGGGCGTTCTGGAAAAAGCGGCCGAGCTTAAGGCGGCGCTTGAAAACGCGGGGATACGCGTCAAGATGGACGATTCGGATCAAAGCGCGGGGTGGAAATTCGCGGAATACGAAATGAAGGGGATCCCCGTCAGGATCGAGATAGGACCCAAGGATATAGAAAAGGGGCAGTGCGTCATCGTAAGGCGCGACAACAGAGAAAAGGCGTTCGTCCCGATAGAGGGGCTGGCGGATACGGTTAAAAAGACGATGGAGTCTCTTCAGAACGATCTTTTCACAAAGGCGAAGAAGAGCCTTGACAGCCGCATATACGAGGCGAAAACGCTTTCCGAGATGAAAGAGACGATAGAAAGCAAGGCCGGCTTTGTCAAGGCGATGTGGTGCGGAGACGAAGCGTGCGAGGAAAAGGTGAAAGAGGTCACGGGGATGCCGTCGAGATGTATCCCGTTTGAAAGTGAAAAGGTGTCTGACGTCTGTCCGGTGTGCGGGAAGCCCGCAAAGCACACGGTCATCTGGGGGATAGCTTACTGATATACAGAGGATGACATTTTATGAAAAAGGCAATCGCTTTCGGGATAGCGGCATCGTGTATGTTTGCGACGACATTCGTCCTTAACAGAAGCATGAACGTTTCAGGGGGGCATTATCTCTGGAGCGCGTCGCTGAGATATCTGTTCGCGTTTCCGCTGTTTTTCGCGGTGCTTCACCGGAAAAAGGAGACGGCGGCGGTATATGAGGATATAAAAAGCAATCCGCGCGCGTGGATGTTGTGGAGCACCGTCGGGTTCGGCGTGTTTTATGTTTTTCTGTCTTTCGCGTCGAACTTTGGGGAATCGTGGCTTGTTGCGGCGTCATGGCAGATAACGATCGTGATGGGCGTTCTTCTGACGCCGCTTTGGGGGAAACCGATACCGAAGAAAAATCTCATAATGTCGTGTGTGATACTTTCGGGGGTCGTGCTGCTGCAGTTTCAGAACGCGCACGGGATAGATATAAAGCAGATGTTTTTGATACTCGTACCGATAATCATCGCGGCGACGGCGTATCCGCTTGGGAATCGCAAGATGATGGTGCTCTGCAGCGGGCGCCTGAACACGATGCAGAGGATATACGGGATGATCGTTTGCTCGCTGCCGGTGTGGATAACAACGGCGATAGCGGCGTTCATTTTAAGCGGGCCGCCGTCGGTGTCGCAGATGGTGCAGTCGGCGATGGTGGCGATATTCTGCGCGTTCCTCGGCACGATATTCTTCTTCCGGGCGACGAATCTTGTCAGGGACGATATGAGGAAGCTTGCGATCGTCGAAGCGACGCAGTCGGGAGAAGTGGTATTCACTCTGATATTCGGCGTGTTGCTTCTTGGAGACGCGCCTCCGTCGATACGGGGGATCGCGGGGCTTGTGATAATAGTCGGCGGGATGATAGTAAACAGCCTTATATCCGTATCAAGAAAAAAAGAAAAAGCGGCGGAATGAGCTCCGCCGCTTTTATTTTATAATACTTTATAATACATTTATTTAAATGTGATGCACGGCCGTGTCCTCGAATATGGCGAGCGCCTCGCGCCGTGTCGCCATGCGAGTGCCCTCTATCGCGGCGGACGCGGTGCCCATCGCGACAGAATATCTCGCGATCGTTTCAAATGACATCTGCCCGTCCATCATGGCGGCGGCAAGCGCGCCGACCATCGCGTCGCCGGCGCCGACCGGGCCGAGGACGTGTATTGCGGGGGGCTTTACATATATCGCGTCGTGCTTTTCACCGAAGAAAACGGCGCCGATATCGCCCATCGAGACGACGACATTCTTTGCGCCGGCCTTGTGAAGCAGCTCTGCCCCACGGACGGCCGATTCGACATCGGTTATCGGGAAGCCCGCGAAAGCGGACAGTTCGTGCATATTGGGCTTTACAAAATCGGGATGTGAAGACAGCGCGTGATGAAGGCGCGGCCCGTCGGCATCGACGATAAGGGGAACGCCGGCACCCGTTATAAGGCGGCATATCTCGCCGTACGCGGGCAGCGGCATCCCGGGAGGGGTGCTTCCGGATATGACGAACAGGTTGCTCGGCTTTAAAAAGGTCTTTATCTTATTTAAAAGGCGGGATGTGTCCTGCTCGCTTACGGGAAAGCCCGGTTCGTTTATATCGGTATGGGTTCCGTCGGGTTCGACGATCTTTATATTGACTCGCGTCTGCCCGCAGACCTCGACAAAATCGTGGCGTATCCCGAGCGACGCGAGAGAGTCTTTGACAAAACGCCCGTTGGTGCCGGCAATAAAGCCGCACGCGATACTCTCCCTTCCGAGGCACCGAAGCGCCTTTGATACGTTTATGCCCTTGCCGCCGACGTCGACGATCGCGCTTTCGACGCGGTTTATGCGGCCGCGCTGGAATTCGGCTGTTGAAAGAGTTCTGTCGACGGCGGGATTCAAAGTGATCGTTATTATCATTTAAAAGAGCGCCCCCTATTCACTTAAATGATACCGCTTTTCTCATCAGTTTGCAAAGCAATTTTACGGGAAAAACGGCGGCGGGCGCATTTGTTTTTGATTGGATACTGTGCTATACTTAAAAAAATAAAAAAGAGGCATTAAAGCTTTGTATTTTTAAGTGGGAGGCGCGATATGCCGAGAAGACTTTTCATAATTTTTATCGCCGCTGTGTTCTGCATTGCGGCAGTCCTTTCCTCGTGCGCGAAAAACGATCCCGGAACGCAGGGCGAGATGACAGAGACGGCGGCGACGTCTGACGTTTCAAGCGAGTCGACGCAGAATGGAAGCGATTTGAACGAAAGCGCGGGATATGCCGTTTCGGCGGAGACATACGTCGACGAGATCGGCGCCGACGACGGGGGGATCCTTGTTACGATCGATATCTCGGTGCCGCACGTCGAGGGCACGGGCGAAAACGAGATGAACATCAACGATTATTACGACAATATTTACGAGAAGGAAATAAACTATGCGGCAATCGATCTCGCGACTCTGGCACAAGATGCGGTGACGACGTCCGGAGGGGAGAATTTCCGACCGTACTATTTCGCGAGCTATTATCACGTGACGAGAAACGACGATCTGGCGTTTTCGGTGGTGAGGAGCACCTCGGAATTTACCGGGGGCGTTTCGGAGAGCGAGAGGATGGCCGCGGAGACATTTTTTATGTCCGGGGGCAAGGCGGCGCTTTCAGATATATTCAAGGTCGGTCAGGATGAATATATGAAGGTCATAACGGGCAAAGTCAGGGAAAAAATAAAAAAAGCCCCGGACGACTATTTCCCGAATGCGGCGGAGGATATAGAAAACGTGTACGATACGGGGGATTTCTACCTGACGAACGACGCGCTGGTCGTGTTCTTCAATACATACGCGATCGCGCCATATACGACGGGGATAGTGACGGTAGAGATACCGTATGAAGAGATATCTGAAATGCTGAGTCTTGCTTTTTGACGGTAAAGGGGCAGTGCGGCAAGTGGAATTTAAGAAAAATCAGATAATCCCGCTTGATATAGACGCGTTTTCATCCGAGGGCGCGGGGATCGGGCGGATAGGCGGTTTTGTCGTGTTCGTTCAGGCGGCGGTGCCCGGCGACAGGATAATGTGCAGGATAACAAAGGCGAACAAAAACTTTGCATACGGGAGAATAGAGGAGATGCTGGCCCCGTCGGATAGAAGGCAGGCGCCGGAATGCCCGTATTTCCCCAAATGCGGGGGGTGCGACTTTTGGCACATATCGTACGGATTCGAGCTTGAGACCAAAAAGAAAATGATAGAAGAGACCGTGCGCCGGATCGGCGGCGTGGCCGTCGAAGCGGAGGAAATGATCGCGGCGGACGACATTTCAGGATATAGGAACAAGGCGGTCTTCCCGATAGGGACGGGGGATGACGGGCGCATCGTGACGGGGTTTTACCGCGAGAGAAGTCACGATATCGTATCGCAGGATGTGTGCATTATACAAAGCGGCACGGCAAACAGGGCAGCGAGGGCGGTGTGCAGCGTCATGAACAGATACGGGATGAAGCCGTACGACCCTGTATCCATGAAAGGTACGCTGAGATATGTCTTTGTGAGGACGGGGGATCTCGGCGCGAGCGTGTGCCTTGTGTCGGGCGCAGACGGCGAGGACCTGAATAAAGATGCGTTCATATCGGAGATAAAAAAGGCGTGCCCTGAGGTGAAAAGCATTGTTTTGAATATAAACAGGACCGCGGGGAACCGCATCCTTTCGGATAAATTTGAGACGATAAGCGGAGAGAAAGAGATCGAAGACGAGCTTTTGGGGTCGAGGTTCAAAATCTCGCCGCCGTCGTTTTATCAGGTAAATAAAAAGCAGGCGGAAAAGCTTTATAAAAAAGCGGCGGAATACGCGGATATAAAAGGGGACAGCACGGTCGTCGACCTGTACTGCGGAACGGGGACGATCGGCCTTACCGTCGCTAAGACTGCGAAGAAGCTTATCGGGGTCGAGATCGTGCCGCAGGCCGTTGAGGATGCGAAAGAAAACGCCGCGAGAAACGGCGTCCGAAATGCTAAATTCATATGCGCCGATGCGGGCGCCGCGGCGAAAAAACTGTGTGACGAGGGGGAAAGACCCGATATCGTGATCGTCGATCCGCCGAGGAAAGGGCTGGACGATCTCGGGATAAGCGCGATATGCGAGATGGGGCCGGACAGGATAGTCTACATATCCTGCGACGTTGCGACGCTTGCGCGGGACATCAAAAAGATAGCGGAAACGGGCGGATATCAGCTTGAAAAGCTCTCGGGGGTCGACATGTTCCCGAGGACGAGGCATGTCGAGTGCGTGGCGCTGATGGAAAGAGAGAAAAACAATGAAGGTGAAAATATATGATTAAAGAATTCCTTTTGCAGAACTGGGCGCTGATCCTCATTCTGATAGTTTTTGCAATTTTACTTAAAACAACAGTTTTTCTGGATAATAAAACTATCAGACGCATGTATATTTTGATCTCTGTGGTTTTTCTTCTTTCGGTTATCGTTTTTGCAGAATTTTATCTGGCCAATCTTGGCATATTGAAAAACCTGAGGATTGTTTTGATGGCGGTCAGGTATAGTGCGACCCCGTTCATAATTGCAATGATTCTTTATGCTTTAGTAAAGAAAGCGCGCTGGTATATATTTGTTCCTGCCATTATCCTTGCGGTGCTCAATGTCGTTTCAATATTTACCGGCATCGTTTTCAGCATCGGCGGCATCAACACGCTTCAGCGCGGCCCGCTCGGGTATCTGCCGTTTATAGTGGTGGGACTGTATAGCATTTTCCTTGTTTATATTCTGTTTAAGCAAAGCAATAAACAGTCAACCGAGATCATTCCGATCATTTTCCTCTGCTTCGCGTTTGTGTCGGGGCTGGTTTTGCCATTTGTTCTTGGAAAGGATTATTCACAGATTTTCTGCACGACCATTGCAATAGCGCTGTTTGTTTACTATGTTTTTTCGATCCTCCAGTTGACCAAAAAGGATGTGTTGACGGGGCTTCTCAACCGTCAGGCTTATTATGCTGCAGTCAGCGATGATTCAAAGGATATTACTGCTTTAGTGTCAATTGATATGAATGGGCTCAAAGCAATAAATGATACAGATGGACATGTAGCCGGCGATGAGGCGCTTAAAACTCTTGCGCTCTGCTTCACGCGTGCCGTAAAACGAAAGCAGTCGGTTTACAGGATCGGCGGCGATGAGTTTGTGATTGTTTGCCGACGAGACTCCGATGACGAAATAAGACAGCTTATAGAGCGCATTCAAAAGAATGTCTCTGAAACGAAATACAGTTGCGCGTTAGGTTACAGCTATACCCCGGATGGAACGAAGACGATCGAAGAACTGCTCAAAGAGTCAGACAAAATGATGTATGAACAGAAGACGCGCCATTATTTGAATTCCGGTAACGACAGATATCGCGGCTGAATACCTGTTCCTGCCAGTATGGTCTTGAACGATCAGGGTATCTGTTAAGCTGATAGGTCAAAAAAATGTTAAAAATATGATGATTATTCAAATTATTTTGCCAGCAAGGTAAATATAAGTATCATCCTGACAATGAATGCACCCAAAGCTGTCTATAACATTGGCTATAGGAATAAAGCCAAAGAAGTTGCACAGAGCTTTAAGGCACTTAACGGAACTGTTGAGGTTTATGCGTGCTGTGACACATTACAGGTAGCTGACTACAGCAAGTTCGATATGGCCAGCTTTAATGAAGAGCATAAGAAGGAGATGCGGGCAAAGCAGTTCTCGCGTGATCTGGAGAAGGCTTTCCAGATGAGTGTACGGTTGAATGGAGGCAAGTAAAATGTTCAAGGCTGAAATGGTCGCCCCATGTGGACTGGATTGCAATATATGTTCTCAGGCGCTCATTGATAAAAATCCTTGTCAGGGATGTAACGGACCTGATGAGCATAAGCCGGATTTTTGCGCCAAGTACTGTGAGATCATTCTCTGCCGGAAGCGGAGAGAGAACGGATATCAGTACTGCGATGAATGTCCGGATTACCCTTGCGAGGATGTAATGGAAAAGGAAAACCGTTATACCTCACAGTATCCGCATCGCGAGTCTCCCTTGGAAAATTTGAAAATGATCAGGGAAAATGGGATGGATGCCTTTCTTGAGTATGAGAGGCAGCATTGGACTTGTTCTAACTGCGGAAATCCGTTTTCAGTTCATAACCGGACATGCCATAAATGCGGGAATAGAATCGAGACCAAATCACGGTAACGGACACACCAAGGCTCCGGCGCTGCCATTTGCGGCGACTGGGAGCGACGACACAATCAGCGTAGAGACGCTTGACTTAAGCTTGGACTTTTCCGAAATTTTTGCACAGTTGAATACGTTAATGGATGAGCATTTTAGTTGATATATTTCCTCGAACGCTTATGTTCGTTGGCTTGTTTCCACGAACAACCAGTCTCTGTTGACTTATTCCTTTGAACAGTCAGGACATATCAAACACGGATATGAGAGGTCCGAGGCATGTCAAGGCGGCAGTATTGATGCCGCGAGCCGGATAGAGCGTAAGGGATAGATGTATTAGATAAATCAGGCTTTGAGGAGAAGCAAAAATATGAAGCTGTCAAAAATATTTGAAGAAAAACCCGAAAGATGGGGCTTCAGAGGTGATCCGTATTTTTGGGATTACTTAAAGGAACGCGCCGAGAATATGGATATTATTTCTCCCGACGAACTGGAAGAGTGGATAAAACAGGAATACTTTTCACTATCAGGCAAGGTTCTGACCGACAAATACATGGACTTTGCCGTAATAGAACAGTTTGCTAATGGTGGGATGAGTTCAGGCGGCGTTGATAACGGATGGTGGACGGAAGAAGGGATTCCACTATTGAAAAGCAGGTTGACTGCACTCTGAAAAAATGAAATTTGAGGTGCTGCATTGAACGAAACGGAACTCTATAGAGAACTCGGAATACTGACAAAGGAAAAAGATAAGTGGGAAGAAAGCATCCCGTATGTTTCGTCTCTCCTTACCAGTGGATCTGTAAAAATACAGGCAAAGGCGCTCTGGCTGCTCGGCGAGATCGGCCTTGCTTATCCTCAGTCAGTGCGGGACGCGGTTCCGGTGATAGCTTCCCTCTGTGACAGTCCGGCGCCGCTTTTGCGAGAGCGCGCCGTTAATGCCCTCGGAAGGATCGGGAGGGGCAGCTATCATGTGATCGAACCGTATTGGATGGATATGTTTCGCTTTGCCTTCGATGAGGAGGCGAAGGTCAGGCTGAGTTTTGTCTGGGCATCTGAAAATATCGCAGTGAACGCCCCCGGTATTTATGAGGATCATATGTCGGTATTTGAAAGACTTCTGCACGACGCGGATGACAGGGTGAGGATGGAAACGCCGGAAATGTTCCGTGTTCTCGGTAAACGCAGACCGGAGTTTATTTTGCCTTTTGTGGACGAGCTGCGACAAATATCCGAAACTGACGATAACCGCGTCGTTCGGATCCACTGCTTGGGTGCGATCAAGGCGACAGTATCAAAGTAGACAAACGGGGATTTGCGGAGGAGACAGATTTTATGGAAAGCGTCATCATTTGGCTCATAATTACGATCCCTATGAGTATGCTCTTTACCGGGCTCGGGATTTTCGCATGGAAACGAAAAAAACCGATGTGGTTCTGGTCGGGAAGCACAGTCAGTGAGAATGAAATATCCGACATCCCGGCATATAACAGAGCGAATGGGATTATGTGGATCGCGTATTCCGCTGTTTTCTGGGCGAGCACGATCTTAGGCGTTTTTCAAATGGAAGCTGCGGGCATCGTTCTTGCTGTCGGATGTCTTGGCGGGATCCCGATGCTTATCATTACTTATGGGAAAATCTATAACAGGTACAAGAAATAATGTTTGAGGCCATCGTAAAAATCCGGACTGACGATATGTTTCTGTATCCGGCTTTACATAGATCGTATCGTTCTGAGGCATTTGAAGAAGGCCGCTGACGGAAAGGGAATAGAAAGATCGGGAGCTGCGGGATAATAATGGAAAGAGTGTTGCTGAAAGAACTTAACATTACGACGAGAAAAGAAATGCTGGCTTTTTTGAAAAAGCTTTGGGATAAGGAGGAAACTGACTGCCCGATATGCGGAAGCAAGCTTGAAATATTGCATAAAAAGGCTAAAAAAAGCGCCTTAGATTGGCAATGCAAAAAATGCAACAGGGTATATAGAACAATCAGTTTGCTTGATGAGTTAAACGAGCAGATGCCGGTTTGACAAATTACGGCTTTTCGAGGTGGACGATTTGCATTTTGGGTTTTCGTATGTCGGTTTGATTTTTTTGCTGATGCTGTTCGTGCCTAATCTGTTTTGGACGAAAAACAAGCCGAAAGACTATGAAAAATACGCAAAGCGCGAGAACAGAGCGCTGCTTATACTGGAACGGATCGGCGAAGTCGCAGTTTCGTGTCTGGTCCTGATTTTCAGCGACCTCAATGTAAAAGAGCTTTCATTTTGGCTTTTGTGGCTGGCAGCATCTTTTGTTTGCATGCTTTTATATGAGCTATACTGGATTCGTTATTTCAGAAGCGATAAAACCATGAAAGACTTTTACGGCAGTTTTTCGGGCGTGCCGGCGGCGGGCGCGTCGCTGCCCGTAATTGCGGTCCTTCTGCTTGCTGTTTACGGAAAGAATCCGTTTCTTTTCGCTGCAGGCGTCATTCTGGGGACAGGACATATCGGGATCCACCTCAAGCACAGAAAAGAGCTTGCAGATCAAGATAAGAGGTGACACATGTCGGACAGAAAGCATGATCTTAAGGCGCTGTTTGAAATAGAACTTAATATCGAGATAAGTGAATTGGCAGTTTTTTTCGACGAAGACGGCATCGTTCTCGCTCAAGCGGGAAAAGACCTGTATCTTTACGACGGGACGCTTGTCTATAAAATCGGCTCTCACGGGTACGAGCCGTGCACCTATCTCATGCGCGAAGGCGGCGTCTCTACGGCGATACACAACGCCTTTAACGAGAGCGAGATCCTTTCCCTTGCGAAACGGGGCGGCGTTATAAGGACCGTTACCGGGACAGAGTATGACATGGAAAGGCTTTGCCGTTTCCTCGCCTTTGCATCGGCTTTTTCGGACTGCGGGATCGATTACGTCGAGGGTAAAATGGCGATAGAAAAGCTGAAAGAGCTCGGCGCCACGAGCCCGGAAAAAGCAGTTCCAATACAAATGACGGGAATAAATTACATTCCGAGCGCACTGAGCCGCTCGAAAAAGCTGAAAGAGCGCATAATGGAAACAGAAGACGGAAAAGTTTTTGTAAGGATCAAACCGCAATAGAAAAAATGGATGCAGAGACGGGGCCGATCACAAGAATGACACTGAATAAAATATAAGCATAAAAAACGGCATTTGCGGAGGCGAGATCTTGGAGTATATCAAAGTGACAAAAGAAAATCTTGAGAAAGAGCATATATGCTGCGCAATATCAAACAACAAGGACGTGCAGGTCTCTTCTAAAAAGGCGTGGCTTGCGGAGCGTTTTGACGACGGGCTGGTGTTTTTAAAGAGCGTAGAGCGCGGGAAGTGCTTTATCGAGTATATACCCGCGGAAAACGCGTGGAACCCGCTTGACGCAGGCGGGTATATGTATATAGACTGCCTGTGGGTCTCGGGCTCGTTCAAAGGGCACGGTTATTCAAACGACCTTCTTTCAGAATGCATCAGGGACAGCAAGGATAAGGGCAAAAAGGGCCTGTGTATCCTGTCTTCCGCAAAGAAAAAGCCGTTTCTGGCCGATCCGAAATATCTGGAATACAAAGGTTTTGCCGTATGTGACGAGGCAGATAACGGCATCCAGCTTTGGTATCTGCCGTTTGCCGCGGACGCGAAGCCGCCGCGATTCAAAGAATGCGCAAAGCACCCTCACGCAGACGATGCGGGATATGTGCTTTATTATACGAGCCAATGCCCGTTCAACGCGAAATATGTGCCGATATTGGAGAAGACCGCGAAGGATCACGGCGTACCCTTTAAGGCGATATGCCTTGAAAACAAAGACGATGCGCAGAATGCGCCGACGCCGGTCACGACCTATGCGCTGTTTTATGACGGCGAATATCTGACGAATGAGCAGATGAACGACACGAAATTTTTAAAGCTTTTACAGCGGTAAGATTTTGCCGGCAAATCGGTTTTTTGCCGCGGGAAGCGCCCTGCGGCGGCAGGAAGACGAGCATTGCCACAATATATGCAAAAAGAAGAACGCGGTGTGCAAAAAGAGGATGGGAAAGCGTATGTACGAATTAAAAAACGATCCCTTTTACGATGTGATCGCAAAATATCAAGGCTGCGTCATCGACTTTTGCATTATGAAGAGCGATACGTTTTATCGGGAAGAGGCCTCTCACAGAGAGGCGGTTTTATACGCCATACAAAAATTTTCGCTGCAGTACGGCGACGACGGGCAGATGTGGGAATGGGATGAAAGCCGCGCTTTCGCGAAAGAGATCGACGCGAAGGCGTTCCTTTCTTTGCCGGAGAAACCGTGGAAGAAAACTTTAAAAGGGAAGGACGGGACCGACGTCATCTGTTATGACAAGAAGACGGACGGAGGGAGCATCCCGTATTGGGAGGCGTTTTTAATGCCGCCATACGGACAAAGCTATACGGAAGAGGATTTTTCAAAGGTCAACGCCGCACTTTTCCCGAACGGGACGGACGCGCTGACCGTTTACGAATGGACGACAGATTGGGCGGACTATTTCGATGAAGGACGCGAATGGTGGGGCACTATGTGTGTGAGCGTTTACGACGAAAGCCTTGACAGGTATGCCGTCATAATGGCATCTGCGACGGATTGAATGAAACGCGGGAGGGAGCTTTATGAGCAATAGATATTATATCGCGAGCTGCGTGTTTTCGACGCAGTTTCCAAAATTGGGGCTTAAGATACAGGATTATGTGAGAGAGAGATTCGGACTGACCGTCGTTCGGTGCTGCGTGCCGAAATACAAGCTTGAGGAGTTTGAAAACCGCTTTCCGGAAGGCGAAGAGAGGGAAAAATGGCGCGCCCTGCCGGATTCGGGCGCGTTTAAAGATGGGGACGAGGTGTATTCGCTTTGTCACAACTGCAACAACATAATCGAAGAGATGCACCCGGGGGTCAAGGTGAAATCGCTTTGGGAGCTTGTGGACAGCGACGGCGAATTTGATCTGCCGGATCTTTCGGGGATGAGCGCGACGCTGCAGGACTGCTGGAGGGCAAGAGAGCGCGCCGGTGAGCAGGAGGCAGTAAGATCCCTCCTCAAAAAGATGCGCGTGTCTTTTACAGAAGCGCCGGAAAACCGGGAAAACACCAGATTCTGCGGAAATTCTTTGTACAGGGCGCAGCCGCCGCGGAACCCGAAACTTGCCCCCAGACACTATATTGACGGCGCGAAGGGGCTGTTTATACCGCACACACCGGAAGAGCAGAAGAGGATCATGACAGAATACTGCGAAAGCCTTCCGACGAGGAATGTTATATGCTATTGCCACTACTGCCTTGAGGGGCTTATAACGGGCGGCGCGGACGGCGTGCACATGGCGCAGCTTTTGTTTGATGGCGGCAAGAGCGCGCGTTGACGGCGGTTTTTTATTATGCGCCAAACAAAAAGACAAAAATATCAAAAAAACAACATAAATACCGGCATCTGTGTTATATTGTTGTTTAGGTCTGTTTAAAGCGCGTATCAAAAATGTCGAAAGCTTTTGCGTGAGGTATGACATGGCATAAGGCCGCCTTTCGATGCGTAAAACAGAAAAGACGAATGATGCGCCGGGGGCGATCGGATCTATATCGCGGAACACCTCGATATTGACAATAATGAGCCGAACCTCGAAACAGCACAGGGAGACGGCGGGAAACACATAGCGCAGACCGGGATGTTTGGAATGACTAATTGACTTACATAATATAAAAATATAAACATGGCTGTGGAGGATTGTTTTAGTAATGGGGAAAAGACTTGCTGAGATTTTTCAGGAAAATTCCTGTTACAAGGTGTTTTTTGCGACACTTTTGATAACGGGGCTGAGCTATGGGATCTACAAAGGGATAATCGACAACTATCTGGCGGAATTTGTCGGCATGGGCGAGTTTGACCGCGGTCTGACCGAATTTTTCCGCGAGATACCGGGACTTTTACTGGTGTTCGTGCTGGCGGCGCTTTATACGTTTTCCGCGGAGAAGATGTACAAGATAGGCGCGGTCGTGATGCTTCTCGGAATGGGGATGCTGTCGGTCGTTTCGCCGACAAAGCTTCTCGTTACGATCGCGATATTCATCCACTCGATGGGCGAGCATATCCAGCTTGGGATGAAGAACACACTGTCGCTAAATTACGCAAAACCGGGAAAAGGCGGCATCGCGCTGGGGCATCAGAACGCGGTGTACCAGGTCGGGACGCTGATAGGATACGTCGTTATAATCGGCGCGTTCGCGATGTTTGCGTCGAAAAGTCCGTTTAAACTGTTCTTTGCGGTCTC
>Ga0079305_1002311_pt1 | contig 17314 bp, 6 predicted proteins | sample LMS_cellobiose_e_FD_79183 | JGI IMG/M metagenome (GOLD analysis project Ga0079305, IMG submission 79183) | Rumen-fistulated moose microbial communities from Alaska, USA - LMS_cellobiose_enrichment | ecosystem: Host-associated > Mammals > Digestive system > Stomach > Rumen fluid ... | reverse complement strand
GGGTGGTTTTCGCGACGGACGCTGCTTGGACCTTGAGGTAAACATAAAATTACAGGTGGTACAAATTATGTCATTATCCCGAAAGAACAGACTTATGCAAATTACCGGGTTACTCTATGATCTTGTCGGTAAAGGTCGGCGAGAGAAGAAAAATGGAGTCAAAAGTCCAAAGTTGCGTCGATTGATGATTGATCAACTTGAGGATCGCCAGCTTTTGAGTTTGACCGTTTCGACGACGGCGGATATTCTGGTGAATCCTGAATGGCAGGACATCCGGGGGGATCATTCCGTGACGACGAACAGTTCCGGGGATGTTGTTGTTACCTGGGCGGCAGCCGACCGACTTCTCAATCCTGATTATGACGCGACAGATCCGAATTCCAGTTACTATCTTGAGGATGAAAACGGCAATTATGTTGAAGACCTGAATATTTATGCCCGTTACCTGACCGATGAGGTTCAGCTTCTGACGATTCCGGAGGAGCTTATTCCGGGAACAACGACGGAAACCGGGAAATCCGCCAATGGAACTATTGAACTGCTTTACAAGCCAAGCGAGGTTCAGCGTCTTTCCTTCTATTCGGCATATGAGCCGTTCAGCGGGACCAGCAATCTGATTGAAGGCTCGATTGATATTGGTCTGTTTGTTGAAGGAACGCTGACCTGGAAGACTTATGAATATAATGAAATGCTGACGCCGTCCGACAACGCGCTTAATCTTCAGAATTTAATCCGATCGTTTGGTTCCTATTATACCGACGCGGAAGTTTGCGCTTACAACGAGCGGGAATTCGACATTACCTTTGGCGGAGCGGCTTCCGGTGAAAACATTACGGAAATGAAGGTCCAGAATGGCAACTTCACTTCCGGTTACATGGCGGGGGCGGTTGTGTCAACGAAGAGTGAGGCGGAAGCGATAACCGCTTATTCCGGGACAGGAAACAACAAGAAAGCGATTGGAGTCACCGTTTCAAGCGATCCCTACGTAACCGCGGCGAATATTAAGGCGGCGTTTACCAGTTTGCAGAACAATGAAATTTACGCTCCGACGTCCCGTACCTGGTATTATGATACGGTGACCCACCGATATATTTATGAGTCAACGCCGAGCAAGGCGCTTTCGGCCAGTGACGCCGGAATTCCGCTGGCGGAGGTCATTGTGACGCCGGTTGAGGGAACAAACAATCAGTTTTATATCCAGTTTACCGGCCAAAGCGGATACTCAAATCAGGAAGAGCTTAAACTGACCAGCGCTTCTTACGCGGTTAAATCGGGCGGTTCTTATGTTTACACGGAACTGATCAACGAAGATGGCAATTATTCCGGGACGTTTACCGCACAAACAGCGGAATATCAGGTTGGAGTAAAAACGATCAAGGAGTGTAGTGAAGTTTTCCGTGTCAACGCGGTTGAGTCCGTTCAGTATGTTATTGACGAGGACGGCGAGGTTGTTACCGACAAGGACGGGGATCCGATTATTTACAGTGACGGTCGGACCGATCAGTTTGCCCCGGTTGTGACGCTTTCCAATGACGGCGTTTTCACGATTGTCTGGCAGTCGGAAATAGAGGATTTGACCAACGCGAAAAACACCTATGACATTATTGGACGCCGGTTCTCCATTCAGGGCGTTGTCGATAACAGCGAAATCACCTTCTACACCAACGGCACAACGAATGGTTTGCTCGCTTATGACGATCCTTACGTCAATCCGGACGCTTCCCCGGTTCAGGGGGTTCGTCCGCTGAGTGACGAATATATCGTTAATGTCCAGACGAACGGCGCCCAGGTGAAACCGGCGATCGATTCAGACAGTTATGGTAACGTGACTGTTACCTGGACATCCGAAGCGGCGGATTACTCTTATTTCGGCGGCGTGTATGCCCGTTCGTTTGATTCCGATGGTTTGTCGCTGACCGGCGATGTGACGGTTTCGACCAGCAGTGTCGGTACTCCGTCCTATGGCGAATCCTATGTTGCGGTAAGTTCTCAGGGGTTCAAGGTTGTTCTGTATACCTATGGCACGGACCTTTACCGGGCGGTTTATGCGCCGGATGGTTCAGTTATTACGGAACCGACCCAGGTGGCCAGTCGCGCGTATGGCGCCAGTGTCGCGTTCTCTGATTCCGTTTCTGTTTCCAATACCGTTCAGTACGTTATGGCGTACACCCAGGAGAATGAGGAAAACGGAGCACTGCCCTATACAGACGTTTTTGGAATGATTTATTCCATATCGCCGGTCGAGGAGACGCCTTCCGAGGACAGCAGTACCACGGTAACAACGCAAAAATACGTTGAAACGGCGATCAGTGAGACGGCATTTCCGGTGAACAATAACGGCAGCGGATACCGGGGGGAAACCGTTCGGCTTGACCAGGGGCGGGTAAGCACTTCCATGGATGCCCAGGGGAACGTCTTTTTCGCCTATCAGGGATACGGTCAGGACATGCAGTCTTCCTACCTTTATAACGCTTCCTCCGATAACGGTCTGGGTTCTTACATATGGTTGAGCTGGTCTGATTTTTATGATAATAACCTTGTTTATAAAGACAAAGCCTTCAAGAAGAATGGAAAGACCTCTTATGAAAGCAAGAACGCCGACCTGATCGACTTCGTTAAGGGAGCACTGGACAATATAGGCGATGATGACTTAATTGATGTTGATACGTATATTCGCTATTTTCTGGTTTATGCTGAAGGCCAGGGGGCAACAACCGATCAGCTTGGTCGTTTGAACGCCGTTCTGGAAACGTTGCTTTCCCCGTTACGCGGAGCCGGAAACGACATTCTTTACACCAATATGGGACAGGACGCGATCCAGGGTGCAACCAGCGGTCAGGATCTGAACGGTATTATCAACGGCCAGCGTGACGGAAGTAACGCCTGTTTCTATTTGAACATTCCGGCGATCTATGTTTCATCCGGGACGGTTCAGGTTCGGATTTACCTGGGAGATTTGTACGATCATGGCAATATAACGAATACGGATAGCTTTTATGTTGATGTTTCTGTTCCTTTGACTGTTAATCCTGATACAACAATCGTCAACCAGGGTCAGTTTATGCGTGATCTGTCAGACGCATTGAACTCGCTGGATGTGTTCAATAATAACTGGAACGCCTCTTTTGTCGTGACGAGGGCTGATACCAGCGCCTATGCGGGAACCGACTGGGATCCCGGATTTGACGACACTTTTAAATACGACATGAAATATACCATTGACGACGTGGAGTATACCGGGATCCGAACCGGTTACTATTTTACGGTTCAGATTGTTGCCCAGAACGGAGCGCACGACCGTCCGTTGGGATTCGGAATTTATTATGGTTCCGGGACGGCGACCGCACTGGCTCTGGCGGATCAGGCGGCGGATAACGACAAGTCCTATTTATATGATTACGCCGTTGAACGCTATGGGGAATTCGGAACAGCACAGATCAACGCCCATGTTGCCGCCCGTTCCAACGGAAGTACCATTGTTACCTGGGCGCAACAGTCTCGTTTGGATGGTATAAGGACAACATACATTCCTTATGAAAACGGCACTGATGTCAAGAGTACCCAGCTTTATCTCCGGACTTTTGCGGAATCGACGGATAACGCGGGCCCGATTGTCACAGCCGTTTCTCTTCCGGACGGGACCCAGATTTCCGATCAGGATACCGTGACTTCGGCGGTCAACAGTCTGGTGGTCAGTTTCGACAAGGAGATGATGACGACCCAGATGGAGCGTTATCTTGGTACCGGCAACACAACGCTCAGCCACGCGGTTGACTCGCTTTCCAACTGGACGCTTACCTTTGACGGCAAGGAAGTCAGCGAAGCCATTGAGTCCATTTATTTCGGATTAAACGCTTCGCAGTCACTGGCGGCGAACTCTGTCTGCGGCGATGTTGCGGAAGGGGCTCTTGCTTATGGAACAAACCGCTGGGAGGCGATCATAACCTTCAAGGAAGGTTATGAGTTGAAGAATGGCACTTACACCCTGACCTGTAAGAGTTATGTCCATGATTATGCCGGAAACGCTCTTTACAGCGAAGGAAAGAATTATGACGGCTCCAGTTACACAATCACATTTTCTGTTATTCCGCTCAATACCCCGCTTGCGTTTGAGTACACGGGTTCGTTCACTATCGATGACTATACCGGCGAGGTGATTGTCAATGAATCTTATCTTGATCAGATTACGCGGGATCAGATTTTGGAGGAGACGACCACGGATACGCCGAATAATCCGACGTCGGTTGCTTCCGACGGGAACGGTAATTTTGTTGTTGCCTGGAACGAGACCAATACGGATGGTTCCGTATCGATTTACGCCAAGACCTATCGTCAGGAATACATTCTGGACGATGTGGGAACACGGACGCTCATCACGACGGACGGCAAGGTTCTGGAAATTTATCATGACGAGACCGGAACAGCGCGTCAGGTTTCTGTCGCCATGGACGATCTTGGCGAATATGTGATCGTCTGGGATATGATTTCCGCGAACAGTGATGACGGGAGCCGGGACGTTTTCGCGGTGAAACATGCGTTTAACGGTGGTCGGATGGAAATCAACGGTAACAGTGACACGCCGACCCGCGTTAATATCGAGGCATTAAAGGATCAGCAGTACGCGGCGATTGCCATGGATTCCGACGGCGACTTTGTCATCGTTTGGGAAAGTTACGGACAGGATGGAAGCGGATATGGCATTTACGGACGTCGTTTCACCAGCAACGGAACTTCCTTTGGGGTTGCCAATACGAAGCAGACCATCACCTTTGTTGACGAAATCGATTCCGGCAAGAGCACGATGTGTTTGGAGTATGTTGATGAAAACGACGTTGTTTACACCTCAGCCCCGATTGTTCTTTCGGTTGAAATGTCGAAGAACGCCGAGCGGGTTACCGAAGCGATGACGGATCTCTGGGTTGATGAGAACGGAAACAGCGCGACGCTCTTTACCAGCGATGATATTAACATCGTTGCCAGTGGAAGCAACAGGCTGATTGTTGAATTCAAGGGTGATTATGCTTACAAAACGGTCAGTCCTCTGGAGGCTGTCAACAGCGATCTGAACATCTCTGTCGCGACATCGATTTATGGCGCGGAAGGGACGGAATTCCTGGTGAACGACACGACCGAGAATAATCAGCGTTACGCTTCAATTGGCATGAATGCAGATGGAACCTTTGTTGTTTCCTGGACTTCCTGGGGACAGGACAGTGACGCTTCCGACGAGTCCAACGTTTACGCCAAGAAATATTTGTCCAACCATTCACTGCTGGTCACTTCGGCTTATACCGCGGAGACCCTAGCGGACGACGTTGAATCCAAAGTAATTGTTTCGGATGAAAATATCAATAATTACAAGGTTCCTTCCAGCGATTATCAAGGGGTTGTCAAGATTACGATCGGAGACGAGGAGGAAAACGCGGACGACGAAGATGTGAATTTAGGATCGGGCGTTCTTCTTTCCACCGGGCTGCATATCCTGACAGCGGCGCACGTTATCTGGGATACCGAGGCCGGGGAAACGGTGGATCCGAGCACGATCCACATTACCTTTGAAACGGCAAACGGCACCTATATTTACGGTGTTTCCGAGGTTTATGTCTATCCGTCCTACACGGGCAACACCGAAAAGGAAACGGACCTTGCGGTTTTGGTTCTGGAGGCAATGGCGCCAAGCGGCGTAGTTGGATACGATCTGTACACGGATACGAACGAACTTGGCCAGGAAGTCACCTTTGTCGGATATGGTCTGGCCGGTTCCGCGCACGATATGGATTTCCTTACCGGGGATGTTGTGGTTACCCGTACCGCGGGAACCAAACATATCGGGCACAACATTTACGACGTGACCGGATCCGTGCTGGGAATGAATTATTATGCGGACACCCTGATTTATGACTTTGATGACGGAACTCTGGTGAACGATTATATTGGAAATAACTATGGTGTTTCCAGCCGTTACCTTGGTTACAGGGAAGCGATCACCGCGCCCGGTGATTCCGGAAGCCCGACTTTTATTGACGGTAAAGTGGCCGGTATCTGTAGTTGGGGGACGGACATTAAAGGGGATAAATCCTATGGTTATGGCAATATCCAGGTCGATGTCCGGGTTTCGTCCTACGCGGAATGGATTCAGAGCCTTATGGTCGGCGGTGTCGGGACGGAGTTCCTGGTCAACGATGAAGCGAACACTTATGGCGCTGTCACGGTGACGTCCGATGACGGTGACAACAACGAAGGTGGAACAAACGCAACGGCCTACTCCACCAAATGGCAGGGCGGTAATCAGCTCTGGTCAAGTGTCGCGATTGACGGAGACGGTAATTTTGTGATTACCTGGACCGGTTATAATCAGGACGGAAACGGCGATGCCTGGACCGGCGGCAGCAATAACGGTATGGGCGGTGTGTTCGCGAGACGTTTTATTTCGAATAATGCGGGCACAGGAATTCAGGGGTACGATACCTTCCTGGTGAACAACTACACAACCAATGACCAGGTTCATTCGCAGATTGCTATGAACGATACCGGCGAGTTCGTTATTTCCTGGGAAAGCTATCAGGATTGCTCCGGTCCTTCCGGCGATCCGTCACAGGCTTACGATTACACAAATCCCTACAGCTGGGGAGAGAACATTCCGGACAGTTGGGGAATTTACGCCAAACGTTATGAAAGCGCCGCTGACTACGCGAAGAATAACACGGGTACGGATGGTACTATAACGCTGACGGATAACGGGGAACGCGGCAGTGAATTCAGTATTCTGGAAAAGAGCAGTTTTTATGGTGATCAACTTTGTGTTGGTGTCGCGATGAATAATACCGGAGACATGATTTTCTCCTGGACAGATTTAAGCGACGAAAAAGCGACGCTGAAGTACCGGACAATCACGCTTCCTGAAGATACGGTTTCGCCGTATGTGACCAGTGTCCGTGCGGTTTATGGCGAGTTGCGGGACAAGGTTTCCCTCTATGACAGTAATGGAGTTGTTTTCCCGAAAAATAATGGACCGTCCTCGGTGACTTACACTTTCAGCGAGCTGATGTATACCAAGGAATTCGCGGCCTACACTTCCTCGCTGGGGAGTGCTTACGCTTCACAGGCTCTGTTCCATGATTTTCTGAATCAGAGCTTTGGATCGCAAGACGAGGCGATTCAATACGCCTTGGCAACCGGGCTTATCTACAAGATGGATTCCACGGAAAATTCGTCCAAGACCAGTATTTTGAACATCAATAACTGGACGTTGATGAAAGATAACGTTGAGATTACTTCAACGATGATCGAGGCGATTTACTATGGTTACAACGCGGGGGTCGTTACCGGTGAGACAGAAAGTGATTACCGGTCCGATCGTTATGAACTGGTGATTCTGTTCAAGGAGCCGTTGCCCAACGGAGTTTATACGCTGACCCTGAAGGATAAAACAGTTGATCTTTCCAACAACAGGCTTGACGGGAACTATGATTTTGTAGCCGGCGGTTCCTTTATTGTTCGTTTCAATGTTGGTATCACGTCAGCGACCAATACCACCGGTACTGACGGCGACGGTTCGAATTACGAGCCGGACAATGATGAAGGTTACTCCAGTGACAATGCCTGGGGACACAATGATCCGGCGGTTGTTTCCTTTGCTGACGGTTCGTTTATCATTGTCGCGACGGAGGAACAGTATGTTCTGGTGAGTGACAGCGACAATGACGACAGTTCCAGTTCTCAGACTACCGGGTCCACTACGACGATCAAGATTGACGGCGATACTTACAATGTTGACTCGAATGTTGTGATTCGGCGGTTTAATTCCTCTGGAAACGCGATTGGAACCGAATCCGTCGTGAACCTTTATACCGACGGATATCAGGCAAATCCGGACATTGACGCGACCAGCGGGGGAAGCTATGTGGTTACCTGGGTTGGTCAGACCAAGAATCGGCTCAATGGTGTTGCCGCCAGATTTTATCCGAGCGGTGTTGCTCAGGGGGTTCAGGTTGACGTCAACGAGAAGTCGAATGACATCTGTTTTGATCCGCAGGTTGTGATTGATGATGACACAGGTCTCGTCCTTATTACCTGGGTGAGAAAGACATTGACCGCCAATGTTGCGGATAAGGTTTATGGTCGGTTCTTCAACCTTTATGGCAAGGCTTTAAGCGATGTTATTGAAATTGCGGCGACGGATTCCTTCTCCGTCCAGTCCTATGATATTGAGACGGTCAATATTGATGGAACAGCTCAGTACATTGTCACCTGGGCCGCCGGAACCTCCAGCGATACCAACCTTTTCGCCAAACGCTTTACGGTAACGGATGATTACGCGATTACAGAGCAGCAGTCGTTTATGGTTTCCACCGAGGTTGGAAACCAGATTCTGCCGCAAATCGCTGTCGCGGATAACGGGGATTATTATATTGCCTGGTCCAGTAATCAGAACAAGAATACCAGTTATGATATTTATGCCCGCGGTTATACCATTACCGGAGAATCCAAGACGCTGTTGGGCTCCACTTCGGAAGTTCAAATCAATACTTACGCGTTGAATATCCAGACCAACCCGACCATCGCGGTTGCTCCAAACGGAAGCGGCGTTGTTATTTCCTGGCAGTCCTTTGATGAGGAAATTGACAACGTTGATATGACGGTGCCGGGTGGTCAGCAGCTTTACGATTACGGTATTGTCGCCCGTGTTTTCAACGCGAACGGGAATCCGGTCAATGTTGTTGATGCGTCCCTCAGTGTTGGTCAGGAGGTGGATTTCGGAGAAGGGGAATTCGTTGTCAACTCAATAGTAAACGGTGAGCAGGTAACGCCGGCGGCGGGAATGTCCGATTGGGGTTACAATCTGGAATCCTCGCTTTACGAACCGCTCTTTGTTGTTGCCTGGGTTGGCCCCGGTACAATGACGCAGCTTGACACGGAAACGGGCGGAGACAGTGGCGACGACGCGGACATAACGATTTACTCCGGAGAATATCAGGTCTTCTACAAACGGTACCCCGCCAAATCGGGAACGGTGACAGATGATCTTATTACCCAGAAAAGTTATTCAAGTTACGTAACCGATGTTTCCGCCTCCAGCGGTATTCAGGGATTCTATCGGCCGACGGATAACGGGATGGCGTTGGTTTCCGCGACGGAAAACTCCACGGACGAGGAGCTTTATTATGTTGTCGGGACAACGGGTGATGATGTTATTGAAATCAATATTGGTTCCGGCCGGGCAAAATCGTCGGTTACCCTTAACGGGGAGAATGTTGCCATTCCGGCGAACGCGACCCGTATTGTTGTCAACGCGCATGCCGGAAATGACAAGATTGTGGTCAATGGTCGGGTAACGTCTGCCGCAGTCAACGCGACGATGAACAGCCTGAGCATTGAAAGTGATGTCTTTGACGTAACCGTGACCGGAATTGAAAACGTTGTCCTCGCGGCGGATTCCGCGGAATCGCTGACGGTTCAGACGACCAAATCGAATGATACTGTTGTTATCGGCCCGGGAAGCTTGGAACTTTCGGGCGGTAACGGCTTTGCTGTCACGGCGACCGGATTCAATTCAATCGCGGCCCGGAGTGTGACCGGAAGTGATATCGCGATCCTGAAAGATTCGGAAGAAGATGACACGCTGACCATGCAAAACGGTTACGCGAAAATAACCAATGGTCAATATGTCAATGAAGCGGCTGGTTTCTCAACGGTTCGGGCGATCGCCTCAACCGGAAACGATGTTGCCGTTTTAACGGAAGCTCAGACGTTGCAGGCTATGTTGGGATCTGTCATCGCGAAAACATCCGCGTCCGTTAATATTGCCATGCGGTTCGTGACGGTTGATGTAACCGGAACGGGCGCTGCAACGATTATCGGCTCGATGGGAGGTGATGCCCTGACATGCGATGGAGCCGGAGCCTCGTTGGTTTATTCAGATCAGACACGGATTTCTGTCAATGGTTTCGCGACCATTAACGTCGACGGTAACGGCGGATATGATTCCGCGTTCGTAACCGGTTCCAATGCCGGACGCAACATTTTTACCGGTCGTCAGAACATCGCGACGATGACAAATGGCCGGTATTCCAGAACCCTGAGGGACTTTGCTCATGTTGAAGTCTTTGGTTCCGGAGACGGTAACTATGAAGCGGTTTTGTATGATACTGACGCTGATGATGTTGTTACCGCGGATAAGTCGTCTGTTCGGATGTCTGCTAATGGCAACGAAATTTACAGCGTGCTGGCGTTTGATCAGGTTTCGGTCAAAAAAGAACGTTATTCCGGAAACGATACCGTTCAGGCGGAAGAAACGCTTGATTATCTCTTTGCCAGTGAGGGTTGGAATAACGAATGACGCCGGATGAAGGAAGTTATTCGATGAAGTAAAACAGGAACGCCGGATTGGCGTTAAAACAAAGAAAGAGGCTGGAGGTTTTCCGCTTCTTCCTTTTTTTTATACTGAAACCGCTTCTTTGGAACGGTTTGATGGACGACCGGGATAATCAAGTAAAAGACAGACAGTGAAAGAGAGGAACGAATGTGTCCGATACAAATTCGACGGGCGGACCGCGGCGATATTCCGGGGATTAACCGTTTACTGTGTCAGGTTCTGATGATTCATCATAACGGGCGGCCGGACCTGTTTAAAGGGAACACGAAAAAATATACCGATACCGAACTGATCGAGATTCTTCAAAACGATAAAACGCCTGTTTTTGCGGCTTTTGACGAGGATGGCAAAACGCTGCTTGGCTATGCTTTTTGTGTTTTTCAGCAGTATACCGACAGTAATATTCTAACAGACGTCAGAACGTTATACATCGACGATTTATGCGTTGATGAAGCGTGTCGCGGGCACGGCGTTGGTCGGCGGTTGTATGAATATGTCCTGGCGTTTGCCCGCCGGTCCGGCTGTTATAACGTGACGTTAAATGTTTGGATCTGTAATGAGTCCGCGGTCCGGTTTTATGAAAAACTTGGTTTAACGCCGCAAAAAATCGGAATGGAAACAATTCTGTAACCGTTTCGCGCGATGTCAATGTCAGAGGTCTTTTAATCGAAGTCCTGTTGTCAGCGATTGCGGTTCTTTTCGGGAAGACTTTATTGCCGGATGACGGGAAGGAACCCCTTTGACGTGACATTCCGGCGAAAAGAAACAGCAGCGGTGGAAAGTCGGGAGGATAAGCCGGTCGGGGTATCTCATAACAGTATTCCCAAACGACTCTCCGAAGGGACGGGGACACGGCAACCGGCCAGGAACCGGAACCGTCGGGACCTTTCCCCATACCGGATTTACCTCCTTTCGGAAACGGTCGCCCGTGTAAGCCGCAATCCGTCGAGCCTTCTTTGAGGACGTTTTGGGTATTGTACTGTTTATCCCGAAGCGTCAGCGAACAACGAAGTTGAGCATTTTGCCGGGCACTATAATTTTTTTAACAACGGTTTTACCTTCCAGCTGGGCAGCGATTTTCGCGTCGGCAAGGGCGAGCGACTCTATTTGAGCGGCGTCGGCACCGGCGGGCATCTCCAGTTTTCCGCGAAGCTTGCCGTTGATCTGAATCGGAATAATAACCGACGATTCCACAAGAGCCGCTTCATTCCAGTCAGGCCAGGCGGCGTAGGCGCAGGTGGTATCGTGTCCCAAAAGCTGCCAGAGTTCTTCCGAAATATGCGGGGCAAACGGGGCGAGCAGCAGAACCAGCGATTCCATGGCCGTTTTGGGCCGGACTGTTTGACGACCAAAATAATTGACAAATTCCATCATTCGGGCAATTGCGGTATTGAAGGACATCGCTTTGATATCCAGGGTAACCGCTTTGATGGTCCGGTGCAAAACGCGGTTCTGTTCCTCATTGGGAGCGACATCCTGAACGGCAGGACACAAAACCATTGTTTCGGCATTAAGATCAACAATCATCTTCCAGACACGGTCCAGAAAACCGCGGACTCCGTTGACGCCGTCCTGACTCCAGGGCTTGACGGCTTCCAAAGGCCCCATGAACATTTCATAAAGCCGGAGCGAGTCCGCGCCGAACTGGTCAACGACTTCATCCGGATTGATAACGTTGCCGCGGCTTTTGGACATTTTATATGATTTTCCGTCAATGACGATGTTTTCATTTTCCGCAAGGACAAAACTCTCTCCTTTTTTAACCAGATTTTTGGCGTCGAGCTTGACCGACCGCAATTCCATGTTGTCGGAAATCCGGGTCGCGTGAAGCTGATTATCGACCTCAACCTCTTTGGCGGAAACCCAGCTGCCGTCCGAGGTCTGATAACCGGTAAACTCCATTTCGCCCAGAATCATCCCCTGATTGACCAGCTTCTGGAACGGTTCCCTGGTTGAGACAAGCCCGCGATCATAAAGGACTTTGTGCCAGAATCGGGCGTAAAGCAGATGAAGAACGGCATGTTCCGCCCCGCCAATATAAAGATCAACCGGCATCCAGGCCTTTTCGATTTCCGGATCAACCGGATAGTCGGTGTTTTTCGGGTCGAGATATCGCAGATAATACCAGCAGGAACCGGCCCATTGCGGCATGGAATTCGTTTCCCGTTTGTATTTTTTTCCGTCTTTTTCAATATACAACCATTCCCGGGGGGCGTGTTCAAGTGGCGGTTCCGGGGTATGATGTTCACGGTCAAATTGCATCCCTTCGGGGAGGTCGACCGGGAGTTCTTCCGGTTCCAGTGTCCGGATAATACCGTTGGGCTTGCCGTTTTCGTCAAGCTCATGCAGAAGCGGGAACGGTTCGCCCCAGAAATGCTGACGACTGAAGAGCCAGTCACGGAGTTTGTAATTGACCGTTTTTTTACCAAGTCCGTTTTGAGCCAGCTCCTCGGTAATCCGAGCCTTGAAAACAGCGGTTTCCAGTCCGTCAAACCGGCCGCTGTTGATCGCGGTTCCAGGTTCCGTGAACGCGGTTTTCATCCGGGCCGCCTCCTCCGGCGTAACCGATGATTTTTCCGTCGGTTGGACAACCTGAATGATCGGGATACCGAACCGGGAAGCGAACTCGAAATCGCGGGTATCGTGCGCCGGAACGGCCATAATAGCCCCGGTTCCGTAAGAAATCAGGACATAATCGGCGATCCAGATGGGAATCGGCCTGCCATTGACCGGATTCAGGGCGTAAGAACCGGTGAAAACACCGGTTTTTTCCCTGGCGAGATCCGTTCGGTCCAGATCCGACTTGAACGCCGCCTGTTCGCAGTATTTCCGGACGGCGTCCGCCTGTTCCGGGGTGGTCAGTTTTTCAACCGCGGGATGCTCCGGCGCAATGACCATGTAGGTTGCGCCGAACAGCGTGTCCGGGCGGGTTGTAAAAACGCGGAGAACGTCACTTTCCGGCTTGCGCGGAAATCCGGCTGCCTGACGTTTGCTTTTCCAGTTTTCAAACTCCGCCGGATCGCCGATATGGAAATCGACTTCCGCGCCGGTGCTCCTGCCAATCCAGTTTCGCTGAAGAGTTTTGATGCTTTCGGACCAGTCCAGTTCGGCCAGATCTTCCTCCAGACGGTCGGCATAGGCGGTAATACGGAGCATCCATTGACGCAACGGCAATCGCATAACCGGATATCCGCCGCGTTCGCTGACGCCGCCAATGACTTCCTCATTGGCCAATACGGTTCCAAGCTCCGGACACCAGTTGACCGGGGCCTCAATCTGATACGCCAGACGGTGATCGTCGATGAACTGACGAATCGCCGTTTCCCCTTCCAGACGGACGTCGTCGGGAATCGGAAGTTCGGCGATCGGTCGTCCTTTTTTCTGTTCCGGATCATACCAGGTGTCGTAAAGGAGCAGGAAAATACGCTGTGTCCAGCGGAAATAGCCGACGTCGGTTGTCGCCAGCTCCCGTTCCCAATCGTAACTGAACCCGAGCATTTTCAACTGCCGGCGGAAATTGGAGATGTTTTTTTCGGTCGTAATACGGGGATGAATACCGGTTTTTTTGGCGTGCTGTTCAGCAGGAAGTCCAAAGGAATCCCAGCCCATCGGGTGCATTACGGCGACGCCGTTCATCCGGTTGAAACGGCTGACAATATCCGTTGCGGTGTATCCTTCCGGATGGCCGACATGCAAGCCGTTTGCGCTGGGATACGGGAACATGTCGAGAATATACATTTTTTTCCCCTGAGTGTTCTTGGGGAGATCCCGAGGAAGTCGGGGAGCGGCAAACGTCCGGTTTTCCTCCCAGTATTTCTGCCATTTAGGTTCAATAACCGCCGGATTGTATCGTGTCATTGTATTATTCCGTAAAAACAGAGTGAACGGGAACAGAACCCGGAATCCCTGATGTTGGTTCCGGGCCAATACGCTATTAGTTTTCATTATACGTCAATTCAGGGATGACGTCAATTCAGGGACGGTATTAACGCCGCCCGCGCTCTTTTATCTGATTTCCGACGGACTGATTTTTGATTTCAGACAGTTAAATATCCCTTCTTTTTCCTTGCAATCCGGAACTGTTTCCGGTATATTTCCGATAGGGTCATAAAAGCGATAAAACCAATAGAGCAATTGGAAAGAAATGAAAAATGCGATTATCAATGATTTTACTGGCTGTTTTGGGCGGAACTCTGTTTATCGGGACCGGGCTCGCTGATGACGGGGTGTCGAATCAGGATCGGAAATTTTTGCCGGAACTGGTCAACATTGCGAAAGAGGATGGTTCCAAAATCTATTCGATTTGCGAGATTTGTAACGGTGTTTCCGAAACGGCGTTTATTCGGGAATCGTCCCGGTGTCATAATACCTATCCCGTCGCGAAGCTGTTTGTCGTGACAACGCTTGGAATTCTCGAAGACCAGGGAAAACTGGATATTGACGAACCCGTTTATCCGATTTTTGAAAAGAAGTTTCCGAAGGATTTTGACCCTAAATGGCGACAGGTTAAGATTTCCGACGTCATTCGGCATCGAATCGGGTTCGGGCAGGCGGGATTTCTGGATATTGACGCCGAAAACGCCGCGACCTGGCCGAATCGCGATTTCCTGTCGATTCTTTTGTCTTGTCCGCTTCAATATGAGCCGGGCGAAAAATTTGTCTATACCGACGCGGCATTTTATCTGGCGTCACGGATTGTTTCGGAAAAAAGCGGTGAACGGCTCAGCGATTTTATGATTCGTGAATTGCTGGAGCCGCTGAAATTCGCGGAATACGCCTTCTCAACCTGTCCGGAAGGTTATCCGATCGGGGCGACGGGTATGTATATTTCAACGGAAGATATGGCAAAGCTCGGATTACTGTATGTTCAGCGCGGCGTTTATGACGGCAGGCGGATTTTGTCGGAACGGTTTGTCGACGAAGCGTTTGACCGGACTTTTGAGCTGTTTCCGATTGGCGATACCGGCGACGCTTTCCTTAAAGGCGGAATGGCGGGGCAGCTATTGTATATGAACCGTAAAACGAAACGGGTGGTTGCCGTCCATTCGTTTAATGGCGATATAGACGCAATTATCCGGTTTCTGACGGAAAACGATTATTGAATGAATGAATCCGTTGAAATACCGCGGTTCTCTGGATTTACCTGGCAGCGGTTTCCTGATCGCGGCCGGCGAAACAGAAAACCGGAAACAGGTTCTTGCCGCGTTCCTGTCCCGGAAACGTTTCCTCCGGCGTTGAATAACGGTAACCATTGCGGGAACCGGAAAGTTTTTCGGACGGTCCTGCCTGAAAACTTTTAAAATTTTTTGTTTTGAAATCTTGGCACAAAAGATAAAAGAGGGTAAACTATACAGGATGCGTATTTGCATCATTTCCGGGTTTCTGTTTTTATGCTGTCGGCAGTAACGTTCACGGGGTAAAACGTTGTGTTAGTATTGAGACGTGAAACAGGCCCAAACAGAACCTTCGTAATAATCCGGTAACTGTCTGTTGTTTGATACTCCGTTCTGTTTTCAAGGCGGGCAGTGACCATATCATCTTCAGAGTAAAGGAGACAGAATGAATAAGCGTCTTGCCATTTTCGCGTTCGCTGTATTGATGAGCGCGTTTTCCGTCACCTGGGGTCAGGACCTCAGTACCAACCCGGCCAATGAAAGCGCTCTTGAATGGCTTGCCAGTCCGGTTGAGAATCCGGATGCCGAAGCGGCGACAGAAGCGGACATGAAACCTTATGAAGAAAAGATTCAGAGTAACATTGCCGGTGAATTCGTTTCGATAAAAATGATTCCGATTAAAGGCGGAACATTCACCATGGGTGACGAAAATGGTGAAAAGGATGAAACTCCGACTTTTGAAGTAACAGTTGAGCCGTTCTGGATGGAAGAACATGAAGTGACCTGGCAGGAATACAGCCTGTTTGCTCTTCTGTATCTGGCGACCGCTCATAAAGGGGGAACGGTTGCCGCGGAAAATGACCGGGCGGAACGCGCCGATGCTCTTGCTGCCCCGACCCCGCCGTACAGCATTGGAACGATCAGTTACAATAACAGCAGTAAAGAAGGGTATCCCGCCAGTGGAATGACCCGGTACGCCGCGCAGATGTACTGCAAATGGCTGACCGCGATGACGGGCCGTTATTATCGCCTGCCGACGGAAGCCGAATGGGAATATGCCTGCCGCGCCGGATCAACCACCGCCTACAGCTTTGGGGACGACGAGTCCGAGCTTGAAAAATACGGCTGGTTCCTGGGGAACAGTCCCGACGGTTACAATAAAATTATGGAAAAAGAACCAAACGCCTGGGGACTTTATGACATGCATGGAAACGTCTGCGAATGGGTAATGGACCAGTACGACAAAACCGCCTACAAAAAGTTCAAGGAAGGCAAGATTGAAAACTCGTTTGTCCGACCGAAAAAAGCCCTGTCCGTTTACAGTATGTTCGGCGAGATTGCCCGTGGCGGTTCCTGTGCTCATGAGGCTAAAGACTGCCGAAGCGCCAAACGTATCGTCTCTGACAAAGACTGGAAAAAGCAGGATCCGATGTTCCCGCAAAGTATCTGGTGGATGACGGAAGCCCCTTATGTCGGGTTCCGCGTTGTTCGTCCGCTGAATCCTCCGACCGCAGAAGAAGCCGAATTTATTGAACCGGATGTCAAAATCTGGCTCAAATACAAAGAGCTCAATCCCCGATGATGTTTGCTGATTTACGCCGTTGTCTTTTTCGGTGGTTCGAAGAAAACGGCCGGGCACTTCCCTGGCGTCGGGATCATCCTGATGCCTATTCCGTCTGGGTCAGTGAAATAATGTTGCAGCAGACGACGACCCGGACGGTTCGGGATTATTTTATCCGGTTTACCGCGCGTTTTCCTGATGTCCGGTCACTTGCCGCCGCTGAGGTGTCGGAAGTCCTTCAATATTGGGAGGGGCTCGGATATT
>Ga0079305_1002309_pt1 | contig 17321 bp, 14 predicted proteins | sample LMS_cellobiose_e_FD_79183 | JGI IMG/M metagenome (GOLD analysis project Ga0079305, IMG submission 79183) | Rumen-fistulated moose microbial communities from Alaska, USA - LMS_cellobiose_enrichment | ecosystem: Host-associated > Mammals > Digestive system > Stomach > Rumen fluid ... | reverse complement strand
GTGATGACGGTCATGGCCAGCCCCCCGCCGATGTTGCGGGAGGAGAGCGTGCGCACCTTGGCGTTGAGCGTGTTGAGCACGGTGGCGATGTCCATGACGAGGCCGGAGCGGTCCTTGGAGGCGATGTTCAGGGTGGTCACATAGCTGTCGGTGATGTTGCGCGCCCAGGCGACGCGGATCCAGCGGCCCTCGTTCTCGGGGGTCCGGGCGCGCCTGGCATAGTTGGCGCAGTCCTTGCGGTGGATGGAGACGCCCTGCCCGCGAGTGATGAAGCCGATGATATCGTCTCCCGGCACCGGAGTGCAGCAGCGGGAGAACTTGATCAGGCAGTTGTCCAGACCCTCGACCAGAATGCCGTGGACGGCCTTGCTCTCCTTTTTCGCGTTCAGCTCCCGGCGCTCCGCCGCGGCGGACATCTTGTCCAGCGCGGTCTTGCGCTCGGCGTTCACGTTTTTGACCTCGTCGCGCAGACGGTTGGCTACACGGGCGGCGGTGACGCCGCCGTAGCCGATGGCGGCGAACAGATCGTCCACGGCGTTGAAGGACAGGCGCTTGAGGATGGGGGAGACGATCTCCTCCTCCAGCACGTCCTCCAGAGACAGCTCGTGGCTGCGCAGCTCGTCCTCCAGCATCTCGCGGCCGCGGAGGATGTTCTCCTCGCGGCGCTCCTTCTTGTACCACTGCTTGATCTTGGTGCGGGCGGAGCCGCTCTTGACGACGTTCAGCCAGTCGCGGCTGGGGCCCGGAGCGGACTTGGAGGTGCGGATCTCGACGATGTCGCCGTTTTGCAGCACATAGTCGTAGGTGACGATGCGCCCGTTGACCTTGGCGCCCACCATGTGGTTGCCGACGTCGGAGTGGATGCTGTAGGCAAAGTCGATGGGCGTGGCGCCGGCGGGCAGGTTGATGACGTCCCCCTTGGGGGAGAAGACAAAGACCTCGTCGGCGAACATGTCGATCTTCAGGTCGTGGAAGAAGTCCTGCGCGTCGGACTCCTGCTGCGTCTCCAGCAGGCGGCGCACCCAGGCGAATTTGTCCTCGTCGCCGCTGCGCACCGCGTCGCCGCCGTCGGCCATCTTGTATTTCCAGTGGGCCGCGATGCCGTACTCGGCGGTGTGGTGCATCTCCCAGGTGCGGATCTGCACCTCGAAGGGGATGCCCTCGGTGCCGATGACCGTCGTGTGCACGCTCTGGTACATGTTGGGCTTGGGCGTGGAGATGTAGTCCTTGAAGCGGCCCGGCACGGGCTTGAACATGTCGTGGATGACGCCCAGGACATTGTAGCAGTCGGGGATGGTATCGACGATCACACGGAAGGCGCAGAGGTCGAAGATGCCGTTGATGTCCAGCTTCTGCGTGTACATCTTCCGGTAGATGCTGTATACGTGCTTGATGCGGCTGTAAATCGTGGCGTGGATGCCCTCCGCCTGCAGCCGCTCCTGGATTTTGGACTCCATGCCGGTCATGAAGCGCTCCAGGATGGGCATCTTCTCCTCCAGCGAGTCCATGATCTCCTTGTAGCCGGCGGGGTCGAGGTACTGCAGGGACAGATCCTCCAGCTCCCATTTGGCGCGCTGCATGCCGAGCCTGTGGGCGATGGGCGCATAGATCTCCATGGTCTCCAGGGATTTGATCCGCTGCTTTTCCGTGCTCTGGTAGGCCATGGTGCGCATGTTGTGGAGCCGGTCGGCGATCTTGATGAGAATGACGCGGATGTCCTTGGCCATGGCCATGAGCATCTTGCGCAGATTCTCCATCTGCTCCTCTTCCTTGCTGGTGTACTGGACGCGGGTCAGCTTGGTGACGCCCTCCACGATGTCCGCCACGGGCGTGCCGAACTGGTGGGCGATGTCCGCGTGGGTCAGGCTGGTGTCCTCGATCACGTCGTGCAGCAGCGCCGCGACGACGGAGTCCTCGTCCAGGCCAAGATCCACGGTGATGTCCGCCGCGGCCACGCAGTGGGTCACGTAGAGGGAGCCGTCCTTGCGCCGCTGCCCGGCGTGGGCCGCCTTGGCGGTCTCATAGGCCGCGCGCAGACGCTCCAGGTTCGCCGGATGCCCGGAGGAACGGATCTTTTCCTCCAGCGCCGCGAACATGAGGTCCGGATCCAGAGCCATATTCTGTTGTAGCTGCTCATCCAGCATGCTGTTCAGCTCCTCACAATGGCATGGACCGCAGGGCACGGAGGATATGCGTCGTGTCCAGATCCGCTTTTCCCTCGATGGCGGCGCTGTGCGCGCCGTAGATGCCGCCGTCCCGGCTGCGCAGGAGCCCGGCCTCCTGCAGAGCCATCAGGCAGATGCAGTAGCGCTCCGGCGGCATGCCGGCGGGACACTGCGCCAGAACGGCCTCCGGGCTGTCCGGCACGGACAGCTCTCCGCCGCTTTCCCGCCAGATGCGCACGAAGTCGGCGCGGTCGGGACAGAAGTCGGCGGCGGCCCAGAGCGCCGCCCCGTCCCGCGCCAGGATGCGCTCGCAGAGCGGAGCGCCCTCATGCCTGCGCAGGGCGGAGATCTGCAGCTGGACCGAGACATGGCCGCGAAATTCGTTGACTCTGGGCGTAAAGGCGAGATCCACGAGCTCGCCCTCGCGCAGCGTGAGCTCGTCCGCCGTGTGGGAGAAGAAGATCCCCTCCTGCACGCTGGAGCCGAGCCGGACGCGCAGGCGCAGGTGCTTGCCGCCGCCCACGGTGGACAGGCTCAGCAGTTCGACGCCGCTGAGGCAGAGCACGGGCCGGGGGTTGCCGTTGCCGTAGGGCTCAAGCAGATCGAGCTGCTGCACGTTTTCGATGCTGAGCATGGCGGGATCCCGGATCAGAAGATCACAGTACTGCCGGGGCGGCGCTTTCGGGCGGTTGGCCCGGTAATAGTCCGCGAGCGCGCTGCGGAAGTCGTCCAGCTTGTCGCTGCGGATGTTCAGCCCCGCCGCCAGCGCATGCCCGCCGAAGCCGATCAGGTGCTCCGAGCAGGCGGAGAGGGCCTCGAAGAGATTGAAGTCGCCGTAGCTGCGGCAGGAGCCCTTGCCCTGCTCGCCGTTGAGGCAGATCATGATGGCCGGCAGGGCGAACTGCTCGGCCAGGCGGGAGGCGGCGATGCCGATGACGCCCTGGTGCCAGTGGTCGCTGGAGAGCACGATGGGCGCGTCCGGCGTGACGCCGGCGAGCATATGCTGCGCGTCCTGCCAGATCTCCGCTTCGATGTCCTGCCTCTGCCGGTTGAGCTCGCAGAGCTCGGCGGCGAGCACAGAGGCGGTCTGCGCGTCCCCGCAAAGGAGCAGCTCCAGCGCCCGCCCTGCCTTGCCGAGTCTTCCCGCCGCGTTCAGCCGCGGCGCGAGGCCGAAGCCGATGGCGGTCGCGGTGAGCTTCTGCGGGTCCAGAGAGGCCTCCTGCAGCATGGCGGAGAAGCCGGGGCGCGGGTGCTGCGCCAGCATGGCCAGCCCTCTGCGCACCAGGCAGCGGTTTTCCTCGGTCAGCGGCATCACGTCGGCCACCGTGCCCACGGCGACCAGATCCGCATAGCGATCCAGCACGGCGCCGCTGTCGCCCTCACAGGCGCACACGAGCTTCAGGGCGACGCCCACGCCGGCCAGCTTGTCGTTGGGGTAGCAGTCCCCGGGCTGCTTGCAGTCGATCACGGCCACAGCGTCCGGCAGATCGCCGCATTTGCACTCGTGGTGGTCGGTGATGAGCATGTCCAGGCCGATCGAGCGGGCGTACTCCGCCTCCTCGACGGCGGTGATGCCGCAGTCCACCGTGATCACCAGACTGACACCCTCGGAACGGAGGCTGTCGAGCGCGGCGCGGTTGAGTCCGTAGCCCTCCTCGCTCCGGTCGGGGATATACGGCAGGCAGCGCAGGCCCTTGCTGCGCAGGTAGTCCGTAACCAGACAGGTCGCCGTGATCCCGTCCACGTCGTAGTCGCCGTAGACCGCCACAGTCTCGCCCAGGGAGACGGCCATGCGCACACGGGCGCGGGCGGTTTCCATCCCGAGGAGCAACAGGGGATCGTGCAGGCACTCGTCCCCGCCTGCGATCAGCGTCCGCGCGCCCTGCGCCGTGCGCACGCCGCGCTGTGCCAGAACGGCGGAAAGGAGCGGCCCGCAGCCGGCCTGCAGCAGCTCCGCCGGGATCTCCGGACGGGCGTATGGAATTATCCACTCCTTCTCGTTCATACCTGTTTCCTTAAACTATTTTATAATAAATAATCATACCAAATTCCGACAGCAACTGCAAGAGCCGCAAGGGGGACGGAGGAAAACTTTTACACGCTCACCGGCTGTAATCGGCGAGCCGGCGGAGGTTTCCGCGGAGGATCTCCGCTTTTTCGACATGCTCCAGCGCCTCCGAGGGCGTGGCGCAGAGGCCGAAGAGCCGCAGGCAGGCCCGGCTCATGAAGCCGCCGTCCGCGGCGGAGCGGAGCATGTCGAGCATCCGCTCATAATAGCCCAGGGTGTTGAGCACGGCCATGGGCTTTGCGTGGCGCCCCAGCTGCTTGAGCGTCAGAGTCTCGAAAAACTCCTCCCAGGTGCCGATCCCGCCGGGCAGGACGACGAAGGCGTCGCTCTCCTCCTCCATGCGCTGCTTGCGCTCGCGCAGGGTTTCGGTGTAGATCAGGCGGGTGCAGCGGTCATAGAGGATGCCCGGCTCGTCAAAGAAGCGGGGGGCAATGCCGACGATCTCCCCGCCCTGCGCTGCCGCGCCCTCGGCGCACGCGCCCATCAGGCCGCCCCGGCCGCCGCCGAACACCAGGACGTGCCCGCGCTGTGCAAGCTCCGCGCCGAGCTCGCGCGCGGCGTCAAAGTACGGCCGTGCCGGCGCGTCGGCCGAAGCTCCGTATATACAAATCCTCATTGCGCACCGCTCCTGTTCTCACCATGAATATCCTTAATTATAACATTCCGCACTTCTTTTGAAAACCCCAACTTGACCGGACATGGGCTTTGGGATATAGTAAGAACGGTTTTGGAGGGGATCCATGAAACGCTTGCTCAGTATGATCACCGTTCTGCTGCTGGCCGCGGCGCTCTGCGCCTGCGGCGGCGAAGCCATGCCGCGCGAAAGCGGCAAGCCGCAGATCGTCACGACGGTCTTTCCCGCCTATGACTTTGCCCGCGAGATCGCCGGGGACCGCTGCGAGGTGAGCCTGCTGCTGCCGCCGGGCGCGGAGACGCACAGCTTCGAGCCCACGGCCCGCGACCTGCTGACCATCCGCTCCGCCGTGCTCTTTGTCTGCAACGGCGGCGAGTCGGAGGCCTGGGTGGAGCAGCTGCTGGAGGGCGGCGACGGGGAAGTGAATACCCTGCGCATGCTCGATTGCGTGGAGGCCCTCGAGGAGGAGACCCGGGAGGGCATGCAGCGAGTCCATGAAGAGGAAGAAGAGGACGGGGGACCGGAGTACGACGAGCATGTCTGGACCTCGCCCGTGAACGCGCAACAGATCTGCCGCGCCATCGCCGGGGCGCTCAGCGAGGCGGACCCGGAGGGCGCGGCGGAGTATCGGGCGAACGCGGAGCGCTACTGCGCTCGGCTGCAGGCGCTGGACGCGGCTTTCCGCACCGTAGTCGGCGGCGGTGCGCGCAGGACCGTGATCTTCGCGGACCGTTTCCCCGTGCGCTATTTTGTCGAGGAATACGGCCTGGACTACTTCGCGGCCTTCCCCGGCTGCGCGGACGACACGGAGCCGTCGGCGGCTACGGTGGCCTTCCTGATCGACAAGGTCCGCGCCGAGAAGATCCCCGCGGTGTTTACGATTGAATTTTCCAACGAGAAGATGGCCGAGGTCATCTGCGAGGACACCGGCTGCAAAAAGCTCCTGTTCCACTCCTGCCACAACGTGAGCCGGGAGGAGCTGCGCGCCGGGAAGGGCTATCTGGACTATATGTGGGACAATGTGGCGGCGCTGAAGGAGGCTTTGGGCTGATGGCAATACTCGAGTGCAGGGATCTGTCCCTCGCCTATGACGGAAAGACGGTGCTGGAGGGCGTGAGCTTCTCCCTGAACACCGGCGATTATCTGTGCATCGTCGGCGAGAACGGCTCCGGGAAATCCACGCTGGTCAAGGGACTGCTGGGCCTCAAGGCGCCGGAGCACGGGAGCATCGTCTTCGGCGACGGGCTCAAGGCCACGGAGATCGGCTATCTGCCGCAGCAGACCCAGCTGCAGCGGGACTTTCCCGCGAGCGTGCGCGAGGTCGTGCTCTCCGGCTGCCTCAACTCCCTCGGACGGCGGCTGCACTACAACCGGGACGACCGCGAGCGCGCCCGGATGAACATGGAGCGCATGGGCGTCGAGGAGCTGGCGGAGCGGAGCTATCAGGAGCTCTCCGGCGGCCAGCAGCAGCGGGTGCTGCTGGCGCGCGCGCTGTGCGCCACGAAGAAGCTGCTGCTTCTGGACGAGCCCGTGACGGGGCTGGACCCCGTCGCGACGGGGGAGATGTACAACCTCATCAAGCTCGTCAATCTCTGCGACGACATCACCGTCGTCATGGTCTCCCACGACATCCACGCGGCGGTGCGCTATGCCACGCACATCCTGCACCTGGGCCAGCGCCAGATCTTCTTCGGCAAGGCCGCGGCCTACCGCGAGAGCGATCTCGCCCGCCGCTTTCTGGGAGGGAACCGGATATGACGATCCTGCAGATGCTCTCTTACCACTTCATGCAGCGGGCGCTGGTCGTGGGCGTGCTGGTGAGTCTGTGCGCGGCGCTGCTGGGCGTGTCGCTGGTGCTCAAGCGCTACTCCATGATCGGCGACGGCCTGTCCCACGTGGGCTTCGGGGCGCTCGCCGTCGCGACGGCGCTGCACCTGGCGCCGCTGGCCGTGGCGGTGCCGGTGGTGGTGCTGACGGCGGTGCTGCTGCTGCGCCTGAGCGAGAGCCGGCGCGTCAAGGGCGACGCCGCCATCGCGCTCATCTCCAGCAGCGCCCTCGCCATCGGCGTCATCAGCGTCTCGCTCACCACGGGGATGAACACCGAGGTGTCCAGCTACATGTTCGGCAGCATCCTGTCGCTGAGCCGCCCGGACGCGGTGCTGAGCGTGGCGCTGTCGGCGGCGGTGCTGCTGCTGTTTGTGCTGTACTATCCCCGCCTCTTCGCCGTGACCTTCGACGAGGGCTTTGCCCGCGCCACGGGGACCAGGGCGCAGCTCTACAATACGCTCTTGGCGGTGCTCACGGCGGTCACCGTGGTGCTGGGCATGCGCATGATGGGCGCGCTGCTCATCTCGAGCCTGATCATTTTCCCGGCGCTGTCCGCGATGCGCGTGTGCAGGAGCTTTCGCTCCGTCGTGATCTGCGCCGCGATCGTCTCCGTCTCCTGCTTCCTTCTGGGCGTGACGGCCTCCTTCTTCCTCGAGACGCCCACGGGCGCCAGCATTGTCGCGGTCAACCTCCTCTGCTTCGCCGCCTTCTCCCTGGCCGGTATCCGCAAGTAGGGGGGGATATTCGGCCCATATGCAGGGAAACAGGTAATTTTGCCTATAAAAATGAATATATTGAAAAAGTATTCGTGAAAATCGGATATTTTATCAAAGATGCATTGACAGGGGGACGCTTTGGTGATATCATCACAAGCGTCCCCAGGACAATGTATGGATTATGATGAAATGTGAGGAACAACAAAAATGAAAAAGATCGTATGCCTGATTCTGACCCTGGCCATGGTCTTCGCCCTGGCCGCCTGCGGCAGCTCCGCAGCGCCCGCGGCTCCCGCCGAGCCCGCCGCCGAGCCTGAGGCCGCTCCCGCTGAAGCGCCTGTTGTTGAAGAGGCTGTCGACTTCGCCGCGATGGGGATCGACGAGCTGAAGGGACAGATCACCACCGTCGTTCCCGGCAAGCTGACCGTGGCCACCAGCCCGGACTTTGCCCCCTATGAGTTCTACGCCGTGGAGAACGGCACGCCCATCCTGGCCGGCTTTGACGTGGCTCTTGCCGGCTACATCGCGGATTTCCTCGGCCTGGAGCTGGACATCATCCCCATGGACTTTGACGGCGTGCTCAACGAGCTTGCCGCCGGCGGCGTGGATCTGGGCCTGGCCGGCCTCTCTCCCGATCCCAAGCGTATGGACGCCATGGATTTCTCCGACATCTACTATCAGGGCGGCCAGTCCTTCGTGACCGTGCAGGCCAATGCCGAGCTCTTCAAGTCCCTGGAGGACACCAACAATGCGGAGTACTCCATCGGCGCGCAGAACGGCTCCATCCAGATGGACCTCGCCAATGAGAACTCTCCCGACGCCGATATCGTCGCGCTGGTGAAGGTCACCGATATCATTGCCGAGCTCCTGGGCGGCAAGCTGGACGGCGCATACATCGAGACCGCCGTGGCGGAGAACTATGCCAAGAGCTACCCCGATCTGGCGGTCGTGCTCGACGTCCCCTATGACACCGAGGGCTCCGCGGTCGGCGTGAGCAAGGGCAACGAGGCCCTGCTGGCCGGCGTGAACCTGGCTGTGGCGGCCGCTCTGGCCGACGGCTCCATGGATAACTTTGTGGCAGTCGCCAACGAGCAGTCCACCGGCGAGATCATCGAGGGCCTGCTGGAGGAGTAAGGCCCGGCGGAAAGACAAACAGAAAATACGATGCAAAGCCCTCCGTGAACACGGAGGCGCTTTGCGCGTTAAAGGAGACCTGAATCATGCTTACTGCGCAAGGCTTTTCCAAGGCTCTGGAATACTGGCGGCTGTTTCTGCAGGGCGTTGCCTGCACCGTTTCCCTGTCCGCGCTGACGGTCCTCATAGGATTTGTCCTCGCCCTGATCCTCGCCACCTGCCGCATGGGCCGTTCCAGAATCCTGAAGGCCATCGCCACGGTGTATGTGGAGCTGTTCCGCGCCACCCCCATGGTGGTGCAGATCTTCATCATCTTCTATGTGGTCTTTGACGGCGTGAAGGTGCTGCCCGGCTTCAAGCTCTTCGGCTTCATCCGCTTTGAGCGCTTTTTCCCGGCCGTGGTCGCCCTGTCCCTCAACTCCGGCGCCTATTTGTCGGAGATCATCCGCTCCGGCATCCAGTCCATCGACGGCGGCCAGACCGAGGCGGCCCGTTCGCTGGGCCTGTCCGCCTGGCAGAACATGCGCTTTGTGGTGCTGCCGCAGGCGATCAAGAACATCCTGCCGGCCATCGCCAACGAGTTTGTGACCATCATCAAGGAGTCCGCGATCTGCTACACCATCGGCGTGCAGGACATCATGTCTGCAGTCAATGCGGTCAAGGGCGCTACATACAGGATGGGCGAGGCGCTGGTCATCGCAACGGCTCTGTATTTCTGCCTGACCTATCCCACCAGCAAGATCATTGCATATTTTGAAAGGAAGATGAGCGTAGGTGACAGACGATAAGCTGATCCAGGTCAGGGACCTGAAGAAATACTACAACAAGGGCGCGATCAAGGCGCTCGACGGCGTCACCGTGGACATCAACCGGGGCGACGTGATGGTGATCATCGGGCCCTCCGGCTCCGGCAAATCCACGCTGCTGCGCTCGCTGAACCTTTTGGAGCAGCCCACCTCCGGACAGATCATCTTCGAGGGCGTGGACATCACGAAGAAAAAGGACGACAGCGGCAAAAAGCTCGACATCGACCGCCACCGCCAGAAGATGGGCATGGTCTTTCAGCACTTCAACCTCTTCCCGCACATGACGACGCTGGAAAACATGACCCTGGCGCCGATCCAGGTGAAGAAGATCCCGGAGGAGGAGGCCAGGGCCAAGGCCATGGAGCTGCTGGAGCGTGTTGGCCTGGCCGACCGCGCAGACGCATACCCGATCCAGCTCTCCGGCGGCCAGAAGCAGCGCGTGGCCATCGTGCGCGCGCTGGCCATGGAGCCGGACGTGATGCTCTTCGACGAGCCGACCTCCGCGCTGGACCCGGAGATGGTCGGCGAGGTGCTGGACGTGATGAAAAAGCTGGCGCACGAGGGCATGACCATGGCGGTGGTGACGCACGAGATGGGCTTTGCCCGCGAGGTGGGCAACCGCGTCCTCTTCATGGCGGACGGGAAGCTCCTGGAAGAGGGTACGCCCGACCAGATTTTCAACCACCCGCAGAACCCCCGCCTGCAGGACTTCCTGTCCAAGGTACTGTGACATGATGAACGATATCAAAAAGGCCGCCATAGAATCTGTGGATTCTATGGCGGAATACTACAGGGAGATCGCCGACAGCATCTGGGAGACCCCGGAGCTGTCCCTGAAGGAATTCCAGGCCGCGGCGCTGTACTGCGAGAAGCTTCGCAAGCTGGGCTTTACGGTCACGGAGGAGCTCGGCGGGATCAAAACCGCCTTTTGCGGCAGCTACGGCGGCGGCCGGCCGGTGATCGGCATCCTGGGCGAATTTGACGCGCTCTCCGGATTGAGCCAGGAGGCGGGAACGGCGCACTGCGCCCCGCTCGTCCCGGGCGGAAACGGCCACGGCTGCGGACACAATCTGCTGGGAGCGGGCTCGCTCGCCGCAGCGGCAGCCGTGAAGCGCTATCTGGAGACGAGCGGCGCCCCGGGCACGGTGATCTTTTTCGGCTGCCCGGGCGAGGAGGGCGGCAGCGGCAAGGCCTATCTCGCCCGTGAGGAGCTCTGGCGCAGGCTCGATGCGGCGCTGAGCTGGCATCCCAGCGACGTCAACCAGATCAAGACCGGCACCAACAATTCCAGCATCCAGGTCCTCTACAAATTCCGGGGCGTGGCGGCCCACGCGGCAGGAGAGCCGCATCTTGGGCGCAGCGCGCTGGACGCGGTGGAGCTGATGAATATCGGCGTGCAGTTTTTGCGCGAGCATATGACCGACGACTGCCGCATCCACTACGCGATTACCGACGCGGGCGGGATCTCGCCCAATGTGGTGCAGGCCGGCGCCTCGGTCCTGTACATGGTGCGCGCCAACAAGGTGGCGGATTCCGTCCGGCTGCAGGCAAGGGTGGACGACATCGCCCGGGGCGCCGCGCTGATGACCGGCACCGACTTTGAACGGGTGTTCATCGACGGCACGGCGGAGCTTGTCCCCAACTACACGCTGGAGAAGGCGCTGTACAAAAACCTCTGCGAGATCGGCCTGCCGGAGTATACGCAGGAGGACCGCGCGCTCGCGGCGGCGCTGAAGGCGAGCTATCCGGCCGACAGCGTCCCGCCCGGCATCGGCGCGCGGTTTGACGAGGCCATCGCAAAGCAGGTCAGGCTTTTGACCGAAAACATGAGCAGGCCCATCAACGACTTCATCATGCCCCTCCATTCCTGCGGCGGCTTCGTCCCCGGCAGCTCGGACATAGGAGATGTGAGCTGGCAGACGCCCGCCGCGCAGGTCGAGACGGTCTGCTGGCCTGCGGGCGTGCCCGGCCACTCCTGGCAGGTGGTCGCCTGCGGCAAGAGCGCGCTGGCGCACAAGGGGATGCTGCTGGCCGGAAAGGTCCTGGCCGCGACCGCGATCGACCTGCTGGAGGACGGGGAGCTTCTCACGGCGGCGAGGGCGGAATTTGAAGAGCGCGCGGCGGATGGCTACGTCTGTCCCATCGAGCCGGGGGCGGTGCCGATCGCGCTTTGATGCCCGCGCGCGCATTGACAGCTTCAAACAGGGAACAATATTAGCACTCGGATTTAGCGAGTGCTAATATTCACACTCCGTTCATAAAATCATGTATATTTGTTCATAATTGTATTGTATTTTATATACAGGATGAAACGAAAGAAATGTGAGCTTCATCAAGAATTGTGAATGCACTATGAAACGGAGGCTTTGATCATGTTTGAACTGATTCCTTTTGACCGTCGTAACCGCAATATCTCCTTTTACGACCCCTTCCGCGCCTTTGACGAACTGGAGCGCAGCTTCTTCGGCGGAAACAGCAATGTCGTGAACGCCTTTCGAACCGACGTGACCGATACCGGCGACGCCTACAAGCTGGAGGCGGAGCTGCCCGGCTTCAACAAGGACGACATCAAGATCGACATCGAGAACGATTGCCTGACCATCAGCGCCGAGCGCAAGCTGGACAATGAGGACAAGAAGCACAACTACGTCAAGCGCGAGCGCTTCTATGGCTCCTACAGCCGCAGCTTCGACGTGTCCGGCATCAACGTGGACGGCATCGAGGCCGCCTATACCGACGGCGTGCTGTGCCTGACCATGCCCAAGAAGGTGGAGACCGTTCCCGCCAGCCGCAGACTGGAAATCAAGTAAAGCGGCATTTCAAATGCAAATGAGGGCGAGCCTTGCGCTCGCCCTCATTTTTTTGTATAATGCTGTTCGCAGAGGAGGGGAGCGCGCATGATCTTCGACACCCACGCCCACTATGACAGCAATGCCTTCAACGCCGACCGCGACGCGCTGCTCGAACAGGTGCACGCCGCCGGGGTGGAGCTGATCGTCGATCCGGGCTGCGATCTGGAGAGCAGCCGCACGGCCATCGCTCTCGCCGAGCGCTTCGATTTTGTCTATGCCGCCGTAGGCTTCCATCCGGAGGATCTGGACAAATACAGCGACGAGGCCTTTGACGAGCTTCGGCCGCTGGCGGAGCATCCGAAGTGTGTGGCCATCGGGGAGATCGGCCTCGATTACTACTGGGACGCGGAGCATAAAGAGGAGCAGAAGGCCCTGTTTCGGAGACAGATCGAGTGGGCTTTAAAGTTATGTAAACCTATTATCGTCCACGACCGGGAGGCGCACGGGGACTGTCTGGAGATCGTGCGGGACTATCCCTCGCTGCGCGGCGTGTTCCACTGCTATTCCGGCAGCGCGGAGATGGCCGGGGAGCTGCTCCGGCGCGGCTGGTATCTGGGCTTCGACGGGCCCGTGACCTACAAGAACGCGCGCAGGGCCCTCGAGGTGCTGGAGATCTGCCCGCTGGAGCGGATCCTGATCGAGACGGACAGCCCCTACCTCAGCCCGGTCCCCCTGCGCGGGAAGCGCAACGACTCCCGGAACCTGCGCTATGTGGCGGAGAAGATCGCGCAGGTGAAGGGCGTGAGCACAGAGGAGATCGAGCGCATCACACTGGAAAACGGGAAGACGCTCTTTCAGCTTCCATAAAAAAATTCCTGCCTCCGGGCAGGAATTTTTTTGTGCACATGCCTCAGGGCCTGCGGAGAACGCCCTCGCTCTCGTAGCGCTTGAGGACCCAGGCGACGATCTCGCTCACATCCCAGCTGGCGGGCTCGCCCCGGCCTGTGGCGGCCATCCGATAGGTGGCCTCCTCCTGGGCGCTCAGCGGGGCCTCCGCCTTTTTCGCGGCGAGCTTTCCGGCGATCTGCCTGGTGATCCGCTTCATGATGAGCCTCATGGGCAGGGGAAGCTTGTGGATATCGAAGCCGCCCTGCAGGCAGAAGAAGGCGACGTCGTCGGGGATCTGGTTTTTCTCACGGCCGGAGCGAACGCTCTCCTCTGTGACGGGGGCCATGCCCACGGCGCAGACGGCGGCGACCCGCGCCTTTTTTGCAAGTCTGGCGTAGCCGGGCACGCTGCCGGCCATGACCCAACCGACGTAAATCAGCTCCCCATCGCTGCGGGTAGGGTATTTCTTTACGGGGTAGCAGGGGAGGTGCAGGGCGCGGGAGAGCTCCTCGGCGTAGCGCTTGCAGGAGCCGGTTTTGGAATTGTAGACGATCGCGGCGATCATGGGGATCCCTCCTGTTTTATCCGTTTTCTCTGCTATGTATTGTAGTGGAGCGGCGGGAGCGTGTCAAGCGCTTTTCAGGGCGGCGCGCATGATCGCGCAGCTTCAGCCGTAGCTTGCGTAGACGTCGGAATAGTCGCGGCCCTGCTTGTCCGGCTTATAGCTGCCGTCAAGCTTGCTCAGCGTCCGCAGGTAGGCGTCGGAGCCCTCGGTGTAGGGGGTGGGGCAGTAGTCGTTGTAGTTGTCGCCGATATAGCCCTCCCTGACGGGCCTGCTGCTGACGCAGCAGGGGATGGCGGTATAGCCCTCGTTGGAGACGCTGCCGTCCGCATCGCGTTTGACCGTCACCTGCACGATGGCGGTGTCGCGGTCGGAAGGGGCGGTGTGGCCGCCGAAGGACCAGTTGCCCATGCTGTAGAGGATGATGCCGCCGTTGTACTCCTCGATGGGCTGCAGGCAGTGGGTGTGGCTGCCGTAGACCAGATCCGCGCCCGCGTCGATGGCCGCGCGGCCGATCTCGGTCTGGCTGGCGTTGGGCTCGTAATACAGCTCCTTCCCCCAGTGGTAGGCGCAGATGACGTACTCGGCGCCGTCGGCGCGCAGCTGCCGGATGGCGGCGGCGGCCTTGTCCTTGTCGGGCTGAAAGTCATTGTAGGCGCAGTAGACGCCGATCCTCAGCCCGCTGTCGGTGGTGACGATCTGCGCCTCGTCCTCCTTGCCGTAGGGGATGCCATGCTCCTCCAGGGCCTGCCAGGTGAAGTCCAGGCCGGTCTGGCCGAAGTCGAGCATGTGGTTGTTGGCGGTGGTCACAAAGTCCACGCCGCCCTCGGTGAGGATGTTGGCATAGTCCGTCGGCGCCCGGAAATAAAACTGCTCGGCCGAGTAGAGCTTGATGTCGGCGAGAGTGCACTCCAGATTGGAGATGGTGAAAACGTCGTTTTCGAAATACTGGACGGTGTTGGAGAAGGGGTAGGCGTAATCCCCGTTCATACGGGCAGCGTAGGAGTAGGGAGAGCCTTCTCTGTACTGGTTGGTGGTGAGGGTCTGGTCCCCGATCACGGAGATGGTGAAGAACTCCGGCTCGGGCGGCTTCGTCGGCTCCGGCTCGGATACGGGGGCGGAGGAGGGCGCAGGGGGCGCGTCCGTCTGCACGGCCGCGCCGCCGGAGGCGGGTACGGCCGCGGGCCGGGCGCGAAAGCCCACCACCACGGCCAGCGCGGCGATCAGCGCGACCAGCAGGATCAATTGCAGAAGCTTTTTCATCAGGAATACCTCAAGTGGGAAAATGGCCTAATCATTATACCCACAAAGGCGCAAAAAAGCAAGAAAAAGCAGCATCGAAGCGCCACTTCGGTGCTGCTGTTGCCTTATTTCAGCCGATATTCGTGCCTTGTTTCAGCCGAAATTCGCGTACCAGCTGGAGTAGTCCACCGCAACGTCGGGGCCGTCATAGGTCCCCATCACCTTGCTCATCGCCCGGTCGTAGGCCTCCGTCCCCTCCGCATAGGGGGTGGGGCAGTAGTCGTTGTAAGCGTCGGCGGGGTAGTCGTCCTGCAGGACGGGCATGCTGCTGACGCAGCAGGGGATGACGTTCAGACCGGCGTTGCTGATGCTCCCGTCCAGATCGCGCTTGACATGGATCTGCACGATGGCGGTATCCATATCCTTCGGCGCGGTGCTGCCGCCGAAGGACCAGTTGCCCATGCTGTAGAGGATGTAGGCGCCGTTGTACTCCTCGATGGGCTGCAGGCAGTGGGAATGGCTGCCGTAGACCAGGTCCGCGCCCGCGTCGATGCAGGCGTGCGCCAGCTCGACCTGGATGTCCTTGGGGTGGTAGACGAGCTCGTCCTGGCCCCAGTGGAACATGCAGATGACATACTCGGCTCCGTCCGCCCGGAGCTGCTCGATGGCCGCGACACACTTGTCCGTCTGGGGATAGTAGCCGTTGTAGTCGCAGTAGATGCCGACCGCGAGGCCGCTGTCCGTGCGGAGGATCCGGCTCTCGCCCTCCCGGCAGTAGGGGATGCCGTACTGCTCGAGAGCGGCGCAGGTGTCCTCGATGCCCTGCAGGCCGAAATCCGCCGTGTGGTTGTTGGCGGTATTGACAAAGTCCACGCCGCCCTCGATCAGGATATTGGCGTAGGCGGTGGGGGCGAGGAAGTGGAAGGTGGTATCGGAGTAAAGACGGGTATCGGAGAAGCTGCACTCCAGATTTGCAATCGTCAGATCGTCGTTTTCAAAATACTGCAGCGTTTGCGAGAAGGGATAGGCGTAGTTGTCGCCCATGATGTATGTGAAGGAATAGGGGCTGGTGGGAGGCTGCTGCTGGTGCGAATAGAGCGTGCAGTCGCCGATGGCAGAGATGGTGAGGATCTCCGGGGTGGGCTCCGGCGTGGGCTCCGGCGTAGGTTCGGGCGTGGGCTCCGGCGTCTCCTCCGGCACGGCGGACTGCGCGGGGGCCTCCGTGGAGGTCGGAACGGGAGAGGACCCGCCCGGGACGGGCTCGGCGGCCGGACCGGTCAGCCGCAGCAGCATGATGCACGCCGCGAGCAGCAGCAGCACCGCAAAGATGATCAGTTTCAATGCTTTCTTCATAATACCAACCCTGCAAATCAGATTTGGACAACACTGCCATTATAGAAAAGATTTCCCCGGAAAGCAAGTAAGAAGCGGGAACTTGTGAAAAAAAGAAGAAAAAGAGCTCCGGGCCGTGAGAACGGCCCGGAGCGGGGCTGCGCGTTTAAGGAGTGAAAGACGGGGTCAGAGCAGACCGCCGATCTTGACAAACAGGGGGGCGAAGACAAGCGCCACAACGGTCATGAGCTTGATGAGGATGTTCAGGGAGGGGCCGGAGGTGTCCTTGAAGGGGTCGCCCACGGTGTCGCCCACAACGGCAGCCTTGTGGGCCGCGGAGCCCTTGCCGCCGTGGTGGCCTTCCTCGATGAACTTCTTGGCGTTGTCCCAGGCGCCGCCGGCGTTGGACATGTAGATGGCCAGCAGCACGCCGGAGACCAGAGAACCGCCCAGCAGGCCGCCCAGGGCCTCAGGCCCGAGCAGGATGCCCACGAGGAGGGGAACGGCCACGGCCATGAGGCCGGGGACGATCATCTCATGCAGGGCGGCGCGGGTGGAGATGGAGACGCAGGTGCCGTAGTCGGGCTTGGTTGTGCCCTCCAGGATCCCGGGGATCTCGCGGAACTGACGGCGGACCTCCTCGATCATTTTGTAGGCCGCCTTGGAGACGGACTCCATGGTCAGCGCGGAGAAGGCGAAGGGGAGCATGCCGCCGATCAGCAGGCCGATGACCACGGAGGGGGTCAGCAGGTCGATGCTGGCGAGCTTGACCTCGGTCGCGTAGGAGACGAAGAGGGCCAGCGCGGTCAGCGCGGCGGAGCCGATGGCGAAGCCCTTGCCCATGGCGGCGGTGGTGTTGCCGACGGCGTCGAGCTTGTCGGTGATCTCGCGCACGTGCGGGTCCAGCCCGCTCATCTCGGCGATGCCGCCGGAGTTGTCGGCGATGGGTCCGTAGGCGTCCACGGCGACGGTGATGCCGGTGGTGGAGAGCATGCCGACGGCGGCCAGGGCGATGCCGTAGAGGTTTCCGGTGACGGCGTAGGAGATGTAGATGCCGATGCAGATGAGCACGATGGGGATCCAGGTGCTCTTCATGCCCACGGCCACGCCGCTGATGATGGTGGTGGCGGAGCCGGTCTCGGACTGGTCGGCAAT
>Ga0079305_1002307_pt1 | contig 17356 bp, 11 predicted proteins | sample LMS_cellobiose_e_FD_79183 | JGI IMG/M metagenome (GOLD analysis project Ga0079305, IMG submission 79183) | Rumen-fistulated moose microbial communities from Alaska, USA - LMS_cellobiose_enrichment | ecosystem: Host-associated > Mammals > Digestive system > Stomach > Rumen fluid ... | reverse complement strand
GGATGAAATCAGCATAGATCTTGTCGCGAAATACACCGGCCTTTCCATAGAGCAGATCGAGAAGCTGAAGGGATAGAATAGTTATTGCCAGATTTATGGCGATTGGAAAGATTTATGGCACAGGTGCATTTATTTCATGCTGACCTGTCCCACGCCACCTGCGCCAAGTTCGTAGTATTATAATCCCTGAATCCTTGATGCGTAGGCGGGCCATGCGGCCTTGTATGCCTCCAGTGAGGCGGAAGGGACCATGATGCGACAGAAGCCTGGTGTGCCCTTGAAGGCAGAGCTGCCGAGGGACGGGGGAGTCGTAGCTTTGAGGATCACTTCGTCTAGGGTGTCACAGTTCTCGAAGGCATAACTACCAATGGATTCAATCGCTGAGCCGAATGAGACACTCCTGAGCCCAGTGCAACCGGTGAATGCATAGGCGGCCAAGGTGTAAAGTCCCTCCGGGAGTGAGATTGTTGAAAGGCTGCGGCAATGCGAGAAAGCGTAGCGATCGATGGCGATGAGTCCCTCCGGAAGGGAGATCGAAGCGAGGCGGGAGCATCCTGAGAAAGCCCCGTAAGGAATGCGGTCGACTCCCGATGGGATAACGATCGATCGGAGGGAAGAACAGTCTGAGAATGAACCGTTTCCGAGCGAGATCAACCCCGAGGGAAGAGTAATCGAAGTGAGAGAGGAGCATCCTGCGAAGGCGGCGCGGCCAATTGAAGTGACCGACTGGGGAACAGTATATTCAGTGAGCCCGGAGGGCGCAAGAGCAATGAATTCGCCTGCGATTACGATGCTTCTGCCGTCTTCTCCAGCCATCTTCCCGGTAAATCGCTTAAGGGAAGTGCATCCCGCGAAGCAGCCTGCTTCTATCGAGGTTAGCCCGTCCGGAAGGGCGATCTCTTCAAGGGAAGAGCAGTCTGTGAATGCAGATCTTCCAAATGAGGTCACGGTCGGAGGGAGAGCTACGGAAACGAGTTTGGAGCAGGCCATAAAGCCCATCTCGGGGATCTCTGTTACCGCCGAAGCAAAGTAGAGGCGGCCCCAACCATTGGAATACTCGTTTTTGACAATTCCGGCAAAATTCGAAACGATAGGGGAGCCATCGCTTGTCGTATAGAGGATAACAGAGTCGGGAATGGTGACCGAAACTGAGCAAGAGGCGCTGAATCCTCCGTCCTCTGTTGTAACGGTAATCATAGAAGAACCAACTCCGCAAGCTATGACTTTCCCTCCTTCTACCGAAGCGACAGAAGGCGCAGATGAGCTCCATCTGACCGAGGGGTTGTCAGCATTCTCTGGGGAAACTCTGGCAACAAGGGTAATGTCTTCTCCTACAATCATTTCCGCGCTTGCCTTGTCGAGAGAAATCCCGGTTACAGGGTAGGTTTTGGGAACGACGGTAATAGTACAGGTGGCCTTTTTCGATCCGCTCATAGAGGTTGCAGTTACAGTCGAAGTACCGACGCCGACAGCGGTTACTTTCCCTTCACTCACAGTTGCGACAGCGGGATGGCTGCTTATCCAGCCGACTCTTTTGTCAGAGGCATTTTCAGGAAGGACGCTTGCGGAAAGCTCTGCAGTCTCTCCTACTTCGAGGGTAATCTCGGTAGGAGAGAGAGAGATGGAAGTAGCTGATATTATGAGCTTTTCGACAGTTATGCGGCAATATGCCTTGTGATCTCCGTCCTTCGAAGTTGCAGTGATCGTCGTGGAACCTTCCTTCAGCGCCTTTACCTTGCCTCCATCTACCGAAGCCACCTCCGGAGCGGAAGAACTCCATGAAATTGTCTTATCGGCAGCATCTGACGGCTTCACCTCAGCGGTCAGAGTAAGCTCTTCTCCTTCCGTGAGAGTCACTTCGCTCCTTGAAAGGGAAACGGATTCAACCTTTACCGGGCCTCCTTTCGGCTTATCCGGCTCAGTGGAGCTATGGGTACAAGCATTGACAAGCGAAGCCGCAAGAACTACTGTGGCAAGGAGTACCAAATATCTGTTCTTTCTCATATTCAAATAAAAACAGACCGGCCTTTCGGCCGGCCTGTAAATAAGGGGGATCTCAATTATTGTTTTTCTTTAAGTACTGTACCAGAACCAGCATTTGCAGGTAGTTCTATATAGACGGTATGGAAATACTTATTTGTGAAATAGAGGTTAGTCGCTCCGTCAGAGATACGTACAAACTCACAAGTGACCTTATAACCATTAGCTGCTATGGTCTTACCATAGTCTATAAAGCTTATAGTCTTTTCGAACTGGTAGGTATTGGCGTTTCGCCCTGCGATAGACTCGCCAGCGCTAACTGATGTTACAGGCATGTCTGTTCCTGCAGGATTGAGTTTCCTTGCAGAGTCTTCGAAGATGATGGTAAGAGGGAAGACTGATGAAGGAAGTCCGGCAGGGAGCTCGATAGTAACATGGACTCCGTTCGCATTAGCATTAGTTGCGCTGAAACTTCCGTCGGTTACCCAGCTGACACTCTTGAATTTCTGCTCAGGAAGGACAAAAACAGTGATATCCCTGTATAGCTTCTGTCCGTCATCGGTCGTTCCTATTACGCGGAAGGTGGTCGAAAGCTGAGAGGTGGTTGAAGGCTCGTTGACATCGAAATAAACAGTTCTCCATCCGTCAGTGCCAGGAGTGCCGCCATTAGTCCAGCCATAGTCGCTCTTGATAGAGATCGCCGAGCCAGCGTAGGGGAATTCTGTTGTACTTGTGATATCAGTCCATGAGGTAGAGATACTAGGATCAGACCCCGTCAATACTTTAAATGTAGCTGTAGAAGATTGGGTGTCTGTTGCAGCATTTTTCAGGTACATGTACTTAAACCCGACCTTTGTTGCAGAATGGAGGTATGCCTTGTTGAGCCACTGTACATAGATACGAGAGACACCGTCGGAAAGATCCGTGAGACTAGCCGTCTCTGTTAGAGTAGAGACATTAGAGTTGGAAGCTACACAATCTTTAGGATCAGTCTTACCCCTCTTTGCGACAGAGGTTAGCTTGATAGTGTACTCGAAGTTTCTGAGGATAGGGAGATAGTTACCATCGCGGTCCACAAGGTCAAGCCTGTAATAGGTTTCGTTTGTATCCCAAGTGTTGCCTTCTTTGTATCTACCTTTGATAATAACATAAGGACGGTCCGTCTCGCGGTCAGGACGCTCGTAGAGATACTTGATGGAAGGATTGTAAGTCTCCGTAGTCGTAGGCTCTGTCATATCCATCGTAGTAGTGTCTGCAAGTGAGCCGTTTCTAAGATCTGCATCTACAAGTAGAGTCTCAAAATTCTTGCTAGCATAGTCTGTGACAAAGACGGTAGAATCGGCCATCGTCTTTCCTTTGACCTTTTTCCAGATAGAATAAGAACCACTCTTAGGGGTATTGTAGACATTGAATCCGGTGAGTTGGAAGTTCTTTACTTTATCTGTATCAACTGTAAGATTGACTTTTGCAAAGTTTCTCATCAGGCGGACGTCGCTGAAAGCAGCTGTAGCTTCATCAGTAGTAGACCCGTCAGCATTTGCCGTACCGTTTGAAAGCTCGAAGTACTGCCAGTAACCGCCGACCTTGTCATTAGTCGTGAGCTTAGTCATGATCTCGCTCTCGTAGGCGTTGAAGTCTATCTGGTCGGGACCGTTTCCGATGACATGGACTGTCCTCTTACTCTGGGTAGCGACAAGGGTGACCTTGAAGTAGAAGGTTTGGCCGTTTACGATACCGCTCCAATCCTGAGAAAGGTTATTACCATTTTCATCGCAGCGAACGGCGCGGGTATAGTCATTGAGATAGTGGGAGGTACCGAAGGTAGCGACGTAGATGTTACGAAGCACAGGCTTGTTCGCATCCTCGTCGGCACTAGTCCAGGTAGCGCGAGTTGCGACGATCGACTCCGGAAGGGTGACCTTCATTATGTAGGTCACCTTTCCCTCCATGTTTGCATCCTCTGGGGTCACAGACTCTTTTTCTGCTGTGCAGGCTATAGCTGAGAGCAGAAGTGCAGAAAGTATGTAAATATATTTTTTCATATTCTTTGCCTATTAATAGTTTTCGTCACCCCAGGTGAAATGATCCTTATTTGGAATTTGACCATCACCCCAGAACCACTCGTCATATACACATCGTACTGACACATCTGATCCCGATGTTACTAAGTTAGCAGTTCCTTTACCATTGTTAACTCTGATAACTCCGTTCGCTGTCCAATAGTCAGAATCGTCGTCTTCACCTTGTTGATTGCCGTTGTTATCTAAGATTGGATTTCCTTGCCTATCTCTTTTAATTGTTCCGAACAAATAAGGGATTCGGCCAATAGATGAAAGGGTTCCGATGAATTTAACTTCAGCAGAAGTAGGAAGTCTCCATCTACCAGCCGGATAACCGTCTTCCTGATATGATGCACAGCGGTATCTGGCTTCGTCTCTTGTCCTACCGACTGTGCAGACTCCATATGATGAAGCTATCCTAATTTTTGGAGCAATCATATTCTTAGTGTTGTCGGATTCATCTGCTGGGTGATAGTGACTTGGTTTATTGGAGTACCCTTCTGCATAAGTAGAGTATCCGTCCTGCCAAAGAGAACTTGTAATGTCTTCGAGACTATATCTCCACTCCCTCTGATAGACTTTGATATCAGCCATTTCTGTGGTTGAACGAGGATCTCCAATGATGTATTCGTCGGAAACACTTACCGTGAGAACATACATATTTTCATTTTGGTTTAATCCTGTCAGACCGTGTACACCTCCGAGGTTGTAGTTATTTCCAGTACCTCTATAAATCGGATAGCCGTAATAGGATGATGTTTCATAATTCATTCTTCCCCAACTTGTGGAACTGTCCTGTGAACCATTTACAAACACATATCCACTATAATTGTCATTTATCCCATCAGAATTAGGTTGTTCCTTGACATACACCTGTGGGTACTGGATGATCTTGATGTACTTGGTGTAGGAGTCATCGTTGTAGGTAGCGACAGTGTTGTTTGCTCCGAGATGTACCTTGACTTCGTAGGTGTAAGGGGTTACATCGAAGTTATAAGAGGTCATATCGCTGTTTAGGACATGATTTAGCTCAATGACTTTGAGGTCATTGTCTACCTGAACCCACCCATTGATAACAGCCGCTGAATAAGTAGTTTCAGTCGCTTTTCCAGAGTTACGGTTGTTGTAAGTTGTTATAGCAGAATTGCTTATTGTGCCGTTCTGGACAAAGTATTCAGTGAGTTTTGTGGAGAGATTCTGCTGATAGACATTGATAAGCTCTACAGAAACTATGTCGCTTGCGGCGAATCCTACAGTAGTTCCGCTTGTATAGATTGTCTCGAAATCGTTCTCTCTGCCTTCGTAAACGGTCTGGGTGAAGGTCTTGTTGACCTCAGCCTTCTCGAGAGAGAGGTACTTGGCATCGGAGATGACGGGGTTGACCTTGTTGTTGCTGCTCCAAGGGAGGACCTGAGCCTGAGAAGGAATAGTAACAGTGGGATCAGCGAACTCGGAACCGAGGAGGGAGACGTTGATAGTAAACTGGTAATGGTTGTTGGAGTTGATTACAGTCTCCGGGAACATGACTTTGTAGTAAAGTTCCCTTTCAGTCGAGTACGTAATGACGGGGTCTGCATTACCAACTTTTGTAGTCTGCTCCATCTTCCAAGGGATGATGAGCTTAACGAAAGGCTCTGTGCTTTCGCCCTTTGCCCAAGTCATCGGATAGGAATAGAACTCGGGGCTGTTGATTGTATAAGGAGTCGCAGATTCGGGAGAAACAATTACCGGTGCGTAATTGAAGCGTTTAGCTTCATTGTATGAATAAGTCGGGGCGGCATCCGGAGCACCGAGAACTGCTGTACTGTCTGCGTTGCAGAGGTAGATACGGACGTTGTTCTCGTTGAGAATAGGAGTCCAGGTCTCAGTAACAGTTGTTGTAGTAGTGGTAGCTGACTCGCCTTCTCCTTCAGTCTTAGTCGTAGAGGAAGTGTTGACAATCTCGTCCTCAACATTGACGACGAAGGTGAACTTTGCCTCAAGTCTTCTCATCTCTACGACATCAGCTTCTGCAGTATAGTTGACTGCGTAATTGCCTGTGCCATTGAGTTCGATTTCTTTCTGGCCGGTCATTACAAAGTACTTCTCGACAGGATTTGAAGGATCTGCTCCAACCATACTGTCAGGAATTACCACCTGTCCGCTCCTTTCTTCTGTATAGATAGTAGGATCTTTATAGTAGTATGCAAAGTGTTGCTGTACAGCCCAGGTCTTCACTGTCTGAAGGGGAGCGGCGGTAATAGTCTTAGGATAGTTGAATACTCCGAATACGACAACTTTCGATCCGTTTGTAGGGAAGAGAACATTGAGACTTGGGAAGTCCTGTCCGGCAATGCCGCTGATGATATAGGCGTTATTCGTCATAGTCGGCTTTTCAATCCTTGGCGAAGTGTAGTCCGGAGCTTTTGTAGTATCTGTATAGAAGAAGTACTGTACAGAGTTGACAGCATTCTCCAGGCCAACTCCGTCAGACTTGGTCTCAATGCCATTGTCCATGTGGAGCTTGAGGGCTATTGCATCCCCGCCTTCGTATACTCCCTTGTTGTAGGAAGTCTCCTCGGAGCAGGACGCTGCGATCATGAGTGCTGCAGCTGCAGCTGCGTATGTAAATATCTTTTTCATCATCTTCATCTCTGCTTAGTTGGAATACTTGATTGTGAGAAGACCGCTACGGGTAACTTCGGAATCGATGTTGATTTCGGTCTCGACAGCAGGAGTCTTAGTATGGTCAATCATGACTACCTCGAAATCGAGCTGTACCTGGTTGCCTGCAGCAGCGCCTTCGAGGGTTGTAAACTCAAGGTTGACTCTTCCGAGCTTACCGGTAGGACCTCCGACAGGGCCGGAAAGAGTGTAACCGTCAGTTGTCGTTGTCTTAGTAGCTTCATCGCCATTTGTCCTGCCGTCGGCGGCAACGTTGTACGCCTTGACATCTATCTTGTCGGTGTCACCTGTGACTTTTACTCTCCAGATGCACTCAATCTTTTTCGTTTCATCGGCATTATAAGTGGTTACAGGAGAATATACCGAGAAGTAAGCGAGGATAGGATTGGCAGGATCTGCAAACCAGTTGAGCTGACGACGTGATCCGCCAGAAGTCTTACCTGCACCAGAAGTATATTCAAGTGCATTAGCAGTTGCAATAGCGCCTTCTCCGTAGGTCTCTGTGCCGGGCACATCATTCCAAGGAATGACCTGGAGCTTGATCTCGATGAGTTTACCCTTGACAGAGAGAGTATAAACGTATTTCTTTCCAGACTCCCAGGTAGTTCCGGTAGGAAGAGAAACCGATGCCTCATTCTCTACTACTGTAGGATCTTCGCCTTCAACTTCTGAAGGGATCTCATAGGAGTAGGAAACATTGATATGAGCGGCAGCAACTTCTTCTGCTGTCTGAGCCCAGATAAGGCCTCCGAAAACTTCTTTTGATGTTGCATTCTTGGCGATCGTGGCGAAAGGAGCTGTAGTTGTAACGGCCTCTTCACCCTCGCCGGTTATAGTCTGCTGACCGACTTTATTGATGAAGTCGCCGGTAGTTGCAGAGGTGTAATCAAGAGTAGCTACGCCTGTAGAAGTAGGGTTCTCTTCGGGAGCTGCGGGAGCGGCATAGGTGATTGTCGCAGTCTTATTGGTGCTGACACCGCTTACTACGAGGCTCTTAAGACCGACTGCGTACTCCATCTCATTCTTGACAACGAATGTGACGTTGGAGAAGAGGTGGTGCATAGGAAGATTGAGAGTATATTCTGCGTATTTGACAGGATTCTCAGTCGTCTGGGTCAGGGCAACTCCGCTGTAGAGGAAGTCAAACTGAGGAGTCTCAGAAGTCATTTCCTTTGAAAGAGTGATCTTATTATCTGCATCGAGAGCAGGCTCTGCTCCGAAGAAGTCATTAGCGGCGATGGTCCCGTCGGTTTTCAGCCAGGAAGCGAAAACATGGGTGCCGGCCTTCCAAGGATAGTCATTGGCGGTCTTCCAAGCGCCATCATAAGTCAACTCGTCGTCGATATAGGTTTCGGTCCCAAGGATATCCTTGATAACGAAAGTAGAAGCCTGAAGGCCTGCTGCGTCTGTGATGAGCGCCCTTGTCTCGACGGAAGCGTTGAAGCGGATGAGATTGTCCTGCGATACTGCTGCAGGCTCCTCGTTCTTGTTGCAAGAGCAGAGGAGGGCGACGGCTGTCGCAATATATATTATTGTCTTTTTCATAATCTTCATCGCTTTTTATATATAAAGTGTAACGCCTTCAACTTCGACCCACTCGTCGAGAGTAGGATTGAAGGTATATTTCCAGAGCGATCCGGGAACGAGCATGCCCTTGAAATAGTGCTTCTTGCATGCAGCGAATGTGACAGGCTTTCCGGCTTTGTCCCCCTTAGCATAGGATACGAATAAGCTCCGAGTCTCCTCGACTCCGTCAACTTCAACCGTGAATTCGAGAGTAAGAGAGGTAAGGTCCCTCGGTGCAGCGAAGACTGTGAAATGGGCTGCGTCAGTCTTAGTAGCACCATTAGCAAGAGTAAGCTCGATCGGGCTTGCAAAGGTAGCGGTAACGCTCCTGTTCTCGTCAGAGATTGTCGGAGCATCGTCTACGGTCCAGTTTGTTTCAGCGGGAGTAGCGGTGAACTCTCCGGAAAGAGGAGTCGCGGCAAAACCGTCGACCTTGTCGCTGGAGCTCATCTTGAATCCCTTTATCTTCATATTCTTGTCAGAGCAGACCTCGAACTCGAACGCCGTGAAATACGGGTAGAAGTTGAGCTCGACCGTGCTCTTTGCCTCAGCCTTTGCGACAGCGAGCATGTAGGCCTTGTTCATATCCGGATAGTACTCACCGTCCTCAGCCTTTGTGAGAGCCTGGGTTGCAGGAATCGCTGCCTTTACGGACGCGACTGCGCCGGCGTTATCGGTAACCGTAAATCCGTTGTACGGGAAAAGGGCGTAGAAATCATTCTCGCCTTCGCCCCATACAAGACCGCCGGCCTCGTTGTTCTCAATCCCGGCCTTGCTGATCTTTCCGTCTGCGGTCACTGAGTTGACATAATAATCTGAGTAGTGATTACCGTTGCTTCTTGCTGCAACGCTACTGTAAACTCGGAAGATATCGCCTTGTTTCCAGTCGATACGCTCCCAACCGGTAGTCTCGGGAGTCTCTCCCTCGTTGCTGTTACTGTACGAAGTACGGGTCTCAGGCTGGCCGGAGACGGCTCCGAACCTAACTTCCTGTCCAACCTTGCCGAAGGATCCTTTCTGACATCCTGTCAGGGAAAGGAGGACGCCTGCTGCGAGCAGGAATGCTTTAACTGTGTTTCTCATTTTCATTTCCTCCTTCATTTTAATTCCATTCGGCAGTGTAGTCACCGCTTTCGTAGTCGAGGGTGTTGACCTCCTGTCCCATGGAGTTCACCCGCATGTCTGGTCCAACGGAACCCTGCAGGATGTCCCTTTCGAGGCAGACCTCCACATTCTGCAGAATTATCGGACTTTTGAATTGTTTTTTCTTGTTCATACGTATGATTGTTAGTAATTTAGTCTTTTCTTTTATAAACTGTTGTTCTGCTAATTCCGATTATCGGAAGATTAGCTCAAAAATTGGCCGCAGAGTAGTTTGAATTGCTTATTTTTTAAAGTTATAGATTTAAAGGATTATTTATTAAAAAGTCTTAATAACACTAAATCTTTTGCTAAATTATGCCTAATCAAAGCTTTATGCGCTACCTTAGAAAAAGCCAAATGTCGCAAAACACTATCCGTTCTTACTGCTTCGCGGTTGATGAATACAATAGTATGTTTCAAATTGTAAGCACTTCTAATCTACTAAAATACAAGAGATATCTTCTCGGGAAATATAGCCCAAGTACGGCTAATGTCAGGATACGAGCTATGAATCGTTATCTTAAGTTTATAGGCAAGGGAAAATTGGCCCTCCACGGAGTCAAAATTCAGCAGGTTTCATTTCTCGGGGACACACTCGATGACAACACTTATGAGATTTTTAAAAGCTGCCTGAAGGGAGAATCCAACCTTCAATGGTATTTCATAGTATCGGTTCTTGCTACAACCGGGGTGCGAATAGGAGAACTCGTCAGGATAAAGGCTGAGCAAGTCATTCTCGGATACATTGACGTGATTGGCAAGGGCGGTAAATGTAGAAGAGTGTTTTTGACCGATTCGCTTCGAAATGAGCTGCTGATGTGGATGGAATTGATAAAAAGGTGCAAAGGACCGCTATTTAGAAATAAGTATGAGGGCGAAATAACTACCCGCGGAGTTTCCGCTCAGCTACAGAGGCTTGCCATTAAATACGGCGTCGACCCTGCGAAGGTTCATCCCCACGCCTTTCGGCATCTTTTTGCAAGAAAGTTCTTGGAAAAAACCGGTGATGTGGCCCTGCTTGCGGATCTACTCGGTCACTCCAGCATCGAGACTACCCGGATCTATTTACGCAAGACAAGCGAGGAGCAACATCAAATAGTTGAGAAAGTTATAACCTGGTAATAAAAATAATTAAAAACTAGCGCCAGATTAATAAAACACAAAAACAACACCTGAAAAAAGTGCATAAAAAAGGAGAGAAAATTTCCAAAAATGTTTGCAGAAAGAGTTTTTTTGATATAATTTTGCACTTTAATGGTGTATAAGGTATAAGCGCCTAAAACAACTTTATTGAAAATTGTTCCGATAATCGGAATTATAACAATAGATTATTTTGTTATTGGTTATAGACAAAAATACTAACAATCATACGTATGAACAAGAAAAAACAATTCACAAGCCCTAAAATCTTGCAGAATGTGGAGGTCTGCCTCGAAAGAGACATCCTGCAGGAGTCGTTCAATAAGAACTCCGGGGTCTACACAATGGGTCAAGGAGAAGAGACCCTTGAGTTTACCAATGATGGTGAGAGCGGGGACTACACAGCTGAATGGAATTAAATGAAGGAGGAAATGAAAATGAAGAATTATTTACGCATCGCCCTTTGCGGCATGGGAATCCTCCTCGCACTTGCAGGCTGCAAGAAGGACCCTTCTACCATAGATAATGGTAATGGCACTATCAAATTCACCGCAAGGTCTGCTTCGACAAGAATCGACACCAAGACTTCTTATACGGGAGAAGGCACCCTTCAGGATGGCAAACTCGTATGGGAGAGAATCGATTGGAAGGCAGGCGATGAGGTGCTCATCTGGAGCAACACCGCAACTGTCCGTGCCGGAGGAAGTCATCCGGAATTCGGCGAGGCGGCGAAGAATATCGCTACCTATACTATAGAGAACCCTCAGAAGGCCAGCGATACCGAGAGTAAAGCCAATCTTGGAGACGATGCCGGAAACGGTCTTGCCTTCGTAGATAAGAATCCTGCCAATTTCTGGGGCATCTATCCTGCCAGCGCAGTAGAGAAAGGAGAAGGCAAGCAGCCGACAGCTGCCGCTGTAACTTACTCCATCTCTGATGCTCAGGTAAGTACTGTCAGTGGGAAGGTCGCTACTCCCGACATGTCAAATGCGGTAATGCTTTCTTATCTTGAAGGAGCAAAACCTCTTAGCTCGGGCGAGACCAACAGGATGGACTTCTATGCTGCTTTCACGGCATTCCAGTTCAATATCAAGACTGAGTCAGACAAGAACTTCACTATCAAGAAAGTGGTCCTTGCTTCTGCTGACAATACCACCAAGATTGCCGGTAAGGTCGCTGCGACTATCGCTGCCGGCGGTGCCAGCACCTTTGCTGCTATTTCCGAGGGAAGCACTTCTGTTACAGCTACTTTCGATACCAATCCTGCAATTTCAAGCACCAATGATGTGACCTTCACCGTCCTGACTGCTCCTGTCGAGACCGGTATAGTCGCAACCTTCTATATCGAGTCCACTGTCGGTGGAGTTACTTCCGAGATCGTCAAGAGTGCGACCCTCAAGAAGAAGAATGGTTCGGCATATGAGATCATGAAGTTTGCTCCCTGCAAGAAGTATGTTATCAACGGACTCATTATCCCGACAAGCGCTTATTTCAACGATTTCACTCTCAAGCTCGAGGTTCTCGGCTGGGATGAGGTGACTGTCGCGGGAAGCGCTGATGAATTCCCCCAGGTCACTCAGTTCTCTGTTAGCGGAGAGGGTGTTCTCAATGGCGACACAGATCTTCATCTCGGAGGTCCTATAACTGATGACAATCGTCAGAAGGATCCCTATCGTCAGCAGTGGTATTTCAAGAACGAACATACTGTGACAGTCTTCTTCAAGGTCATGCTCCCTGCCGGCGGAAGCTGGGAGGTTGAGCCCGTGGATCTTCCTGCAGGCTTTGTCATCAAGAATGTCTCTCCTGCTCTCACAGACGATACTACAGTTGATCCCGATCAACTTTGGGGCCCCGTGAATGTCAAGGGAAGTACTGATGTCCAGCTCGAGATTACTTACACCGGAGAGGGTGAGGCTCAGTTCTATTTCCATACCTATGTATACAGCGGCCCTGAAAAGACCGGCACCAAGTTTAATGTGGACTCCGAGACTCAGCTTTACGACCGCGGCCGTGGATACCACACCTTTATTGTCAACAGTTCTGAATATCCAACTCAACCATAAGCAGGAATAGCCATGAAAAAAATCTTTACCTATATTATTATAGCTGCAGCGATGACTTTTGCTGCATCCTGCGCTGAAGAACACGTCGGCGGCGTCGACAATTCCGATGCTACCGTTACTCTCCGTCTTCAGACTTCTGAGATGGAAACCAGGGCTACTGTTACTGAGACCGGGAATGTCATAGCCGGAGTGGGCGCAGAGAATACTCTTACCCATGCGGACTTCTTCTTCTTCTCTGATTCAGAGGGAGAGAACCTCATTAACCATGTACGTCTTACAGTTGGCACCGACCCGAGTGGTCTTGTCGCTGCCGGAACCAATATCTATGAGCATAAGTTCGATGTTTCTGACGCAGAAAATCCTCTTCAGAATGCATCTTATGTCTATGTCTTGGCAAATTATCCTTCAGAAATTACTGCGACTGCCGGCGAAACGACACTTGCTGATATTCTGGATTATGATATCAATATCGATCTTAGCGGAACTGTCTCAGCCTTTGTGATGGATTCCTATGCGGATGGCAGCCTTATCTATCTTTCTCCTTCCAAGACAGCAGATAGCAAGACATTTACTATCGGCCTTAAGCGTGCCGCTGCAAAGCTCGAGTTTACTTTCAATGTAAAAGATGAGTTTGAAGATGCAGCCGGAAACGTCTGGACACCTGTTCTCAACCAGATGTGGGTCAACTTCGTCAATGCCAGAAAGGTTGGAAAAGTCGCAGCTGAGCCTGTCGCTTTCGATGCTAAGACAAGTTATTTCACTACATCCCAGGCTACTCCGACGAGTGTTGAGGCTGCTAAGACTGGATATACTTCCTGGACAATTCCGGCAGTTTATACCTATCCTCAGCAGTACCAGACTTCTGATGTGACTGCTCCTTATTATAAAATCTTTATCCCTTGGGTTTGCGAGAAGAAGGGACAGAATAACTTCTATTACAAGATTATTCTCCCTGAGCTTGGCTCTTTCAAGAGGAATAAGATATATAAGCTGACTGTCGACGTCTCCGTTATCGGTGGCACCGAGGATGACTGGGCACTTGTTACTGAATACGTCTATGTGGCAGACTGGTGGGCTCCTGAGAAGATCGAGTCCAGCGTCGAAGGCGCTATGTATCTCGATGTTCCGGTGAAGTATTACGAGATTTACGGAATCGACGACATTGAGATACCTGTTGCCTCGAGTAATGAGATTGAGGTTGTTAATGTAACTGGAACAAAGCAGAATCTATATGGCACAGGTGGAAACGGTGTTCCGACAAATGTATCTGTCACTCCAGCCATCACCTATAATGCTGATGGTAAGTCTAGCTTCACTCTGACACATCAACTGAATACAACAGTTTCTTCAACTAATTTCGATTCTACTCCGATCACCTATACGATGACTGTCAAGCATACTGCCGGTGGGCTCTCAAAGACAGTTAATGTAACAGTTGTACAGTATCCATCAATCTATGCGATGAGAATTGTTTCTAATGGTTATGTATATGTCAACGGACAAGGAGGTGGTAGCAATCAGATAGATGTGTACAATAATGGACACGATAACATAGGTACTGTTGCTCAGCGTTCTTCAGTAAACGGCTCCGGAACCAATAACAACCAGAACAATTATAATATCTATGTCTCTGTTCTTCCTGCAGATAGTGATGATATTATTGGTGACCCCCGTGATGCTAATTCAAGTGTGAGTAACCTTGGTTTCGCCACTTTCGGATACTGGCAACAGAGCTGGGGAGGATATACCGCAAGGAATTCTACGGTTGACAACACAGTATCGGATAAGTATTTACCGGCTGGTTCGAATTCCGGGAATATTATTGCTCCGGCATTCAAAATTGCTTCCTCATATGGAAAAACTACAGCTATGAATTCCACACGCGCTAGGGAAAGATGCGCTTCATATCAAGAAGACGGTTTCCCGGCAGGAAGATGGAGGCTCCCGACATCTGCCGAAGTTCTCTTTGTTCGTAATCTATCCAGATATCAGCATATTCCTTCTTTGTTCCAGACACATATCAATAACGGTTATTGGACAGCAGACGGCTATATTTACAGTCAAACGGAATATGGAGATATTACCACCAATACTTCAAATACTCGTTCCGTACGCTGTGTTTACGATGTCTGGTACTGGGGAGAGGCCCCGTTAACCAATGCCGGTGCCAACGCGACACCGGTGAAGGATGCGAATGGTCTTATTTACGACTATAATAATGAAGCTACTCAGTGGTTAGGTTTCAAGATGGACTAATTGAATAGATTGAATTGATTATGAAAAAGATTTTTTACATACTTTCTGCAGCCGTCATTTTTGCTGCGGCGTGCACCAAGGAAATGACTCATGAGCAGTCTGTTCGTCCGACGACTACCGTAGCTCCCAAAGATGGAGATATGGCCCTCATTACATTCAAAGTCAATGTCCCTGAGGCGGCTCTCTACGCCACTCCTACCCGCGCACAGCACCAGATTGGAGAGCAGCCGGCAATTGCAGACGGTGATCTCTATGTAGCCGTATTCGGAGGTGGTGACGATGAGAAGATCGGCGGTAACCTCCAGCATTTCCTGAAGGCTAAGCTCATCATTGATTCTGATCATCCTTTTGATCATGATGTAGATATGGTCATCACTAATACTATCAGCGATAAAACAGGGAATGATACTACGATAATTACCCGTACCTATACATATGAGTATGAAGTCCTTCTTCCCTTGTCGAACGACCCCCTCGTTCTAGAATTCATGGTAGGAGCCTGCGATAAGGATGGTAATCTCTACACTCTTGAGAATCCTCTCCCTGTCAAATATGAAGCTGAACTTATGCCTACACTCTATTCTCGTGATGGCTATGCCGCTTACTGGCAGAGAATCCGTGTGAACGGTGTATTCCCTAAAGTAGTAGACGGCGAATACGTGATGACTGACTATCAAGATGACGACGGGGCCATGCTGCCCGATGCCGATCAGGATTATGTAGCTGATGATATCGCTGCTCTTGAGTATGTTCAGCTCATCCGCAATTTCGCAAAGGTGACCTTCAGCGTCAATGCTAATGCACCATTTACACTTGAGAATTTCTGCCTTGTTGATACTCCGGTTTCAGGATCTGTAGCTCCCTATTCTACTACTGCCGGTTATAATACTGTCTATACTACTGCTACCGGTGCAGGAGCGGTTATGGCGGCTTATGAGGGATATGTCAATTCACAGGTTCTCTCCTCCGGTATTGATTGGGATAATAAGAAATTGGAACCCGGTCAGTTTGATTATATGTATGAGAGGACTGTCCCTAGCTATTCGACTGGCTTTGCTGAGTCAGGAGCGATGCTTGAGGTGAAATGGAAGAATATTGAAACTGTTGAGGAGGCTCTTCGCGGTCAGACTAAATTCTACAAGGTCGTGTTCAAGGGTAAAGATGGTTATATGCCTATCTTGAGGAATATCCAATATGACTTTGAGTTGGAGGACATTGTCTCAGAACAGCATTATGATACTCCTGCTGCTGCTTATGCAGGACCTTGGCTCGGAGATGTCTCCGCCAATGTAGCGACAGCAATGCTTGACGAGATTGGTAACGGCAAGTCAAATATCAAGGTAAGCCCGATGTCAAATACGTCAATCGGAGCCGGCAAGTCATTCGATATTGATTTCTATTTCTATCCGATTGCAGGCAATTCAGAAGTCGTTGTTACAAATGGCGCATCATCGACTGCTGCCGGTGGTAAGACCGTCACTATCTCTGCAACAATGATGACAGAAGGAAATTATGAGCAGGCTATTCAGTCAGTTTCTACTCCTACTGTGTATCAATCAGGAGGCAAAGACGATCATGCAACCGTCACAGTGACTGTCAAACCTTCAGAATCGGGCAAGGTTCTTAAGGGTAAAGTAAGAATCCTCGGTCAGGTCGCTGGTATGACAGCCCTTTATCGTGACGTAATCTTCACCGTCATGGAGAAGCAGAACTTCGCTACCGGCTCTATCGTTACTTCCGTCACGAAAATGTCGGCAGACGCTATGGGTCAAGAGGTAACAGTCACTCTCCAGCTCCCCGAAGCTCTTCCTCGTGATATGTTCCCGCTCCAGATAAAGATTGAAGCTCAGAACAACGGTCTTTACAGTGTTCCTGATACTGACGCTGATCCGGTGATCTCTGCCCTTCCGGTAAAGAGCGGTCCTTCAGCATTTACATCTGGTAAGAACAGTTACTACTTCTTGAAGACCATCACTTATGATGATTATGCAACGCTGAACGGTCTTACATACGAGTACACGACAGCCTTCCCTTGCAAATTCAAGACTCGTCTTGCTGCGGGAAGCAACACTACAAAGATTCGTATCAACGACCTTAACAACGAGTATTTCAATCAGACAGAACTTGATCTCGAAGTAGGTTCCTAGGAGGATTACCTCATTCGTTTCGAGGCTGATTACTTTAAGTCCTGTGCCACGATTCCGGCACAGGACTTTTTTTGGTCTGCCCAGAGCTGCTCTATTTGGCTTTCAGCCCCTCAATCTGCTCTTCGGAAAGACCTGTGCACTTCGCAACAATCTCAACGCTTAAGCCTTCGGCAAGAAAATTCTTTGCAGCCTCTAAAAGCCCTTCTTCTCGTCCTTCTTCTCGTCCTTCTTCTCGTCCTTTCCTCTCAGCATAGGAGATATAATTCTGAATGTCACGCTCAGTCGTCATATCGTTTTCGTATTTGATCCGTTCTTCGTGCGTAAAGGTAGCAATTTC